>Ga0099364_10002219_pt1 | contig 31081 bp, 29 predicted proteins | sample TergutTh196P3_FD_73070 | JGI IMG/M metagenome (GOLD analysis project Ga0099364, IMG submission 73070) | Microcerotermes parvus P3 segment gut microbial communities from Pointe-Noire, Republic of the Congo - Th196 P3 | ecosystem: Host-associated > Arthropoda: Insects > Digestive system > Gut ... | reverse complement strand
GCTTACTATTATCAGTGTGAACGTCCTTCTTCTTCTCCATCTCCTTCTCCATCTCCCGCTCCTGTTTGCGGGCAGGCGTCTGGGACGGTGGGATATTCTTGTAATAATAAGGCGATGGCGGAGGGAAGCGGTCATACGATTTACAATGGCAGAACTAATTGTGGTTCTGGACCAACTGACTCCACGGTATGTTCGCGAGCGGCTGCTAGTAGTGTCCCTTCTCCCGTTTCTTCTCCTTCTCCTTCTCCATCTTCTCCTCCCACTGGTTCTTCGCCCACTCCCTCTCCTTCTCCATCTTCTCCTCCCACTGGTTCTTCGCCCACTCCCTCTCCTTCTCCTTCTCCGCAACCAACAATTCCCGACGATGAGGAGGAGGATGACGATGATAGAGGAGAGGAACAATGCGAAGCATTTTATGTCTGCATTGGAAGCGACGGAGATAATGGCTGGGCGCCTACGGTATATAAGGCTGGCTACGCATCCCGAGACGATTGTCGAAATGGAGCCCTAGCTAGAGGAGCAAAGGCTTGGGGAGGGAGTACAAATAAAGAAGATAGCGATCGGGTGTTTGGTGAGTGTTATGAAACGGAGGCAGAGGCAGAGGCGGTATGTCGGCAATGGCTGTATTATTGTAATCCAAGTGATGATTTGAACCCCACCAAGCAACAAACTTGGCATGGTAGGTTGACTAGAGCAGAAGTAACTAATAATCCTTATGTGAATGATGAGAAAGGAATTGAAAAGTGTAGTGAAAACCTGTCTTCATGGGAGAAGAAGTATCGTAGTTGGTTTACGGAAGAAAGCTCTAGTTATCGTGATGGCAGTCATGACAAATGTTATCGTACTCTTGAGGAGGTATTAGCATTTTGTGATGATAGAAGCTGTGATGATTGTCTGGAGAGTGAGCAGTGTCCAGAACTTCCTGCGAGGTGTCGAGGAGGTGATGATCTTGAGGATCCTTGCCCCGAAGTGACTGATGATGGGCTTAGTACTGGTGGCGGCGGTGAGGATGGAGGGAGTGGTGGCGAAGGTACTATGGGAGACGATACTGCCACACTTCGATTTACCATCCGTAAGACTGATAGGGATGATGAGAACTGTGAGGAGAATATTACTTGGAAAGTGCGGGTTGATTTGTATGATGCACATATTGTGAGTCCGGCGGTGCCTCCGACATATGCTGATCCTAGTGATCCGGACTCGGAGGTTGTTCACCCCGGCAGAGAGGCGATTGACGAGTATATAGATTGTGGTAGGGAGCCGGGGCCGATTATATTGCCAGATGTGGTGGTGGATGTGACGGCGGAGGACACAGCACCGATAGTAACGCTAGAAGTTCCTCGGGCGAAGAATATCTATTCCAGCTATGGGCAAAAGGATTTGGCTAATGTGGGGCCACTGGCGGGAAGGATTACTTCGGGAGATGAGCAAAATGGTTTTGAGTCGCGAGAAGGAGAGTGTATTGCTGACTGGACGAGACTGACTGATCCAGCAGGAATAAAAGGGATGTTGGGGAATAAATATGGATTTGGAGGGAGTAATGGGAGATGGATTATGAATGAAGGTAATGCGGCAGATGCAGGCTGGCGATTTAATCGGGCGATGTGTCGATTCGAATGTATTGACACACAGGACGATGATGATTTGAGCAAGGAGTGTTATGCAGAGAATAATGGTGGGCTGGCCTTGACTCCAGAGTTTACTTTCATTCCAGACTTGCGGCTAGTGGTTTATGGAGATGCGGAGTTTAGCGCCACGGCGGATGAGGATGGACAATGTGTGCCCAGACAGACAGCGGTGATGACCTCGACTAGGGAAGAAATACCTAATGAGCCAAGCACAGAAACGGCGCCAGACACAACATTTGACTTTCAAATCAGTGGAGCGGATTATGCGCTAATTGAGCTGGATAAAGAAGAAGCTATTGAGCATCATATCGTGCAAGGAGAGGATTTGATAAGTAATTATAGCTTTAACCGCTATACCATGAGTTATGGATTGACTAACTCTGGGGATCTGACCAGCTATTTTGCCTGCATGTGTCCAAGTAGAGCCAGCGGAGGAGCGGATTGCGCTTATCAAGATGTGCTGCCGCTAAATAATGCGGACATTTGTACCAGTAAGAGAATCTATGTAGGCAAGAGAGATTGTTTTGCTAGTGCTTGGTGGCAGGTGGCGGGAGGAAATGTTTATGCCTATTCTGGGATGTTAAGCCGAGTGCCGACTAATGCCTTGACCGACGCTTGTACTTATAGTCAGGCGCAGTGTTTGAATATTGGCGAGGAAAATCCATATTTGGCGACGATGAGATATGAGGGCGGGGCTGGCTATCAAGATATTTTAGCTAGCAGGGACAGTGCTCAGAATTGTACGGCAAGAATGATTAGAGGTTTTGGTGCTTGTAGTGGGAACTCTAATAGCGCGGGGGTGGCTTTGGTGAGTGGCATTGATGGGGTCGAGGGAGGGAGTGAGGATCCACTACGAAACAGAATTGAAGCCGTTAATAATCGAGATGGCAATATTGGAGCGATTCCGGCGGGAGCTACTTATGTTGGTTTAGCTAAGAGGTTGACCAGTAGGACCAGCAGTCAGGGTATTACGCCAACTCCAGAAACGTCTGGCAGTGTGGGGGCGGCAGGATCGAGAGTGGCTTCTGATGGACAGACAGCGGGTTATACTCCAGCTATGGAAGATTTTGACCGTATGTTATGGTTATTGAGTAGTTATGTAACTTATGACGACGAGCCATTGACCAAGGCAAGATTAGAAAGAGAGGGGATTGGGGAAAGTAGGCCTTTCTTTACTAACGACTTCATCGAGGGCAGCTGTTGGGCGATTAAATATCAGGTGGAGGTGGAGGGCGTGACAGACTGGGTGTGTTATGTGAAGGGAGATCTGTATTTAGCGGCCAATCAAAATCCTCTATATATTCGAAAACAAGATAATGAATATCAAAAAGTAACGGTGCTTGTGGCGGGTGATGTGTACTTATCTTCGGATAAAGATGCGGGGGAGGAGAGTTATGGGAGTAATAATGCAGTGACGATGGTGGATCAAGGGAACTTCTTGGGGATTGTTGCGAAGGGCAATATCACTATTGAGGCTAACTTAGGTTTGGCCATGCCTAATCCGGCACAGGGCGGTGATATTGACATGGAGCTGGTAAATCAGTGCTGGGAAGGGCAGACTGCCAGTGTTAATAACGCAGCTTATGGAGGAGATGTGGGGATACCAGTATCGTTGAATGTAGGGTCTTCGGAGGGTTTCTTTATGGCTGACGGAAGCGTGACCGTGAAGAGCTATCAAGATCTATCTGATTGCGGAGAAGGGAGGGTATGGACAGATAAGCAATATATCCATCAGGGAATGATGGTTGCTTTGCAACAATTGAATCTTTGGAGGGACTTTAATAATCGCCAGAGAGGGTGTCAGAATGATGTCTATGGCATATATAACAACCGAGTGCCGACAGAGACCTTCGTTTATCGCCCAGACTTGGCGGTGAATGCACCTAGCTGGATGCGCTCGGCGACGGTGATGACGGGTTTTGAAAACTAAATTGCAGGTATGAAAATATCCGATATATGAAGGAAATTGAGGGTGTTTTGGCGGCTTTGAATGATCAGCAGCGAAAGGCAGTAGTACATGACGGAGGTACAGCGTTGGTGCTGGCAGGAGCGGGGAGCGGCAAGACTAAGGTACTAACGACAAGGGCAGCTTGGCTGATGGCAACTCATAAGGCTTTTGAGGATGAGATTTTGCTGGTGACTTTTACTAATAAGGCGGCAGCGGAGATGAAACGGAGGGTGGAAATGATGGTAGGTTCAAAATTGTCTTGGGCAGGGACATTCCATAGTTTATGCGCTAGAATATTGAGGACTCAGGCGACAAAGATAAATTATGATTTGAATTGGATAATTTTTGATGCTGATGATCAGTTGTCACTACTAAAAAATATTTATAAAGATAATGGTTGGGACGTGAAGCGATATAAACCGCGGGCAGTTCTGGACGCTATTTCGCGGGCCAAATCCAATATGGAAACGCCTGATGATTTGGAGGAGCGAGGAGGAAGTGACTATATGCGTTTTGTGGCGAGGGCATATAGAAGCTATCAGCGGCAATTGCGCGAACAGATGGCGATGGACTTTGATGATTTATTAAACAATACCATCACTTTATTGACCAATTTTGATCAAGTGCGCGAGACCTATCGGCGGCAATACAAATACTTGATGGTTGACGAATATCAGGATACTAATAAAGCACAGTATAAGCTGATGAGGTTACTGGCCAATGAGCAACAAAATCTGTTGGCGGTGGGGGACTTTAGCCAGAGCATTTATGCTTGGCGAGGGGCGGACTATGCCAATTTGGAGTATTTACGCCGAGACTTTAGTCCAGTGGTCGAGTATTGCTTGGAGCAAAATTATCGCAGCACACAAAATATCCTCTCGGCAGCGACGGCAGTGATTAGCAAAAACACCGACTATCCGACCCTGAAACTATGGACGCAAAAATCGGGAAATACAAAAATTGAAATTATGCAGGAGGGGACGGGGATGAAGGAAGCTAGCACTGTGGCCGCACTAATTAGGAAGTGGCGGGAAGAAGGCTTAGATTATAGTGAAGTGGCGATTTTATACCGCACCAATGCCCAGAGCAGGCCTTTTGAAGAAAGTTTGATGCATTTGGGCATTCCTTATCGGTTGGTGGGAGGGTACAAGTTTTATGAGCGCAAAGAAGTAAAAGACATGCTGGCCTATTTGCGGATCTTAATTAATCCGCAGGATATGATCAGTTTGGCTAGAGTGACAAAAATAGGCAAGCGAAGGCTGGAGAAATATTGGGAATGGAGGGAAACAGCCAAGGCCGATCTCCCCCCAGCGGAGTTGCTGCGGCAGATTGTGGAGGTGGTGGCGTATAAGGAGTTTTTTGATTTGGAGGATGCGGAGGAGGTAGCGAGATGGGAGAATGTATTAGAGCTAATTAATTCGGCAGAAGTTTTTACGGAGACAACTAACTTCTTGGAGAATGTGGCTTTAATTCAAGATGGTTATATGGCGGAGGGCAGGGAGGAGGAGCAGGAGAGTAAAGTGACTTTAATGAGTTTGCATAGCGCCAAGGGATTGGAGTTTGGGGGAGTGATCATGGTGGGGATGGAGGAAGGATTGCTACCGCATGCTAGATCATTACTTGATCCGGTGGGCTTGGCGGAGGAGCGACGACTTTGTTATGTGGGGATGACTAGGGCCAAGGAGAGGCTGTGCTTGACTTTGGCGCGCAAAAGATGGCAGTATGGCAGCATTACCGAAGCGACAGAAAGCAGGTTTCTGGCCGATTTGCCAGAGAGGATAATCTGCTGGAGTAAAAAAAGTGAATATGAAACGGAGGATGGAGGTTGGAAATACAAATATCCGTCTAGGAGAAACAATCCCACCTACTCCGGAAGGCAACAAGTTGAGAAAAAACTGGACGAAGGGCGGAAGCTGATCATAGACGACAATATGTTGGACGATTTACTGCGCGATGATATGAGTATTGAGGAGTTTTTACGACGTTAAGGATTTTTGGTAAACAGCAATGGTGTCTTGGGCGGTTTTTTGCCAAGAAAACTTCTCGTTTTGCAGGCGCATTTTTTGAGCACGCAGGGTTTGTTTTTTAGTATTTTCTTCGAGAAGATTGATCATCCCTTGGCGAATACTCTCTTTATCCTGAGGATTAACAAAAACAGCAGCGTCGCCGCCCACTTCGCGCATAACGGGAATGTCGCTGGTTAAGACGCGAGTGCCATAATAGAAAGCTTCTAAAACGGGAAGACCGAAGCCTTCGTCGAGAGAGCAAAAGGCGAGAAATTGGGCCTCATTATAGAGGACGGCAAGCTGAGCATCGCTGACCCTCCCTAGAAAACGGAGTTGGCGGGAAGGAGAAGGAATAAAATCAATATCTCTATCCCAACCCTCGGCTCCAGCAATAATAAAATCAAGGTCGACGTCCAGACTCTGCCAAGCTGCGATCATGCGAGAGAGGTTTTTGCGAGGCTCGCGGGTACCGACAAAAAATATATAAGGGCGATAGTTGGGTCCTACTAAAAGCTCGTTTTGGATGATCTGGTATTGATCGCTAGTTAAGTTATGGGCGAGATCAATGGTTTCTTGGGGGACGGCAAGAGGAATAGTAGTTACTTGGTAGGGAGCAAAGCCCAAATAATTAATGATGTCTTCCCTACTCTGCTGGCTATCGGTGATGATCTGAGCGCCTCGGTCTTGAAGGAGTCGCCAAGAATACTGATGGGCGGCGAGAATAGCCGAATGAGCAGTGTCGGGGTATTTGAGCATGGAGACGTCGTGGATAGTGGAGACGAGGGGAATGTTTTTGTCTGGCGGTTGGAGATAGTCCCAGCTATGCAAAACTTCGAGGTTGGGGAAATGGCGAGAAATGGGGCTTAAACCCAAACGCCATTTGAGTTGTTGCAGGCGCAAAGGGGTGGTTTCTAGATGGAGGGCAAACCTTTCGCCGCCTTCGGGGCGGAGGCTATTGATGGCTTTGGAGAGCTCTTTGCGGTGGTGTTTATTGGCGACGGCATAGACACTTAAATCAATGTCGGCGCTTTGGAGGGTGAGGGCACGGATGAGGTTGGCGGTGTAGCGGGAGACGCCGCGACCGTAAACAAGACTAGTGGCATCGAGGCCGACTTTTATTCCAGACATCGTGTCAACCCTTCTCTAAAGGCAACTTCTGGCTCCCAGCCTAGCAGCTTTTTCGCTTTACTAATATCTGGTTTTCTCTTGACCGGATCGTCACTAGGCAGGGGTCTAAACTCAATCATATCTTTGTCCCTACCTGCCAATTCGTTGAAGATTCGGGCTGTCTCCAATACTGTATATTCCTCGGGGTTGCCCAGATTTATAGTTTCTCCCTTAAGTTCATCTTTGGCCATAAATAACAGCAGCCCCCGCACCAAATCATCCACATAACAATAACTCCTAGTTTGGCTGCCATCGCCATAAACAGTTAGAGGTATATTCTCCTGAGCTTGCTGGATGAATTGAGGGATAATTCGTCCGTCATTAGGGTTCATGCTCGGGCCATAGGTATTAAAAATCCTTACTAGTCTGGTGTCTAAACCAAAATCTCGATAGAATACTCCGCATACCGTCTCCCCCATCCTCTTGCTTTCATCATAACAACTGCGCACTCCGTTGGGATTAACATTTCCCCAATAACTTTCTTTCTGGGGGTGTTCGAGAGGGTTACCATAAACCTCCGAAGTACTGGCAAAGAGCAATCTTCCCTGAGGATTGTGTTTTTTAAGCCAAAACGCCAAGTGATGAGTGCCTAAACTGTTCACCAGATAAGTTTCTACGGGATATTTTTGGTAGATTGGAGGACTGGCCGGCGAAGCAAAATGGAAAATTGCATCAATTTTAACTCCTTGAGGTAAATAGAGGTGGGGATCTGAGGCTGCATCGCCGAACTCAAAATTAAAGTTTTGATGGTCTAAAACGTCTTGGAGATTTTTGTTGCTAGTTTCGCTGGAGATAAAATTGTCTACGCCGATTACTTTGGCGCCTGCTTGCAGGAGAGAGTGGACTAAATGGCTGCCAATAAAACCTGCTGCTCCGGTGACTAAAATTGTTTTGTTTTGGTAGTAGTGCATATTTTTCTATTATAACATTTCTCTTAAAAAACTTTCTCTATAAAATTAATAGAGAAAGTTTTTTTTAAGTATGGTATAATGTGGTCGATTAGTAAAAAATAAATAGAAAGCAAAAAGATCAGCACTGTTTAGTGAGAGTTCTCAAGAGTTAATAAGCTTAGGACAGGATATTTGTTAATTCTTGTATAGCACTCACCAACAGTTTTCTTGGCGCTTTGAAGAAAGATTTTATGTCATATCCAGTTTTTGGTCATGAATATGTGACTACTATTAAAGTGGGTGAAAAAGAGGTTAAGATGACTATTGGCAAGTTCTCGGAACAAGCCAGTGCAGCAGTCTTGGCGCAATGTGGGGATACGGTGGTGCATACCACGGCAGCGATGGGGAGTGTGTCTAATTTGGGCTATTTTCCTTTAAGCGTGGATTTTGCGGAAAAGTTATATGCGGGAGGAATTATTAAGGGTTCTAGGTGGGTGAAAAGAGACGGAAGGCCAACCGACGAGGCAATTTTGAAATCGCGAGTGATTGACAGGACCATTAGACCTTTGTTTCCTGAAGGTTTTATGCGTGAAGTGCAGGTGGTAAATACGGTTTTTTCTTATGATAAACAGAATGATGACGGGGTGGTAGGGATGCTGGCCACTGGTTTGGCGATGACCTTGAGTGATATTCCCTTTGACGGGCCAATGGCGGGCTTGCGAGTGGGCTATTATAAAAACACTGATGAGTTTATTCTCAACCCTACTGAGGAGGAGAGAGAAACATCTGATTTAGATTTGATTGTGGGAGGAACGGCTAAGGCAATTGCGATGGTGGAAGCAGGAGGGAACGAGGTGAGCGAAGAAGTGATGGTCAAGGCTCTCGATTTGGCGCAAAAAACTATTAGCGACATTTGTCAGCAATTTACTAAAATTGCTGCAGAGATTGGTAGAGAAAAGATTGTCTGGGAGGACAATACGGAAAGTTTTGCGGCTAAAAGAGCAATCATTGAGCCTTTCTTGAGGGAAGTAATGGATGTGAGAGAGGTGGTGGAGAAAGAAGCTAGATTCGAGGCGGTGGACTTGAGCAAAGAAAAAGAGCAGGTTTTGGAGAAAATCCAAGAGAAGCTAGCGCAAACTATACCTACTGAGGAAGAAGTACAAGAAATTAATAATGCGGATATTAATAATGTGTTGTCGGAACTAATTCATGAGGCGGTGCGAGAGATGATTCTGGAAGATGGACAACGTCCTGATGGGAGAAAGGTCGATGAAATCAGGCCTATTATTTGTGAGGTGGATATTTTCCCGAGAACTCATGGAAGCGCGATGTTTAAGCGCGGAGCAACTCAAGCAGTGACAATTACCACTTTGGCACCACCGGCTTTGGGGCAATATGTGGAAGATATGGGCGGTGAAGAAGTGCATCATTATATGCATCACTACAATATGCCCCCTTTTGCTTCCGGCGATGCAGGAAGATTAGGATCGCCGAAAAGACGCGAAATTGGGCATGGAGCGCTAGCTCAGAGGGCTTTATTGCCGATGTTGCCTGCTCATGAGGAGTTTCCTTATACCATTCACGTGGTGAGCGAGATTCTGAGCTCTAATGGTTCAACATCGCAGGCAGCGGTGTGTGGATCAACTTTGTCGCTGATGGCGGCGGGAGTACCCATCAGGCGACCGGTGGCAGGAATTGCGATGGGTTTGGTGGCTGCTGAGGCAATCGCCGACGGTTCAACTAAATATCAGATTTTGTCGGATATTAAAGATGTGGAAGACCATTGCGGAGATATGGATTTCAAAGTGGCAGGCAGCGCGCAGGGCATTACCGCTTTGCAGATGGATATTAAGGTGAAGGGTATTTCTACTAAAATCTTGACAGAAGCATTGGCCAAGGCTAAAACAGCGAGATTGTTTATTTTAGATAAAATGCTGGAGATAATTAGTGAGCCAAGAAAAGAGTTGTCCGTATATGCGCCTAAGATTCAACAGTTAGTAATTCCAGCGGGGAAGATTGGAGAATTGATTGGCCCAGGGGGTAAAAACATTAAGAGACTGATTGAACAGTTTGAAGTGCAAATTGATGTGGATGAGGATGAAGAAAAACAGGTGGGCAATGTTAATGTTTCGGGCACGGATCTGGAAGCGATCGAGAGATGTGTGAAGTATATTGCGGGAATGATGCACGAGGCGGCAGTGGGAGAGGAATATGAAGCAGTGGTGACACGAGTGGAGAGTTATGGCGCTTTTGCGGAGTATCTCCCCAGTCAGGAAGGTTTGATCCATGTGTCGGCGATGAGTACTGATTATGTGCGTGATGCTAGCGACATAGTTAAGCTGGGCGATAAAGTACATATCAGAGTGTCGGGGATTCAGGATGATGGGAAGATTAAGCTGTCGATGCTGACTTTAGAGCAAGAAGAAGAAGTTGCGGCTAGTAGAAACGCCCGACCTCCAAGACAACAAAGCGGATTTAGAGGTAGTAGGCCTAATGGCAATGGCCGACCCAATGGTAGCGGCCGTCCTTTTAGGCCGAGACGCTAAATCTGTCAATCAATGATTGACAGAGGAGGGGAGGTACTATATAATCCGCGTTGGGTTTTTATGAAAACACAGGCAGAGGCTATAGACGCCATGAACCAAGTCCGCAAAGAAGCTCGTCTTTTTAGTATGAAGGTTACTTTGTTACCTCTATTGGTTTTGGGAGGATTGGGTTTTTGGTTACACTCTGTTTTTAATAATGCTTTGTTTTTGGCAGCTGGGATAGTGGCTGCTTTTTTAACCACTACGTTGATTATTTCGGTATTTGCAAAAAGAAAGGTGGATGAAACCGCTAAGAAATGATTAATATATCGCTGTCGCCAGAAGTTTTGTTTACCATTTTTGGCTTCGGGGTAACCAATTCTTTTTTTTGGCAGATGGTGGTGACTTTGCTGTTGTTGGGAATGATATTAGGAGTGATGAAAAAATGGCAGTTGATACCTAACAAATTACAGGTGGCAGTGGAAATGGTGGTGGAATGGATGTTGAATAGTGTAAGTATGATGACCGGAAGTCGCGACAAAACCAAAAAACTTTTCCCTTTAGTAATTACGCTGTTCTTTTATATTTTGTTTTGTAATTTATTCAGCTTAATGCCAGCTTTAAGTGCTTTCTCGCTGCGCAGAGAGCAAGGAGAAGTCCCTATTTTCCGCACAGCATTGGCTGATTACGGACAAGTGTTAGTGTTAACTTTGCTGGTGGTAGGGCTAGTGCAGGTTTTGTTTATCACATATCAGGGAATTAAGCCTTATATGAAACAATGGTTTGATTTTTCTAGCCCGATTAATTTTGTGTTAGGGCTGATGAATATTGTTGGTGAGCTGGCTAAGGCCCTGTCTTTGTCTTTTCGCTTATTCGGCAATTTATTTGCGGGCGAGGTATTGACAGCAGTGATGATGTTTTTAGCTCCTTTTATTCTGCCCATCCCATTTACGTTTTTGAGCATGCTCACTTGTGTGGTTCAAGCCTTAGTATTCGCATCGTTAGCCACGGTTTATTTGGGACAAGCGATGGGAGAAGAAAAAGAGGTGGCAGTAGTAAAAAATAAAAAGTAATTATTAATTAAAAAAAGTAATATAAACAGAAAGGTATTTATGGAATCAGAAGTTTTAAGATATGTGGCGGCAGGGGTTTCGATGGGCTTAGGTGCTTTGGGGCCAGCTTTGGCTGAGGGTTATGTGGGAGGTAAGGCATACGAAGCAATTGGACGTAATCCAGAAGCAGCTGATAAAATTACTAGCACTTTGTTTGTGGTGATGGCGATTTGTGAATCCACTGGTATTTATGCATTAGTAGTTGCGTTACTCTGCATATTCGCTTAAGGGAAAGAAAGGAGTAATATGGGACTTATTGGTGCCTTGGGTTTGGACGTAAAAAACTTGATTGCGCAACTAGTTAATTTTGCGATTATTTACTGGATTTTGAAAAAGTTTGCTTGGGACAAAATAGTGGCTTTATTGGAAAAACGACAAAAGGAAATTACCGACGGAATAGATAATGCTCGTAGAGCAGAGGAAACTTTGGTTGTTTCTGACCAAAAAAAAGAGAAGATTTTGCTAGCGGCAAAAAAAGAGGCTAAAGAATTGCTGACGCAAGCACAAGCTCAGGCAGAGCAGATTAAAAGTGAAGCCTTGAATGAGGCTCGAGAACAAGCGGCGCGAGTATTGGCTCAAAGTGAATTGCAGTTGGCAAGGGAAAAGGAAACGATGCTGACTCAAGTTCAGGAGCAGATGGCAGACTTGGTGGTTATGGGAGTAGAGAGAGTGACGGGGCAGCAGGTGGAGGCAAAAAAGATAGATCAGGTTTACTTGCAGGAAGGACTTAAATAAACAATGCCTTATTTTTCGTCAACTACCATCGCTAAAAACTTATTGCCTTTGACTCAAAAGGGTAGTAGACAGGAAATTGAAGCGGTGATAGAAGTTTTGATGAAGGAATTGAGACGACATAAAAAAATGGACCAACTGGAGCGAATAGTCTCTTTGTTGCAAACATATGCGGACGAAAAAGAAGGTACTGTGCGCGCAAGAGTGAGTTCAGATGCTGCTTTGAGCAACACTCAAACTAAACAAATTACTGATTTTCTTAAAGGAAAAGTAAGAGCAAAAAAAATTATTTTGGAAACAATGATTGATGCTGAGCAGCGAGGATTAACAATTCAGGTGAATGATGACCTTTATGATTTAACTCTAAAGTCCCAGCTGGAAAAACTAACTAAACAGCTTAATACATGAAGAAAGGTAAACATGGATAATTATTTACTACAGTCTCTAAAAGAAAAAACGGCTGAGTTTAAGCGTGACTTTGCAGTGCAAAAAACAGGCAGAGTGGTGCAAGTTATGGATGGAGTGGTTAAAGTGCAAGGGCTATCGGAAGTAATGAATAGCGAGATGGTGGAGTTTGAGAACGGAGAAGTGGGGATGGTACTTAATCTTGAGGAGGACGAAGTGGGGGTGATTTTGTTTGGCGAGGCGCAAGATATTAAGGAAGGACAAAAAGTGGTCCAAACAGGGCGAGTTTTGTCTTTACCGGTAGGTGATGATTTGTTGGGAAGAATTATTGATCCTTTAGGCAGGCCTTTAGATGAGGGGAAGGCGATTAAGACCAAAGTTTATTATCCGATTGAGAAAAATGCGCCTGGGGTAATGGCTAGAGAAGGAGTACATCAGTCGCTGCAGACGGGTATCAAGGCTATTGATGCGATGGTGCCAATTGGGAGAGGACAAAGGGAGCTGATCATTGGAGATAGACAAACGGGTAAGACAGCGATAGCTATAGATACGATTATTAATCAGAAGGATCAGGACGTAATTTGTATTTATGTGAGTATTGGGCAGAAAGAATCCAAAGTGGCTAGACTAGTGGAAAATCTGCGAGAGTGTGGAGCTATGGATTATACGATTGTGGTGGTGGCCGGAGCGTCTCAAGGAGCAGCTTATTCTTATATTGCGCCGTATGCTGGCTGTGCGATTGGAGAGTATTTTATGGATCAGGGCAAGGACGTATTGATTATATATGATGACCTGAGTAAGCATGCGGTGGCTTATCGGCAAATGTCGTTGATTTTGCGCCGTCCCCCCGGCAGAGAGGCTTATCCAGGGGATGTGTTTTACCTACACTCAAGATTGTTGGAGAGAGCAGCTAAGTTAAATAAAGCTCACGGCGGAGGATCAATTACCGCTTTACCGATTATCGAAACGCAAGCGGGAGATAGCAGCGCCTACATTCCTACTAATGTGATTTCGATCACTGACGGGCAGATTTATTTGGAGAGCGATCTTTTCTATCGAGGACATCGACCGGCGATTAATGCGGGTTTGAGTGTATCGCGAGTGGGAGGGAGCGCACAAACTAAGGCAGTGAAGAAAGTGTCGGGAAGATTGCGGATTGATTTGGCGCAATTTAGAGAGCTGGAAGCTTTTACTCAATTTGGGAGTGATCTGGACAATAAAACGCGCGAGCAAATTGAACGAGGACAAAGGGCGACTTTGTTGCTGCGACAAAAACAGTATTCGCCGCTATCCATGGAGCAAGAAGCACTGGTTTTGTATGCTTTGAGCAATGGATTTTTAGATGATGTGGAAAAAGAGAAAATAGGAGAGTTTGAACAAGGTTTATTGCGTTTTGCCCAAAGTAAAAAAGGAGAAAAGGCGATGAGTTTATTGTCAAGCGAGAAAGACTGGACGAAAGAAGTGGTAAAGGCTGTTGAAAAATTAATTAATGATTATAAAAAGAGCGTGATTTAATGTCGATCAATTCGGGTAAAATCATAAAACAGCGGATTAAGTCAGTTTTAGTGACGAGTAAGATGACTAAAGCGATGCAGATGATTGCGGCGGTGAATATGAGGAAGGCGGTGGATCGAAAGGTGGCTGCTCGTCCCTTCACCTATGCGGCTTGGAAGATATTAGCTCATCTGGTTCGAGACGATGATGAGGCGGTAAAAAAAAGTGTTTATTTACGCGAGAGAGAAGGTAATAAAACTTTAATTGTGTTGCTGGCTTCTAACCGAGGGCTATGTGGTGGTTTTCATAGTAATTTGGAGAGGCGGGTGAGACAATATATGAATAAGTACGAAGGGAGAGAGTTTTCGGCAATTGTGATCGGGAGGAAGGGGGAAAAGATAGCGAAAAAACTATCCATACCCATGGTGGCTTCTTTTACTAATTTAGAAAGCACGATTACGCGGGCAAATCGGACGGCAATTTTTCAAGTGATGCAGGAGGAGTTTTTGAATAAAAAGGTGGATAGAGTGGTGATTATCTATACCGACCATATGAATACCATGACCCAAGTGCCTAGAGTGCGTCAGGTGATGCCTTTGAACATTACTGACTTGCAAGATATTTTGGAAATTATTGCGCGCAAAGAAGGCAGGGAAGCGGATAAAAATCAGAGCAAAATAGATTATTTGATGGAGCCAAATAAAGCTCAAGTGGTGGATGAGGTGGTGCCGTTACTAATTAGAGCCCACCTTTATCATGCGCTGTTGGAAAATAAAGCGGCTAGTGAGAGTGCGCGAATGATGGCGATGCAAAAAGCTACTGACGCAGCGGAGGAAATGGTGGAAACTTTAACTTTAGCTTATAACCAAGTCCGCCAAGCTAAAATTACTAATGAAATTGCAGAAATTGCTGCCTCGAAGGCGGCTCTAGAATAAAAGAAAGGATATTATGACAGGAAAAATTACTCAGATTATTGGTCCGGTGGTGGAAGTGGAGTTTGAGGATGGCAAGTTGCCCAAGATTTATGACGCTTTGGAAGTAAAAGTTAGTAAGGAAAAAACTTTGGTTTTGGAAACAGCTAGCCAGATAGGAAATAGAGTGGTGAAGGCGGTGGCTATGGGATCGACTGACGGGCTCAAGAGAGCGATGGAGGTGGTGAATACTAACCATCCCATTAGAGTTCCGGTGGGCAAAGAAGTGTTGGGGAGAATGTTTAATGTGTTGGGAGAGCCAATTGACGAGCAAAAGCCACCACCTACTAAAGAAAAGCGACCAATTCATCGTGATGCTCCTAATTTCGCGGCGCAAGCGAATAGTGTGGAAATATTTGAGACCGGCATTAAGGTGATTGATTTGATTTGTCCCTTTATTAAGGGAGGAAAAGTGGGGCTATTTGGCGGGGCGGGAGTGGGTAAGACAGTGTTAATTCAAGAATTGATTCGGAATATCGCTCAGGAACATGGTGGGTATAGTGTGTTTGCGGGAGTGGGCGAGCGGACTAGGGAGGGAAATGATTTGTATAATGAAATGAAAGAATCGGGAGTGATTGATAAGACAGTATTAGTATTTGGACAAATGAATGAACCGCCTGGGGCGAGACAGAGAGTAGGCTTGAGCGGTTTGGCCATGGCGGAGTATTTCCGCGATGAACAAAAAAAAGATGTGTTGTTATTTATTGATAATATCTTTCGTTTCACTCAAGCTGGGAGCGAAGTGTCGGCTTTGCTGGGACGCATTCCTTCGGCAGTGGGTTATCAGCCCACATTGGCTGAGGAAATGGGCAAGTTTCAGGAGAGAATTACTTCCACTAAAAATGGCTCTATTACTAGTGTGCAGGCGGTGTATGTGCCGGCCGACGATCTGACTGATCCGGCGCCAGCAACTACTTTTGCACATTTAGATGCTACGGTGGTATTAAATAGGGCTTTGTCGGAATTGGGTATTTATCCGGCGGTGGATCCACTGGATTCTTCTTCAACTATGTTATCGCCAGAAGTGGTGGGAGAGGAGCACTATCGAGTGGCGAGAGAAGTGCAGCGGATACTACAGAGATATAAGGACCTACAAGATATTATTGCTATTTTGGGGATGGAGGAGTTGAGTGATATAGACAAGATAATAGTATCGCGAGCGAGAAAGGTGCAGAGATTTTTGTCGCAGCCCTTCTTTGTGGCCGAGCAGTTCACCGGAATTGAGGGAAAGTATGTTAAAATAGCAGATACTATCGCTGGTTTCGACATGATCCTTAAAGGCGAGTTAGATCATGTGGCAGAACAGGACTTCTTTATTAAGGGTAGTGTTGAAGAAGTCTTGGAGGCGAGTGGAAAATAATGATACAACTAAGCGTGAATACTCCAGAAAGAAATGTGTTTGCGGGTGAGGTTTATGAGGTGTTATTACCAACAACAGAGGGGGAAGTGGGTATTTTGCCTAACCATACGCCTTATTTAGCTGCCTTAAAGGCGGGAGAAGTGAGTATTAGACGTAAAAAGGAGGACAATAACTGGCAACATTTGGTAATTTCTTTGGGGATAGCGGAGTTCTCGGACAATGAATTGACAGTGCTGTCTAGATCGGCAGAAAAAGTGGAAGAAATAGATCTAGATCAGGCCAAACAAGCGAGAAAAGAGGCGGAGGAGCTGATGAAAAAGAAAGATCGACTCAATGTGGAAGAAGTGGCTTCTTTAACTGCCAGAATGGAGAGAGAGTTAACGAGAATTAGGGTGTCCGAGAAATATCGGCGAAGAAAAATCTGATTATGAAAAATGACATTATTGGCAGTTTGGGGGTTATGTTACTGGCGGCGGTATTGCTATTGGCGGTGGGTGGATCGAGTGAGCAATTTTTATGGAATGGCTTTGGACGACTTAATTTTCATGAACAAGAGGAGGAAGCGGAGGTAGTGATAGCACCAGAGAAGAATGAGACATTATTTCCTAAATTGACGGATAATGTGCAACAGAAATGGGGCAAAAAATGGACTATAGAACAAGATCGCGTTGAGGGAATCTATTGGCTGGATGGGACTTATATTCGGGCGCACGGGCTAATGATAGAACAACCATATCAAGTGGCGGCGACGGAATTGAATGAATACTTGAATTGGCAGGAGGAGCAGTTGAGCGAGTTTGGTTTTAAGGAACAAAAAATCAGAGATGGAGAGTGTTTAATTGTGGAAAAGGGAGTGTTTAGTGAATGCGCGGGAGCTTATGTTAGAAATGAGGAGAAATGTTTAGTTTTGGTGGCTTATCCAGTGACAGACAATGATCAATCTCCAAAAAATATAGAAATTAAATTGTTGTGTAACTTTGTCTGATGAAGTTTTTAAGTTGGAACGTTAATGGGTGGCGAGCGATTAGCAGGAAGGGAGGTATTGAGTTTCTGCTTAAGAGTGGAGCGGATATAATTGCCCTGCAGGAAATTAAAGTCGATAATCCAGAGATGCCACTAGTATTGCAAAATGAGTATGAGTGGCGATGGCGGGCGGCGGAAAAAAAGGGTTATTCGGGGACGATGCTATTAGTGAAAAAGGATTTTTGGGAGAAAACGCAATTTAAGTTTTGGGATGGATTGTCGGCAAAAAATGAGGAGGACAAGAGATTATTAAATGCGGAGGGAAGGATATGCGCAGGAGAGTTTATCTGTCGAGGAGAAAAGGTGTTATTTATTAATTGTTATTTTCCTAATGGCGGAATGAGCGAGGAGAGGCTGCAATATAAAATGAATTATTATGGCGCTTTTGAGAGGGCAGTGGCGGAGAAGAAAAAAGATTATGCTGATATTATTATTTGTGGGGATGTAAATACGGCACATGAGGAGATTGATTTGGCTAGACCGAAAGAGAATAGCAAAAATACGGGGTTTTTGTTAATGGAGCGAGCATGGATAAGTGAGTTTTTGAGCAGAGGATTTATTGATAGCTGGCGTTATCTGCATCCAGAAGAAAAGGGTGGGTACAGTTGGTGGGATTATAAAACTAGGGCGAGAGAGAGGAATGTGGGTTGGCGGATTGATTATTTTTGGTTGAGCGCTAGTTTGGCGCCTTATTTGAAAGAGGCGAATATTTTAAGCGAGGTGATGGGGAGTGATCACGCACCGATTGACATTCAACTACTTGCATAATTTTAGGCACTCATTTATAATGAAGTTTGAGCAAATTAAATAGAAAGACTTGCCCATGTCTGACGAGAACAATTCATACATTAAGCTTGATGATGATTTAATTGATGATTATCAACCAGCCGTACCTCCTGTCATTCAAGAAGGAGGGGATGGTGAGCAGCATCAGCAGAGTGTTAGCCACGAAAATATTGACACCGAAGAAACGATGGGGGCTGAGACTGGTTTAGATGATATTGGAGATCAGATGGCGCGTATTGCTATTGATAGCTTAAATCGCAAGAGAGAGCAGACACATAATGATATTGACGGACATTATGACGGTTTAATTGCTTCGGTACGAGAAAAAATTGACAATTTGAGCAGAGAAATTGCTGAGGGCGTGGCTAATAAATAGATGTTATAATATCTCTATATGAGCGAGTTGTTGTCTTTGGAGAATGTGTTTGAGGTGAATGAGTTTGTGTTTCCTTTTAAGTATCGTTTTAGCGGCCAGCAAAGCGAGGAGAAGATCTTGTATATCGCTAGAGAAGCAAAAATAATGCTTTATTTGCGCCAAATTGGGGCAATGTTGGTGGGGATAGTAGCTTTAGTGGTGATAGCGTTGCTAAATAGAATGTTGGATGATTTGGGAGTGAAGGCAAAGCTGATTTTGGGGGCCATAGGAGTATTGGTCATAATTATCACCTTGTTGATCTTGAGTTGGCTGCGTTTTACTTGGAAGCGAACTTTGGGCATAGTGACTAATTATCATTTGATAAAGTTGATCCAAATTAATCCAATTAATAATATCAGACAAACTTTACCGGTTAAGAATATAGTGGATACCCAGAGTCAAACGCGAACTCCTATGGACCGAATACTGGGAGTGGGCAGTTTTGAGGCGCGATCAGGAGCTAATAGTTCTGGGGTGTCGACAGAAGATGCCCAAAAAGGAATAGAGCGAGTGAATAAAAAGTCTTTTTATTTTATTCGAATTAAAAATGCCGAAGATTTAGAGAATTATGTGAAAAAGTTGATGAACATGGTGAGTAAGCATAGTGATGAAAAGATGCAGACTTTTAGGCCGTTTATTGCCGATGCGAAAACGGGGCAAAGGCAGTCTTTTATTGATCAATATCCGGAGTATTGGGGTTAATTTGCCCTAGAAACATACTGGCCGGAGTCGGTTTCGATGATGAGAGTATCTCCAGTTTTGACAAATAAGGGAGCTTGGACAGTGAGGCCAGTCTCCATGGTGACGGGTTTTTTGCCGGCATTAACGCGGTCACCAGCGATGGCCTCAGGAGCTTCTTGCACTTTCATTTTAACTTTAGGGGGGAAACTGACGCCGATGGGTTTTTCGTCGTAAAATAGGATATAAACCTTGAGGTCGGGGACGAGAAAACCAAGCTGATCACTAATGAGTTTTTTGTCGACTGCATATTGCTCAAAGGTGCGCTCATCCATAAACCATACTTCGTCGGCATCAACATACGAAAAAACTAGCTCGCGCGAGCCGATGTCGAGGATTTCGATCATTTCGGTAGTTTTGAAGGTGAACTCGATGGTATTATTAGTTTTAAGGTTGCGTAATTTAGCTCGAGTGAAGGCGCTACCCTTGCCGGGCGAGACGAACTGAGTCATGGTGACTTGATGAGGTTGACTACGAAAGTCAATATACATACCTTTTTTGAGATTTCCGCCGTTGACTGTGGCCATACTGGTATATTCTAGCATTTTTTGTTATAATTTACCAGTTCTTTTTCGAGAGGCCTTGGTGGTGGAATGGTAGACACAGCAGACTTAAAATCTGCCGCTAGCAATAGCATGCGAGTTCGAGTCTCGCCTGAGGCACTTTTTACGGAGAATAGCTCAGATGGCTAGAGCGCACGCTTTGGGAGCGTGAGGTCGCAGGTTCGAGTCCTGTTTCTCCGACTTTACTTTTTTTTGGTCATTTCACAATACTTGAGATAAGCGATAGGATGATGCCAGCTGGAACCCAAGGCAAAAATAAATCCAGCTAAACCATCGCGGAAACCGCGGTGGCGAACATACATAAGGAAAAAAGTTCCCCAAGGTTTGAAAAGAATATAGCTGAGGGCGACATGCCAGCTGCGTTTTAAGCGGGCTTCTTTTAGCTGGAGAGCTTTGAAGGTGGTGTAAGTGTTGAACTTGGTGATATAAGAATCAAAAACGGGATAGGAAAAATGGAGGAGGTGGCCGAAAGCCCAACCGACATTATCATTTTTAACCGCCATCTGCTCATGAACATCTTTTTGAGGCAGCCAAGCTTCGCCGCGCCAGAAAAGGCGAATGACGGGATCGGGATAAAGGCCACCGCGCTTCATCCAGCGGCCTAGAAAGAAGTTTTGGCGTTTTAGCCACCAAGCAGAGTAAGTATGGTCGGCAGTTTGGTGGATGGTGACAATGAACTTTTTGAGTTCGCTATCGACATGTTCGTCAGCATCAAGCTGGAGGATTAAGTCACCTTTGGCAGCATCAATGGCAAGTTGTTTATTGATATGAAAGTTGGGTTTATTGGTGGTTTTGACAGTTTTAGCGCCATATTTTTTGGCGATGGAGAGAGTTTGGTCTGAGGATTCACCATCGGCAATGATAATTTCGTCAGCAAAATCTTTAATGGAATCTAGGCATGAAGGAAGGTTCTTTTCCTCATTATGAGTGGCTAAAACAACTGAGATCATGAGCTTATTGTAGCACAATTAATCTGCTTTTTGGTGGTGGGTGGTGACGCCAGCTTTTTTGAGCGTCTTGAGTAATTTGGCAGGAACGCGCAGACGCATTTTTTTGCCATCCTCAACAACGGTGACGGTTTGGAGATTATATTTGAAAGCGCGGGAATGGCGATTTTTGGCGTGGGAGACAGTATTGCCAATGCTGGCAGTGCGGGGGAACTTGAGGGCGAGTTTTGACATAAGACTGGTTATTATGGCAGAAAGAGACTAGAAAGTCAAGGTTTTAGCTGGTTTTCCCTCAAGCTGGACTTGGGTTAAAAGCAGTTTGTTGGACGAAGAAATGGCGCTATTTAGCAATTTGACTCGTTTAGGGCCTTGGGAGGTGGGGATAAGGGTCCAGACAATAGGAAAAGGATAAAAGGCATGCACGGCGCGATCAATGGCTCGAGGGGAAGCGGAGATGAGAGAGGAGGGTGGATTGCTGGGAAGGGATTGTTGGCTATCAAAGCTGGGGAAAATCTGAGAGAAAGACTGAGAGGGGTCGAGAGCTGCGAAAAGGATGTCGAGAGGAATAAAACCATCGTTTTTGGTTAGTTCGCGAGCGAGGGGAGTAGGCGTAGCTGTTGGCTGGGGTTGGGAAGTAATTTTTTGGGCGGCAAAATCAAGAATGGCTTGATTAATGAGACTGAGGTTATTTTTATTAAAAGCGTGTTGATAATAATCAGCGGCTCTCCAGCACTCGTTGACAGAAAAAAAGTGCTGGTAAATAATGTCTCCTTGATCTAATTGACTATTTAGTTTCATTAAAGTAAGGGCACTCTCCCTTTCGTCATGGAGAATGACAAATTGTCCAGGGGAGGCGCCGCGGTATTTGGGAAGTGCTGAGGGATGAAGATTGAGAGGAGCGATTTTGGGCCAATTGAGCAACCAAGAAGGAATAAAATAGCCAAAGTCAACCACAAAAAGAAAGTCGGGAGGAGAGGTGGTGAGGATAGTTTCTTGAAGATCCTTCAATCTGTTGGTGATGAGCCACAAAGGAATGTTGTTTTCAAGAGCAAATTGATGAAGGGGGTTATTGATCAAAAGTTGTTTTTTACCTGCTGGTTTGGGGGCAGGGGTAAGAATCGAAACGACGGCGAAATGAGGATTATTTAACAAACTTTGGGTGGCAGCGAGAGAATTATGGCTGGAGCCAGCAATAATAACTGTATATTTAGTAGCCATAAATAAAACTTTTGTCTATTTCTTCGAGCTGACCAGTTTGTTGGTTGGTGCGATAAAGCAGGAGATCATTGCCCTTAAGATAATCAACAAATAAAATATTATCTAAGTGATCAAGCTCATGTTGGACATTGCGGGCAAAGTAGTCGCTGAAGCTTTCTCTTTTGGCGACTAGCTGTCCAGTAGTGAGATCTGGCTCGAAAAAAGATAATTCTAGATTTGGATAGCGAGGGATAGCAGCATAGAGATGGGGTAGTGATAAACAGCCCTCGAGAGTATAGTTGCCGTCATCCTCTTTGGCAGTGATTTTTCTTTCGGAATGGGAGGAGATGACGGGATTAATAAAAAAACGAAAAGGGTTCTTAGAGGGAGGAAAGCTGGGCAGGGCGCGACGCAAGTCAGTGACAAAAACGCGATAGTTATAACCAATTTGGGGAGCGGCAAGACCAACACCATCGCTTAAGATTAACTGCTCGCGAAGGGTTTTGAGGAGGCTTTTGGTTTTTTTATCCAAGATGGTGATAGGTTTATTGGGAGCGCGTAGCTGAGGATGGGGGGCAGTGAGGATGAGAGATTTGGTCATATCAATTTTGTTGGGCACTCATGGTGGCGATAATAACTATATTGGTTAAGGCTTGTTCATTAGTGGGATCGAGATGGTCTAGGATATACTGATAATTTTTTTGGGCCAAAGCAAAATCTTCATCCTCAATGGCTCGGGAAGCGAGAAAAAGGCGAGCTTCTAGATAGTTAGGCTTGAGGTAGGTGGTGATGGTTTCTAAAAGCTCTTTGCCTTCATCGCGACGGTTGGTATTATAGAAAAGGATGGCCAAATTGTAATTGAGCTTGGGGTCGTGGGGGGCTAACTTTAGCGCGTGGGAGTAAACATCTTGGGCTTTGGTAAGGTAGCTGAGGTCGATTTGAGCGAGAGTGGTATAAGCACGGGCGGCGTTTTTAAGGGAGGTGATATGATGGGAATTGAGGGTAAGAGAGCTGTCTAGAGAGGTTTCTGCGCGAGCGATAAAGGGAGCAATTTGCTCTGGCTGGGCTTCTTGTTTAGCATAGGAAACAGCTATTTGAGCATAAATATTAGCTAGCTCATTGTAGGCGGTATCAAGAAGGGGATTTAATTTGAGAGCTTGATGGATTTTGGTGAGACCGGCTTCGACCTGACGAAGATTAATGTAGGTCTCTCCGAGGCGGTAATTATAATCGGCCAGATAGAAGTTGCCTAGGCGATGAAGGCAGGAGAGAGAGCTGGCGGCGATAATGGCGAAAGCAGCATATTGCCAAAAGACTAACGTTTTTGCCTTCTTGGTTTTTTGGGGAATTGGGGTCTGGGTGATAATAATTAAGCCGGCTAAAAATAGAAAAACTAAAACATTGCTGACGACGGTGGAAAAACCGAAGAAGTTGGCCATGAACATGGCAGTGAGGCCAGCTCCAAGGGCGGTAATAACAGTCTTGTCGGCAGACTCGAGATGAGAATTGAGAAGGGCTTTAAGAAGTAAATAGCCAAACACACTCCAAATTGAAAGATAGGTTAGGAGACCAAAGAGTCCAGTGGTGGCCAGATAATTAAGCAGCTCATTATGGGCTTTGTTATAGAGAAAATCCCATTCGGAGGTATAGTTGTGCTCCACGGGACGATCTAAATAGTAGCTATAAGCGAAAGTTTCGACCCCAGACCCAAAAAGAGGGTATCTTTTCCAAACATCTAGGGCGCCTCGCCAAACAATAAGGCGAATGTCGGCAGAATCGGTGATTTCGTTACGAACAATTAGCTCTGATTGTTCCTGAGCTCCAACGGGAGAAGCTAAGTCGCTTAGATAGGTGGCTCGACAAAGGAAGGCTAAGACGATGGCGGTAAAAATAAAAATAATTACTGGAGGAGAAAAAGCTTTTTTGGGCGAGCGATGGATAAAGATTAAACCGATGAGGAAAAAAAATAGAGAAACTAATAAGCCCAAAACGCCGGAGCGTGAATAAGTAAAAAATAGAGCACAAGGCATAAGAACGGCGGTTACCCAAAGGAAAGCGAGGGAGCGATATTTTTTCTGCTTGGTGTCTTGGATGATAAAATGAAGATTGAGGGGGATGAGAGTGATGAGATAGACAGCGAGCCAGTTGGGTTGGCCAAAGGAAGCATAGACGCGAGCTTGTACGTCTTGTACCCAACAATCGACGTTAAAGACTTCGCCGATGGAAGCAGCTCCAGAGAGAACACGTTCTTGATTTACTAGCAGGCAAGAAAAAGAGTGGCCGAAATGTTCAAGTACCCCCCAGAGGCTAATTAGGGCGGCGGAGACGAGAGAGGCGCGCAGGAGGCGGAAGAAGTCGGCTTTTGTGAGATAGTTGACGGCGGTATAAAAAATAATGATATAAGAAATGATGGAAAGCAAACCGCCATTAAAACGCCCATAATAACCAAAAAGGCTGGTGGGAGGATGGAGGGAAAGGATGGTGGAAATGATTTGGGAGAGCAAAAACAGGAGAATGGGCAAGTCGAGAGGGGTGGGGCGGAAAATTATACGACGATTGACAACCATATCGAGTAGCCAAGTGGCGGCTAGAGCCACGGCGAGCAGATAAACGGCAGTCATTTTGGGTAGTTCAAAGAGCTCGGTGTTAAACCAAGTGAATAAAAAAGGAACGACGGTAAGCAGGACAGTGAATAGACCAAAAATAATCTTTTTGAACATGGGGTTGATTATACCAAAAAAATGCTATATCATGATAGTATGCAAGAAGAAACTGCCCAATCTCTGGAACAACAAAATGTCTTTACTCTGCTGGGAGCAGAGTCTCTGACTGATGAGGAAAAAGAAAACTTTTTAGAGCGGCTAAATAAGGCGGTTTGGGATGATTTTTTGGATAATGATGTGGAATTGCTATTGACCGAAGAAGAATTGGTGAAATTGACTGACGTAATTAAAAAAATGGAGATCAGCGATGAGGAAAAGCAGGCGGAAATGGAGGCTTTTTTGATGGAAGTGATCCCCGACTTAGAGCGGATACTAGTGGAAAAAGCACTGAAGTTGAAGAAAGATTTGGCTTGGGAGAGGATGTCAGGACTAGAAAAAATGCATGCACAAGATGCTGGGGTACTAGAGAAGATTACTCAAGCTAAGGAAAAGGCAGGAGCGGAGCAGTGGGGAGAAACGATAGCCTTGTTGGCGCAAGTGTGAGATTGCGCTGATTTTGTAACTATTTTGTAACTTTTGTGGGTATGATAGGGTTAATGGAAAAACTCTATGTTTGATATACAACCCACAATTATTAGATTCGAGCAGAAAAATTATCCCGCTCTACTCCGAGAGATTAAAGACCCTCCGGCGAAGATTTATGTCTATGGCAGAGAGGAGATTTTGCAGCGACCTTGGCCAGTAGCCATGGTGGGAGCGAGGATGATGACAGAATATGGGCAGAGAGCGGCGAGAAAAATTGCGGGCGAATTAGCGGGGCTAGGAGTGGTAGTGGTGTCGGGGCTGATGTATGGAATAGACACAGAAGCACAAGTGGCGGCGATGGAAGGCGGAGGAGAAAGTATCGGAGTATTGGGATTTGGGGTGAATAACTTTTTTCCTTCGACACATGAGCAATTGGCTAAAAAATGGATTAGGAGAGGAAACTTGGTGTTGGTGAGTGAATATCCACCGGAAGTTTTCCCTCAACCATGGACTTTTTTGCAGAGAAATAGAATTGTAGCGGGTTTGAGTAAGGCGGTGGTGGTGGTGGAAGCAGCGGCGCAGAGCGGAAGCTTGGTGACTGCCAGATTAGCTGGAGAATGTGGGAGGGAGGTGATGGCAGTTTCTGGGGGTATTTTTAATAAGTTTGCCGAAGGAACAAAAAACTTATTAAACCAAGGAGCGCTATTGGTCAGCTCTGGAGAAGATATTAAGCAAGAAATTACTGGCCGAACCTATCGAGGACGAGTGATCGGGATACCAAAGGTGTTAAAAATTGAGGATAAAAGAGAGGCCAAGAAGAAAGTGGTGGGATGGAAAAGAGAGGAGGTGAGCGAATTGGGCTGGCGGATTGGGGAGCTGCTTAAAAAGTATAAACAAGGATTGACCAGCGATGAACTACAAAAGATATTGGGAGCTCGAGTGGAAGAATTACAAATTGAGCTGATGGAGTTGGAGCTAGGATGCAAAGTAAAACTAGAGAGGAATAACTATGTGTTATTTTAACCCTGACTGACGTAAACGAGCGAAGGCTTCGGTGACTTTAGCGGCTTGCCCGCCAAAAGAGAAACGAATAAAACCTTCTCCCGCCTCGCCAAAACCAGTACCGGGGAAAACGGCCACACCTTCTTTTTGAATCAGCCTTCTGGTAAGCTGGTAGCTGGAGATAGGCAAATGATATTTGACCCACATATAGTAAGTTCCCTGAGGAATAATATAGGAAAAAAGCTCAGGACTTTGATCTAACTCCTTCATCATGAGGGAGCGGTTGGCGGTGAGAGTTTTGATGTGTTTGGCGAGAGAAGGAAGCTCGGGCTCACTGAGAGCAATCATGACTAACTCTTGAGCGATAGTGGGAGCGCAGATGACGGTGTCCATGTTAACGCCGTAGAGTTTGTCGATAAGAGCTTTATCGGCTTGGAGGTAGCCAAGCCGGTAGCCGGTAATACCGTAGATTTTAGAAAAGGAATAGCAGCGAATTAGATAGGGATCTAAGTCGCGCCAGAGGGAGGCAATATTAAATACTTCTTTGCCGGTGAAGCTAAGATAGTCATAGACCTCATCGGTGATAACATAGATTTTTTTGTCGGCCACTAAGGCAGCTAGTTCGCGCAGGTTTTGCTCACTAAAAATAGCACCGGTGGGGTTATGGGGGGAGTTGATGAGAATAGCGCGAGTATGTTTATTAATCGCTTTTTTGATACGCTCAAGAGGAAGTTCGTAAGCTCCCTGACTGTTAAGCTCTAGAGGTACTTCAACGGCTTTGGCACCGACTAATTCTACTTGTTGGCGGTAGGAATAAAAATAAGGAGCGGGGATGATGATTTCGTCATTTTGGTCGAGGACGGTGAGAAAAACATTAAAAAGACCGGCCATAGCACCGACAGTAACAGAGATTTCTTCTGGACTAACTTTTCGACCAGTTTTGTGGCTAGAAACCTCGGCTAATTTAGCGCGCAAGTCGGATCGACCGTTAAAAGGAGTGTAGAAGGAAATGTCGGGGCGAGTGAGATTAGCGGCCAATTTAGTGGCTATTTCTGGGAGTAGAGGATAAAAAGGAACACCCATGTTTAGGGAAATAATATCCCTACCAGCAGCTTTAGCCGCCTCAGTGAGGGCCATGACCTTATCTACTTGACTACTTTGGAAGATGGACATTTTAGAGCTTACTTGCATAGTAGTGTATAATATATCGGATGAGTACACAGAAAGTCAAGCAAGAACTATTCGCCAAGATTAGTGAGCTATACGACGAGACTTTACCACACAATTTTGATTGGGATAATGAGCGGGATAAGGATGGGTTAACGGAGGTAGAAAAAAAGATTTTAACCGAGCCGACACCAAAACAAGCGAGTGAAACGATATTGATGGACGAGGGGTTGCGAGACGCATTAGGCAGAGTGAAGATTGTTCCTGATGTAGATAAGGCTATGGATTATTTGCGAGCGATTTATGCTTTGGGGATCAGGCGGAGCTTGATTGGTTTATATGCGGGGCGAGGAACAATCACGGATCAACGGATACAGAGTATTCTCTCACAACTACATGAAGAAATGCCGGAGATGGTTCCGGTATTGGGCTCGCCAACGATGGTTGAGGCGGTGGAATGGGGAAAGGAGTGTAAAAAGATTAACCCGAATACGGGGATGGCAATTTTCCGCGGAACGGCTCCTTTGCGAATGTTCGCCGAAGGCTGGACGGTGGAGCAGATAAAGAATGATATCAGAAAAAGCTTTGCATTAGCGGCGAAGTATAAAATTGAGATTTATGGCACTATTGAACACGCCACCCAAACTCCGCCTTGGTTTATCAAAGAGATAATCGAAGTTATGGCGGAGGCAGGAGGGGCTTATTTAACAACCTTAATTATCACTGATACAGCGGGAGTGGCGGGAGAGCGAGGCACTGCCAGACTATTCAAGTTTGTGCAAAAAATACTGACTGATTTAGAGCGAGCTGAGGTGATAATCAAAATCCATAATCATAATGATCGAGGATTGGCAGTGAGTAATGCTTTGGTGGCGCTAGCTAATGGAGCCAAAATGGTGGGAATTGCTCCTTGGGGTGATGGGGAGCGAGCAGGGAACTGTTCGCTGGAGGCGATGGCAGCAAATCTGTATTATGTGCTTAGAGGAAGCAGAGAAACTGTCCCTTTTGAACCACAAAAACTTTGGGCGGTAAGCAAGGCTTATGGACAACTAATTGGAGAAGAAGTGCCAGAGATGGGAGTTTTGGCAGGAAATGCCTTTAGCTCTTGTTTTGGAACACATTTGGCGGCGGAATATAAAGTGGAGAGGCTGATCAAAGAACTGAGCGATGCTCAAAAAATGTTGACGACCATGAAAAATGCTATTCATTCTCCATGGGGAACAGCAGAATGGGGGCGAAAGCCGAAGATTGTAGTCTCGGCAGCGACAGGATTAAAGGGCATTAAGTTAAAGGCTCTATATGATTTGGGATTAGATTTGACTGATGAGCAGGCACAAAAGATTTATGACGTGGCCTGCACAAAGGCCGCACCGCTGACGAATGAGGAGTTCAAAAACCTGATAATCAAGACTTGAAAAGTGAGGGACTTAGTCTTCTTCTGGAGGAGGAGGGGTGGAGCTTAAGGGTAGTTGAAAATAAAAAGTTGAACCTTTGCCGGCGATGCTGTCGAACCAAATCTCGCCACCATGTTTTTTAATGGCTCGCTGAGCAAAGTAAAGCCCTAGGCCGGTGCCGGTATCGCTAGTTTTGACATAAGATTTTTCGAGGCGAGTAAACTTGGAGAAAATCTTGTCGGCGTTTTCTTTAGCAATGCCCACTCCAGTGTCGGAAACAGAGACTCTGACAAACTCCTTATTTTCTTTCTTAATGATACTTAAATTGAGAGCAACTTCACCTCCTCGATTGGTAAACTTTAGAGCATTGCTTAAAAAATTAGCGGTTACTTCGTGGAGGAGTTTGGCATCAGCGCCAATCATGAGTGGTTCACGTGCAATATTGAGAGTAAACTTTATTTTTTTTCTGATGGCAATAGAAACGACTGCATCATAGGCTTTATGCATGATACTAGCTAGGTCGATCCAACCCTTGGAAAGAGCAAAACCTTCCTCCTCGATCTTGCTAATAGAAAGCATGTCGTTAACTAAGGTGATGAGGCGATCGGCACTATCATAGCAAGTTTGAAGGTATTTGAGTTGGGTGGCTTTATCGGGCAAGTTGTCGGTTTGTTGGAGAAGATAGACATAGCCTTTGATGGCTGTCATGGGAGTGCGCAACTCATGGCTGGCGACAGAAATAAAATCATTTTTAGTTTTATCGAGGGCTTGGAGTTGTCTGTTGGCCTTAGCTAGTCTTTTTTTATCTTCTTTAATTTGGGCAAAGAGCTTTTGGTTTTGGACGGCGATGCCAATGATATCAGTCAGGCTTTCAATAAGTTGGCGTTCTTCATTAGCTAATTTATGGAGTTTGCGCATAGTGCTTAAAATCAAACAGCCGATAACTTGATCATCAATTTTAATGGGAAAGATAAAAAATGTCTTTAAGCCGCCAGCTTTTTGAATCTCCCTAGCTTGTTCTTGGGTTAGAGGGGGACACATCAAATCCACTAAATCATAAGAAAAACAGACTTTGTCTTGAACCACGCAGAGAACAGAAAGGTTTTTTTTATGGGTGAGGGGAGTGACTACTTCGGAGATTTTGATACCCACTTCATGCCTGAGGGATTTAACTAGTTTTTCGGCGACACGATTGGTTTGGGAGCTGGCCACTCGCCTCAGATTCCTTCTTTCCTTATCGACGAGAGCTACTAAAGCCATATCAAACTTTTCTCCCAGAGCATTAATCTCTAAGAGAATAGTGTCAACAGTGTTTTGGACTAAATCCTCATTTTTGGGATGGGAGAGGAGACTGTGAGAAACTTGGCTAAGGGCTTTGAAGTTATTGATTTTTTTAGAAAAGCCAGACATAAGAGCAAATTAAAAAAACTTAGGTAAAAAAATAATTAAGCCAACAGCAGCGGCACCCATGGAAACAATCAACACAGCGGCAGCAGCCATATCCCGAGGGATTTTGGTGGCCTGATAGTTGAGACGCATTTTATCGCGGACAATATCGCAGAGATATTCGATGGCAGTATTTAGTAACTCCACTCCCATGACGGCAACACAACACAAAATGATCAAAGACCACTCAACTGGACTAAGCTGGACCCACCAGCCGCAAGCAAGAATGATGACCGTAGCTAGAAGATGAAAGCGCATGTTTTGTTCGGTGCGTAGGGTTTGGCCTAAGCCAGCGGCAGCGGCGCGAAAACTTTTGAATAAACTAAATGGACCGACTTGACCTTTTTTTGTCATGATATTCATTTTATCATACTTTTTGACTATAACACATTATTGCAAAAACTGCTCTAAATATATCAACCCATAAAAATATTTTGGGATGAGACGAGGGAAAAATATAGGTGCATGAGCCGCTCTTTTTTGCGCCTTTTTTTTTGGGATAGTTTATTTTATATTAGGAGCATACCCGGTGAGGGGAAACAGCTGCGATATCCTGAAACAAGCTTACCGCGGCTGTTTTATTGAAGAAACTTACCAGTCCAAGAGTAGGGGTTGTTGGCGATTTGGGAGGGAGTGCCGGTGCCAACAACTTGTCCGCCTTTAAGTCCACCTTCGGGCCCCAAATCAATAATATGATCAGCATTTTTAATGACATCGAGATTGTGTTCAATAACAATGACGGTATTGTTTTGATTAACTAAGCTAAAGAGAATATTAATGAGATTTTGAACATCGGCAAAATGTAGACCAGTGGTGGGCTCATCCAATAGATAAACCATATGGTCTAGTCTATTACTGGATAGTTCTTTAGCTAGTTTTACCCGCTGAGCTTCGCCGCCGGAGAGAGTGGGGGCGCTTTGGCCAAGAGTGATATAACCTAAGCCTACTTGTTTCAAGACGTCTAGTTTTTCTCTGAG
>Ga0099364_10002218_pt1 | contig 31084 bp, 33 predicted proteins | sample TergutTh196P3_FD_73070 | JGI IMG/M metagenome (GOLD analysis project Ga0099364, IMG submission 73070) | Microcerotermes parvus P3 segment gut microbial communities from Pointe-Noire, Republic of the Congo - Th196 P3 | ecosystem: Host-associated > Arthropoda: Insects > Digestive system > Gut ... | reverse complement strand
AAGCGCTCATTAAAACCGAACCGACAAAGACAAACTTGACGAAAGAAGACATGCAAAAAGCGACCTTCAAACAACTCAACGATATGATGAAAGAACAGATGCTTTTTGCCAACAGCGAACTAAAACGAAAGGAAGTAGCCACAAAAATGGGGTTAAGCGAAAAAGAAACAGACGAGTGCATAATGAACGGCGCAGGTATGACTTTTCACGAATTTCTCAACGATATGCGTTTACAACACGCGCGCGAATTGCTCATTAGCAAAGGCAAAAAAATGACCGTAGAAGCAATTGCTAAAGAAGCAGGATTTAACACAAGAGAAACATTTTATACTCTTTTCAGAAAAAAGTTCGGAATAACGCCCGGAAATCTGATGAAAACAGCGAAAAAATTGAAGGAATGATACATCAAATACCTGCGAAAATATCGTCATAATCAATCAAATACCCGTCAAAAATATGAACAGGAATTTTGCATTTATGTTCGTAAACTTGACCATTGCCGTATTGTCCGTCGTTGTTCAGCGTAAATACATGAACTGCTTTATCTTTGGGGTAAACTATCCAGTATTCCCTAACGCCTGCTTCTTCGTACAGCATAAACTTTTCGTGCGTATCCCTCACGCCTGTTGATGGCGAGAATATTTCGACAATCATATCAGGCGCTCCGCAACAGCCGGCTTCGTCAAGTTTCGAGAGGTCGCACACAACGCAAATATCGGGTTGCACGACCGTGTATATTTTATCGTTGTCTGTTTCGCCATTTTCAGGTAAACGAACATCAAAAGGCGCGGAGTATATTTTGCATTTACCCTTATTTTGTTTTAGGATTGCTCCCAAATGCCACGCTATATTAAAACTGACGTCCGCATGTACACGACGCGGAGCGGGAAACATTTTGATAAATCCGTCTATCAACTCTCGTCTTACGTCGTCCATCCAAGTCAGATAGTCAGCAAAAGTATAACGCCTCTTCAAATCCAGTACAAGTTCCATTATTACAACATTTTTGATGATAAAATAAAGACGCAAAGGAAATCATTTTTTTCCAAAAAACAACAAATCTGACAAATTTTACCCAAAATCTGACAAACTTTTTTGAAATTTTCAAAAAAAAGATTATATGTTTGCAGCCGTTTTTAGTCGGTAGCGATTAGTCGGTAGCCAATGCGCTAACGACTAACGACTAACGACTAAAAAAAGGTTCTTTGACATATTGGTTTACACGCGAATTTAGTCGGCAGTCGGTAGCATAAGCGCTATGTACAGACGTGGCATGCCGCGTCTCTACAGACTAACGACTAAAAAAAATCTCCGATTTTTTTGCAAATATCTAAAAACTTTTCCGTACCTTTGCCGAAATTTTAAAACAGAAAAATATGGCAACGATAACCTTGCAATACAATCCGAACAACACACTGGCAGCGAGTATTATATACTCTATAAAAGAAGCCGGAGTGTTCAAAATTACGGAAGAGAAGTATCCCTACAATAAGGAGTTTGTAGAAAAAATTCAAGAAAGCCGTAAAAGTGAAGGAGTTGTTAGTCTATATCGCTATAAAACTATCGAACCATAAAACTATAAAACTTTTTTTGCGAATATCTAAAACTTTTTTAGTACTTTTGCGGCTTGAATTTTAAATGTAATTGTTATGGAAGTAGTACTTGAAAAAACAATAACTAAAAAACAACGCATTGAGGAAATTGTTGATGAAGTTAATGCGGTTAGAAAAGAGCGATATGAAACACAAAACCGTATTTGACGTTAATATTTGGTTGCGGTATTTTATTTCCCGAAAAGCCGAAAAAATCGTTGACATGATAGAAAACAACCATGTTTTGTTATATCGGTCGGTAGAATTGTTGGCAGAATTGAAAGAGGTGATAAATCGTCCAAAATTCGCAAAATATTTTCCTGAAGGAACAAATGAATATGTTTGGTTTGTAGAACAGGTTGCAGACTTGGTCTATACGCAAGCAATTTTTGACTATTGTCAAGACCCAAAGGATAATTATCTTTTCGATTTGGCATACCAAAGCGCTTCAAATTTTCTCGTTTCTGACGATAAAATTGTAATTGCCACACCTGTAAGGCAAACTTTAAAAGTACTTTCTTTATATGATTTCAAAGAAGAAATAGGTATAACAGAGTAATGGTTAGTGGTTAAAATCCGCACCCGCCAACACCACACCCCAAAAAACCTAATTCCCACCTAATTCCAAAAACAAAACAACCTCAATAGCAAGTAAATGAGTGCCAATCATTAGACCTCATTAAAACTATAAAACTTTTTTTGCAAATATCTAAAAACTTTTTCGTACTTTTGCGGCTGATTTTAATTTGTTATTTCTAATGATATGATGACAAAAGAGCAACAATTAGAAGAGGTAAAGGAGGCAAGACAATGTTTGATAGAGATACTGCAATCGCAATAGTGCGCGATTACGCTCACGAAATACAGTCGCGGGGCGTTAATCTGCGTACTGTTATCCTCTACGGTTCGTATGCAAAGGGTACGCAACACAAGTGGTCGGATATAGACGTAGCATTGGTTGCCGACGAGTTTATAGGATTTTATCCGGAAGACCAAAAATTGTTTCCTTATATAGGTATCAAAAAACCATACATACTAATCGAAGCCAATACATACCCTACCGATTACTTTAACGATGGCGACCCATTGATAGATGAAATTGTTAGAACCGGTATAAAAATCATTTAGTTTGATAGTTTATAGTTTGATAATCGATAGCCATCAGCACGTCATTGCGGGCTTGACCCGCAATCTCCTGAAAAGGCTAAAGACTAAAGACTAAAGACTAACGACTAAAAAAACTTTTTTTGCAAATATCTAAAAACTTTTTCGTACTTTTGCGGCTGATTTTAACTATAAAAATTGATTTAGTGATGGAATGTGAAATGTTAATGCAAAAAACTATCAGAAAGATAGAACAAATGCCCGCTTTGCAAGTTCAAAAAGTGGACAATTTCGTAGAGTATATTATCCATAGTACAAACGATGCGCGGATAACCGATGGATTACAACAATTGGCGACATACGGACAGACATACGATTTTCTGTACGATGAACCCGATATTTATTCAGTAGACGACTTAAAAATAAGGTTTGCATGAAAAAAGGTAGCGTTGTTTTGATACCACCATCACTGATACGTACTGCTAAAATTGCAACAATTGACGCCAATTTAGCGCTCGGAGTTTTGGGAGAATTGTCCAACGATGAAATAGACGAACTAAACGAAGGACTAAAAAAAATGTTGCAATTATAGTCGGTAGCGATTAGTCGGTAGTCGGTAGCATAAGCGCGTCATTGCGGGCTTGACCCGCAATCCCCTGAAAAGGCTAAAAACTAACGACTAAAAAAACTTTTTTTGCAAATATCTAAAAACTTTTTTGTACTTTTGCGGCTGATTTTAATTTGTTATTTTTTAATGATATGATGACAAAAGAGCAACATATAGCATACTGGGTAAATACCGCAGAAGACGACTGGGGAGCGGTAGACGCGATGTTTGTAGCCGAATATTATTCGCATTGTCTATTCTGGGCGCATTTGTGTTTGGAAAAGTTGGCGAAAGCAATTTGGGTGAAAACAAATCAGGATAATATACCGCCCAAAATACACAACATTGTGTATCTTTTGAGGCAGTCGAACGTAGATTTGGGAACTGAAAAAATGGATTTTTTGGAACAGTTCAATGATTTTCAACTTTCAGGACGTTATCCCGACTACCATAATTTGATGCACAGGTTGTGTACCAAAGAGTATACTTCGCAACAATTAGAAAAGGTAAAGGAGGCAAGACAATGTTTGATAGAGATACTGCAATCGGAATAGTGCGAGACTATGCTCACGAAATACAGTCGCGGGGCGTTAATCTGCGTACTGTTATCCTATACGGTTCATATGCAAAGGGAACGCAACACAAGTGGTCGGATATTGACGTAGCATTAGTTGCCGACGAGTTTATAGGATTTACTTTCGAAGACAAAAAGTTATTCCCTTATATAGGTATCAAGGACCCGTATTTACTCATACAAGCGAAAACATTCCCAACAGATTACTTTAACGATGGCGACCCATTGATAGAGGAAATTGTGAGAACAGGTATAAAAATCATTTAAAATATCTAAACCCTAAAAAAAGCGTGTAACCCCCCCAGTTTACACGCTTTTTGCGCGTAAACAAAACTGAAAAATTTTTATATAATTATATGTATTTTAATATTTTAACAATAATAATAGTAGTAGTAAATTAATAATTTAATAATTTGATGTATATGAAAAAGTATTTTTTCCTTAAAACCAGTAAATGGTTGAAACGTATGCCCCACAGATTAATGATGTGGGCAGTGATGGCGGCGATGGCGGCGATGACCGCACAGGCGCAGGTATACACCGTTACCTCAACCGACGACGACGATACTGAAGGCGCTCTGCGATGGGCGCTCATTCAGTCGAACGCTCAAAGCGGAGGCGCTGTTATTAATGTTTCCCCCTCGCTGGCGGGGCAAACCATAACGCTAACAGTCGAAATGCCGCGTATTACCAAAAACGTTACAATCAACGGCAACGGCATAATTATTTCGGGTGATAACGCTCGCAGGATATTCAATATAAGTGAAGCCGACGTAACGTTTGACCGTATTACCTTTGCCAATGGGTATGAAAGCGGCAGCAGAAGCGGCGGCGCTATTATAAATTATTTTGGCAATATGACCTTTACCAATTGTGTTTTCAAAGATAACGCCGTAAACTCCTCGGGCGGTGCGATTTATTCTGTCCACGACAACAGAACCACTACCGCCACATTTGTCAACTGCCTGTTTACCGGCAATACGGCTAGTGTTGCAGGCGGCGCAGTATATTACAACGATGGCGACGGCGACGGCATAACGTTTGTCAACTGCACATTTACAGACGACAATATGGCAACTGTAATGCGAGGCAACATCTTCTATTACGACGCAGGCAACGCAGGCGCCCCACCGCAGTTTCTAAACTGCATTATAGCCAATGCCGATAACGGTAATGACTTTTTTTGGGGCTATGGCAGCACAATCAACGATGTTGTTTTTAAAAACACCCTTACCAACGTCGCTTCGCTTGGCAGCAACGACGCCTCCGTGTACAACAAGATTAACGTTGCGTCGTTGGGCTTGAACGCCGACGGCGCTATTGCGGCAGGCAGCCCCGCAATAGACGCGGGAGATAACAGCCTTTTTCAAAATGCAGCAGCAGCAACGGATTTGGCGGGCAACCAACGTATTGCAAACAGCGTGATAGACATTGGGGCGTATGAATATGGCAGTACGCCTCACCCAATAACTCCGCCAACTGTGATATTTGTAGAGCCAAGCGGAACAAGCGCGGCAATAAGCGGCGTAGTGGTTATAACATTCAGCGAAGCGATGAACACAACGCCAGGCGGAACGGTAGAATTGGCATCAGCAATGGGATTAATAACATTGTCAAACAATGGCCAGTGGTCAGTAGGCAATACGGTATATACAGTAGACTACAGCGGATTGGAAAACAATACGATGTATAATGTTAACATAGCCGGTTTCAAAGACGCCGCAGGTAATGAAATGAACGCGGTAACAGGCGGATATACGTTTACCACCGTATCATCTTCGCAAAACGTAACCAGCGTACCCAACGTCCACGAATTGTACCCCGAAAATACGCTACGAGCATGGATGCGCGGCGGATTATTGCACATTACAGGATTGAGCGTGGGCGAAACATTGAGTATATACAGCGCAAACGGAGCATTAGTGCATCAAAGCAAGCCAAACGGAACGGAAATAGATATTAATTTGAAGGTACAAGAAATGTATATTGTGCAGTCGGGTGGGAATACGGTTAGAGTAGTAGTTCAATAGTTTAAGTTTTTTCTTACCCATTCAAAATATTTTTCCTGTTTTTGCGTTTTATTTTGTTGTAGATATTATTGTATGAACAGTGTAGCAAACATAAAACTCTCATTAGCAGCCGTTAAGGGCAAAGAAACCCAAAAATGCACGGCGCAATTACCCTATGTTGATAACTTTTTCAACTTTTTCTTGCTTTTATCAAACTTTTTCTTACACACACACACACACACACACACACACACACACACACACACACACACCTCGCGCGTATTATAATAAACTTTTCTTTAATATCAAACAACTCTGCAACTTTTTTTTCAAAATTGTTGTGTTTTTTTTATTGTCGCGCGACAATTCTCGCTCGTACTTTTTTGCCCATAGCGGCGTTTTTTCTTTTTTCCATAATTTTTTTAAAAATATTAAACTATGATTGAACCATTTGACCCATACTTTTTAATCAACATTCTTACCACAAGCGTAATGTTTTTTGTCCTGGGGGTATTTTTGCTGTTTTTGGAAATTCCCGAAAGCCCCTTGTTGGGCAATTACCGCAGGGCGCGTAAGATGATGGCTGTTGCATACCTGTTTTTTGCGAGCGTCAGTATTGCAGAATTTTTGTTCAGCGATGCGTCTTCGGATACGTGCGTTATGATGATGCAGACAATTTTCCTTGCAATAGCCGTTTCGCAGGCGCTGTTGTTCACTTTGGCGTTGATGGCGCTGTTGGAAGTTCGATTTCCCGGCAGGCGGTTTATAGTCCGCGAGGCGTTGCCTGTAGTTTTGTTTATTGGCGCTATTTTTGCGGTTTATGCCGTTGCGTCCGAGCGGGTTTTTGCTGTGGCGTTCTATCTGTTTTCGGGGCTGTATGCGTTGCTGTTGTGGCGATATACGCGAATGTTCCTCGCTTGTTACCAACGCTTTCGTCTAAAAATGGAAAACTATTTTTCCGATTGCGAGGAAGAACGTATGCGATGGATTGTTATTTCGTTTTTTGCCGCCCTTACAATAGGCGTGATGGCGTTGCTGACTGCCATATTCGTTTCTGCGCTTGTAGCAGTGCTGTTTGCGGTGGTTTTCATTATTTTTTACTTCTGGTTTGCTATACGGTTTATCAACTATGCTTCGCGGTTTCACGCCATCGAAAACGCATTGGACGACAATACGGAAAATGACGTAGAGCCGGAAATTCGGGAAACAGCCTGCGAAACGCCAACCGAGCCGAACGCATTTGCGATTCTGGAAGAGGGTATAGCGCAATGGGTAGCCGAAAAAGGTTTTACCAAACAGGGAATTACGCTCGACCAACTGACAGCGCTGCTGTTCACCAATCGTTCCTATCTGTCGGAATATATCAACACACAGATAAAGAAATCTTTCCGCGAATGGATAAACGAATTGCGAATTGCAGAAGCACAAAAACTGATGCTGCAAAACCCGCAAATGACAATCGGCGATATAGCCTTACAGTCAGGTTTTTCAGACCATAGCAATTTTTGGCGTAATTTTGTGCGTATTACGGGGGTTAATCCGCAGGAATGGCGCAGGAAACAATCATAGAGTTTTCAGTTTTCAGAGGTCAACCGACAAAAGTTCTTTGCCTAATTTATGCAAGCCATCAACAATGCGTTTTCGCTGTACTTGCCGAGGATGTCTAACACCGGCGGCATAGTGCCACAATTGGCGTTCATTTATTCCGGTTACACGACTTAAAGCCGCTTTTGTGAAAATACCGCTGAACTCATTGATTAGAGCCTCTGCCGATAATTTGTAGGTAAATTCATATTCACTGTCAAATTCCGATGGGTATTCGTCATTATCTTCCTTCATTCCTTCAATATGAAAAGGAACTATTTCTTCGATGTGTTTTCTAATTTCAAGCAACGAGTTGCCTGTGGTAACACACCCGGGCAAAATTGGAATATGCGCCGAATAATTTTTTCCGCTATAACTAACTTCTACTGTTACTTTTTCCATTGTGTTTTAATGTTTTAAGTCTGCTTGTTTTAAAATTGAATTTACATCTCTGTCTTCTAAATCCGAATTTTTGCCATGGTCTGTTATGGTTACCTTTCCTCTTTTAGTGGGGTGCTTGAATTGCTTATGCGACCCCTTCTGTTTTACAAAATACCAGCCATCAGCCTCTATCAGCCTTATCATTTCCCGTACCTTTTTTACCATATCATCTAAAATTCGTTTTAATTTGACGCCGCAAAGATAGTAGTTTTACGAACTATTACAAAATTTTTTTACATTTTTACTGTTTTTTTCGTTTTACCCCCTAACTTTTTTGCAATTACATTGTTGTCTATCAGATATCGCATTGCCGGTTTCAGCACGTCAGCCTTATCTACTAAAACAAACTTAACCTCAACCTGTTTGCCAATATATGACGGCGGAACAGGCGCAAGAAACATACTTAATTGCAACAAAATAGGAAGCCCAACTCGCATCCTGACTTTATAATTTCTACATCAACATCTTTTTAAATGTATCTATGTCAATAACTTTGATTGGCGGAAAGGGTATTGATTTAAGTACGTTGAAATGTTTGTCGTTGGTAACGATGTAGTCGGCGCCGGCATTGAGGGCGCAATCTACAAATTTGTTGTCGTCGGGGTCGGCGTAAATCAAATTCCACTTGTAGTAGGTAATTGATTGAATAATATTTGGCGAAGGTAAACCTTCCTTGTCTAAATGCCTCCCACAGACAACGGTAATGAGATTTTTTTGGTAAGACAACCAATAAACAGTTGGTATCCAAAACAATTCTCATTGCTAATAAGTCGTTCTATGGTGAGAGTTTAACATCTCATCCAATTTTGCGTTGGTCATCTCTTTTTCTTCCCACCACTTGTCAGTTGCCGCATCTAACTTTCGCTGGATATAATCAAGATAAAGAGAGGTTATTTCATCCCTTTCCTGTTCGCTTCTCGCTCTTGCAAACGTCTGAAAAACAAATAATTGTGTCGCATTCATCGGTTCGTTTATTGCTACTGCTTCCATATTTATTTACCTAAATTTTCTAAAATTTCTAAACCGCAAAATTATAGTTTTTTTGAAACAAAACAAATTTCAAATCATCATTCAACGGGTTCGTCCATACGACCGATAAACAGTATCACCCCTGTACTCTTTTCTTTTATCAGGTAAAGAAACGGACGGTTGGCAAAAAACTGAACTGTGGTTCCCGGTCCTGCGCTTAATTCCATTCCAATTACGGTAACTGCTGCGGCTTCGGCGCCTTCTTCATTTACTTCTACAAATGTTTTTTGTTTGATGTCAGATACACGCAAATCAACGTCTGAAATTTTTTCAAAACCGCCAACAAAAATTTTATTCATGCCTACATTCTTTACCGGATCATTGAGCGGTATGTCGCACTCAATTTTGAAACGTGGCAATTTTAGCCATACTTCTCTTTCATGCAGGTTATTCACAACATTTTGCCAGCTTGCATTGTCCAAAGATTCAATGAGCCGGTCGAGGTTCGAATCATTAATAGGAAGAGCTACTACCATACTAAATGCTTTGTTTCCGCAAGGCATTTCAACGCATTGTATATCTTGGTCGGCATAGTAGGGTAGGGGAGTAGTCTGCTCCATCATGTTCACCCTTTTCTTCTGTTGGTCGGCTTTGGTAAAATCATCCGATTTTGTTTTCTCCTTCTCGAATTGATTTTGCCATTTACTCTTGAAATAGAGGGCATTAATCAGGTACATCATGATCTCGCCCGGTATCGGATTTTTTATGATTTCCTTGATTTTGTTTTTGGTTTTGTCGGCGCACCACTTATTGATGATGTCGGCTGCGTTGGATTGATTAAAATCCAGCGATTGTACTTCCGCGTCGAAGTATGTTTTGTTGACGTCGATAAATGGCTGTTTTACAGGAAATCCGTCTCGATACCAAATAGAATTGGCGATGCTGATGTCTGTCAGCGGATCAATTTTCAACAAGGCTTGCGACATTTTTTGGTAATATTCGTTGATTTCTGTTTCGGAGAAATCAGCCATACCAAGTACTTCAGCCATTTCGGCGCGGGTTTCGCCCGAAGCGCCGTTGTAGAGCATACCAAGAGCCAGATTCAGGCTCAATGGCGAGAAAAACGTGTTGGGGTCGTTGCTCAATGCCGACACTTCCCTGAACATGTTGAACGCAAAACGATTGTCGGCATCCGCTTTTTCAGCCTGCTTGACAGTCAATTCGATAGGTTCAAAAGGCTTGACGCTTTTTTGGGCGTCGTCCTTATTGCAAGCATAGTTACCAAAAATCATGCTTGCTGTTATTGCATATAATATTACTTTTTTCATTTTGAAACTGGTTTTAAAAAAATTGTTACTTACATATTAGATGCACAAAAGTACAAAACGTTGCCTGAACATGCAAATTTTTTTTTCTTTTTTTTACGAAACTGCGCCTCCGTAGGAGGCAAACGTGGATAACTATAAGTAAGCGAACCGCAACTCGGGGTTATCCACGTATCAGTCCTATATTCGGACTTTTCTAAATCTCGAACGTAGCTTCCTCCATTTTTCATTTTCAATTATTCTATTGCCACAATATGAACAAATTCTTTCCAAAAATTGGCGGCTTTGTAGGCGGCTACCGAAGCCGCAGGTACACGCAACGTACAAGTAGTTTTGTTTATAAAATATAAGGTGTAGGAATCAACAGTATGTGGCGTAGTTGCATAATTGATAAATTCTGTTAAACCAGTACAAAAACAAAAAGCGCCATCTCCAATGGAGGTAACCGAATTAGGTATGGTTACAGATGTTAAGTCGGTGCAATTTTGAAAAGCGAAATATCCGATAGAGGTAACCGAATTGGGAATGGTTAATGTACCTGTTAAACTGCTGCAATTGGCAAAAGCGTGACCTTCAATAACTGTAACTGAACTGGGAATGATAATGGACGTTAAGCCGCTACAATAATAAAAAGCCCCATCTCCGATAGATACCACCGAATTTGGAATTGTTACGGAAGTCAAACCAATGCAACTGGTAAAAGCGTAACTCCCGATAGAGGTAACCGAATTGGGAATGGTATAAACGCCTGTTTTATTTGCCGGATATAGTATTAGCATGGTTTTTGTTTTATTAAACAAAACTCCGTTGTCAGTACTGAAAGCGCTATTAGCGGCATCTACATTAATAGCCGTTAAACCGCTGCAACCGGCGAAAGCATTACCTTCGATAGTGGTAACCGAATTTGGAATACTTAATGTACCTGTTAAACTGCTACAATTGGCAAAAGCGCTCCTTTCGATAGTTGTAACTGAATTGCCGATGGATACAGACGTTAAACCGCTGCAATTGTAAAAAGCCATCTCTCCGATTGAGGTAACCGAATTGGGAATGGATAATGTACCTGTTAACCCGCTGCAATCGGAAAAAGCGTAAGTAGGAATTTTTGTAACTTCGCTCCCAATATTCACGGTGGTTAGCTTATTGCAACCGTAAAATGTGTAATACATACCTGCCTGCATATTATGCCGCTGTATTCTTTTCATATCTGCGCAGTTGACAGCATTAAAATTTACGGTAGTTAAACTGCTGCAACCTCTAAAAGCCTCACTGCCGATATAGGTAACCGAATTAGGAATAGTTACTTCAGTTAAACTGCTACATCCCCAAAAAGCGCTACTTCCGATATAGGTAACCGAATTAGGAATAGTTACTGACGTTAAACCGCTGCAACTGTGAAAAACGGCATATCCGATTTCCGTAACTGAATTTGGAATAGTTACTGACGTTAAACCGCTGCAAAATGAAAAAGACCAGTTTCCGATTTCTGTAACCGAATTGGGTATGGTTACTGACGTTATCCCGTTGCAACTACCAAAAGCGAAATCTTTGATCGACGTAACTGAATTTGGAATGGTTAATTCTGTTAAACTGCTGCAACCGTAAAAAGCGTATTCACCGATCGACATAATCGATTTACCGAAGATTGTTGACGTTAATCCGTTGCAAAATGCAAAAGACCAATTGCCGATAGACGTAACACCGTCTTCTATCACCACAGCGCTAAAAAAACTTCGATACTTAAACCAAGGCGCCGTACTGATGTTGTTGCCGTTGTCATAAACATAATCATAATTCGGCATTTCGTCTGTTCCGCTAATGATTAGCTTACCGTCGGTAATGACCCACGTAAGACTACCGGTTGTGCCGCTTGTATTCATATTTTCATTCCATTTGGCATAGAGAATGAGGTCTGCCGTTACCGGTGTTTCAAAATCATATTTTTGCGTCAGTTCGATGTCCTCATACCAGCCGTCGAAAGTGAAATTTTGTTTTGTTGGCGGCGTTGGTTCGTTCACCTTGTCGCCCGAAATTACATTCTGATCGGCAACCTCGCTACCGCCGTTCGAGTTAAAAGTAACGGTAAAAGAAGCTGCCTCGTTCAGCGTCCACTTGGCATAGAGAGTAAAGTCTGCCGTTACCGGTGTTTCAAAATCATATTTTAGCGTCAGTTCGATGTCCTCATACCAGCCGTCGAAAGTGAAATCTTGTTTTGTTGGCGGCGTTGGTTCGTTCACCTTGTCGCCCGAAATTACATTCTGGTCGGCAACCTCGCTACCGCCGTTCGAGTTAAAAGTAACGGTAAAAGAAGCTGCCTCGTTCAGCGTCCACTTGGCATAGAGAGTAAAGTCTGCCGTTACCGGTGTTGTAAAATCATACTTTTGCGTCAGTTCGATGTCCTCATACCAGCCGTCGAAAGTGTAGCCGTCGAGCGTTAGCGGCGCCGGTTCCGTAATCTTTCCGCCGTCTTTAACGGTTTGTATCGCTGGAACTGGCATCCCGCCGTTACTCTCGAAGGAAACAGTATAATCCTTGACTTCTTTACTCCAGTCTGCGTAAAGTGTTACGTCTGATTTTACCACATCAATATCGAACTTCCATTTGTTGGTCAACGTCGTTTCCTTATACCAAGCCTCAAAAATGTATCCGTCACGTTCGGGCGCTTGGGGCAAGCTAACCTTTCCACCGTCTTTAACGGTTTGTTTCGCTGGAACTGGCGTCCCGCCGTTACACTCGAAGGAAACAGTATATTCCTCCTTATTGCAAGCATAGTTACAAAATATCATGCTTGCTGTTGCTACATATAATATTACTTTTTTCATTTTGAAACTGTTTTTAATGGTTATCTGCTCCTATACCATATTAGATGCACAAAAGTACAAAACGTTGCGTGAACATGCAAATTTTTTTTCATTTTTTCGCTTTGCACTGTCAATGAATGATTTCTAGCAAAACAATCAAATGGCGACAACTCCGCCGAGTCCTCGCCAACATTGCCTACAACTGCCTGTTTGCGCAGGCGTTAAACCGGTTTGAAGTCGGTTTTGGGTTTTCCGGTGATGATGGAATCATTGTTGGGGATATTTCCGTCCATAGCGCATGTTCCTGTAAACTTGCAACCGGGTTGGATGTTCAGTTTGTTGATGACAATATCTCCCTTTACATTAGCCGTTTCGGTAAGCGACAGCAATTCGCTTACGTAAATTTTACCTTCAACAAAACCGTTGATTTCGGCGTTTTTGCAGGTGATGGTGCCGGTTACTTTTCCGGTTTTGCCGATCACCACGCGCCCCTTAATATTGAGATTGCCTTTCAAAAAGCCGTCTAATCTGAGGTCGCCCTGAGAGTTGATGTCGCCAACAATTTCCGTCCCATTGGTGATGGTGTTGTGCAATATCTGCTGCTGTTCGTATTCGTTTATCTTTGCCATGACTGTATCTTCTTTATTTTAAGTATATTAGGTCTATTATGGATTTGAAATTTCAAACGCCAAAGATACAACAATAAAAATAAAAAACAAAAAAAATCGCCTGCCATTATGAATCATGCAGGCAAAAAAATTGTACTGCGAATTGTTTCCATCTCGTTTTTTTCCATTATATTTGCAGTTCAAATTTTTAAATTATTTTAACCATGAAAAACTTTGTATTATCCTTATTCATTGTGGGATGCGTCCTTAGTTCGTGTTCCGATCCATCATCCAAAACCACCAGTATGAACCCTTTTCTGAATGACTACACCACTCCCTATGGAGTTCCGCCATTCGATGTCATCAAAATCACTGATTTTATTCCGGCTTACGAGGCGGGTATTCAGCAACAGTTGTCTGAAATTGAGGCTATTGTACAATCAAAGAAAAAGCCTGATTTTGAAAATGTTATTGCGGCGCTCGACCGTAGCGGCAACATTCTGCGCAAAGTCAGTCCCGTATTTTCAGGCGTCAACGGCGCCAATACCAACGATTCGCTACAAGCCATCGACAGGGAAATCACCCCGAAGATGAGCAAGCACAGCGACGATATTTATCTGAACATGGCTTTATTCGCCAAAGTGAAGGCAGTGTATGAACAACTTGCAACAGCGCGCCTGAACCCCGAACAAAAGAAATTAACGGAGGAAGTCTACAAACGTTTCGTGCGCAGCGGCGCTAACCTTTCCGCCGATGACCAAGCGAAACTCCGCGTACTGAACGAGGAAATTTCCATGTTGCAACTCACCTTCGGACAAAATATGCTTGCCGAAACCAATGGGTATCAGTTGCACATTACCGATCAATCTAAGTTGGGCGGATTGCCGCAAACGCAGATAGACGCTGCCGCCGCCGCCGCGCAAAGAGCCGGCAAGGAAGGATGGGTGTTTACGTTGCACAATCCCAGTGTGATGCCTTTTTTGCAATTCTCCGACGAACGCCCGTTTCGCAAGGAAATGCTTGAAGGATACCTCAGCCGCGGCAACAACAACAACGATAAGGACAGCAAGAAGGTAGTGGAGCAATTGGTAGCCAAACGCCTCGAAAAAGCCAACCTGCTGGGTTACGTATGTTATGCCGATTATGTACTCGAAGACCGTATGGCGAAAGAACCGCAAAATGTGTACACATTGCTTGGTCAACTTTGGGAACCGGCAATCGCAAAAGCCAAAGCCGAAGCCGCCGACATGCAGGCGATCATCAACCGTCAATCGTCCAAGTTCGAACTCGAATCATGGGATTGGCGCTACTACAACGAAAAAGTGATGCAAAGCAAGTTCGATCTCGACGAAGAATCTCTGCGTCCCTACTTCAAACTTGAAAACGTGCGCGATGGTATATTTTATGTATGCAACCGCCTTTTTGGCATCACCTTTACCGAACTGACTCATTTGCCCAAATACCACGAAGAAGTGGTGACTTTCGAATGTAAAGACGCCGACGGCACGTTGCTCGGCATCCTCTACATGGACTTTTTCCCGCGTCCCGGAAAGCGCGGCGGCGCATGGTGCGGCTCGTACCGTTCGCAAACCGTCGACGCCAAAGGAAACCGCGTTGTACCCATCACTACGATTGTCTGTAACTTTACCCGTCCGTCGGGCAACGCGCCCGCGCTGCTCAGCCCCGACGAAACCGAGACATTTTTCCATGAATTTGGTCATGCCTTGCACAATCTGTTCAAGAACGTAACCTATTACGGAACATCCGGCGTGCCGCGCGACTTTGTAGAACTTCCTTCGCAAATCATGGAACATTGGGCATTCCAACCCGAAGTACTGAAAGTATATGCCAAGCATTACCAAACCGGCGAAATCATTTCGGATGAATTGATTGAAAAGATGGAAGTCAGCGGCAAATACGGACAGGGCTTTGCCACTACCGAATATCTGGCAGCCTCGTACCTCGATATGGATTTCCATATCATCACCGACGCTACCGGATTGGACGTACTTTCCTTTGAAAAAGAGTCGATGGATAAAATAGGGCTTATCCGCCAGATACCGCCGCGTTACCGCAGCACCTACTTCAACCACACCATGGGCGGAGGATACACCGCAGGCTATTACAGTTACATCTGGGCGGAAGTGCTTGATGCCGACGCTTTTCAGGCTTTCGTTGAAACAGGCGACATTTTTGATCAAGCCACAGCCACCTCTTTTCGTAAAGACATACTCGAACCGGGCGGCATCAGCGATGCAATGGATATGTACAAGAAATTCAGAGGCGCTGAACCCGGCATAGAAGCATTGCTCCGCAACCGCGGATTAATCGATTAATTGAAGTATTGAGTGATGCAGTTGATTGATGGTAAACAGATTGCCGAGGAGATAAAAGCGGAGATAAAGGTAAAAGTAGAAGCGATGATTTCGCAGGGCTTACGTCCGCCTCATTTAGCCGCTATTTTGGTGGGACACGACGGAGGCAGCGAGACCTACGTGGCGCACAAAGTCAAGGATTGCGAGCAGGTGGGATTCCAATCTACGCTGATTCGTTATGAAGACGATGTAACAGAGGAGGAATTGCTACGCTGTATTGACGATCTCAATTCCGATACTGAAATAGACGGATTCATTGTTCAATTGCCCCTTCCAAAGCACATCAACGAACAAAAAATCATTGAAGCCATATCGCCGTCGAAGGACGTAGACGGTTTTCATCCGGAGAATGTAGGGCGTATGATGATTGGCATGCCGTGTTTTGTTTCGGCAACGCCGGCAGGTATCATGGAGTTATTCAAACGCAGCGGAATAGATACGCGCGGCAAACATTGCGTAGTGGTGGGACGCAGCAATATTGTCGGCAAACCCATCAGTATATTGATGGCGCAAAAAACCGCGCCCGGCGACGCTACAGTTACCATTTGCCACAGCCGCACGAAGAACATCCCGGAAATAACGCGGCAAGCCGATATTCTTATAGCGGCGCTGGGGCAGCCGGAATTTGTTACCGCCGATATGGTGAAGGAAGGCGCTGTGGTGATAGACGTGGGAACCACCCGTGTATCGTCGGCAGAAACAAAATCGGGGTGGAAACTCAAAGGCGACGTGAAGTTCGACGAGGTAGCGCCTAAATGCAGTTATATAACGCCCGTTCCCGGAGGGGTAGGACCGATGACCAGACTGTCGCTCTTGCGGAATACTTTGCAGGCTGCTGTGAAGAATTTATAGACTTGCCGTTGTCGTTCGTCACCAAATTTTGTACGTTCGTCAAAAATGTTGTCATTTTTTTTAGAAAATATGTAACAAGAATAAAAAAAAAACGTACATTTGCATAATTGTAATTTTATAAACAAATCATGGGTCATCGTTTTATCTTCTTTTTTCTCTTTTTTTGTGTAAACATACAGGCACAAAAATATAACAAGGCAGTTATTTTGCATCATGACGGCACGCAACTCGAATGTTTGGCGCGGTTGCCGTCAATGTACGATAAAACAGTAAAATTCAAAATGGATGAAAAAGGCAAGGTTCAAAAAATGAAAGGCGAAGACATCAAGTCGGTTTCTTATTTTCTAAGAGGCAACAATACTTTAGAGCTTGAATATCTTCGATATACCACCTTTTTTGAAATGAACAACAACAGGCAAAACCTTTTCACTTCCGAATGGATAGAGGTTTTGGTGCGCGGCGACATGACGCTTTACTATATTCAAGACGCTTCAAGAAGCGGACAGCGCAAATCCTTTAGCTATCATTACTTAGTCAAAAAAGAACATGAAAAATACGCCACTGAAATCGCTTACCTCAGATACAGAAATGGTTTCCTTATTTACAGAATGGAAGCGGAAGATTTTTTTGCCGATGTGCCTGATATTGAGAAAAAAATAGACAACAGAGAAGACGGCTATACGGCAAAAGACATCGTAAATATTGTGCAGGAATACAATACGCTCAAGCAAGCCATGCTCAATGCACAATAAGCGACTTGCCCGTCATTTCTTTCGGCTGTTCGATACCAAGAAGTTCCAAACAGGTTGGGGCTATATCGCTTAAATTTCCGCCTTTGCGAAGATTCAACTTACCCGCGCCAACAATCGTAAATGGTACGGGATTCATGGAATGTGCGGTCATCGGCGAACCGTCGGGCAAATAAATTTGATCGGCGTTTCCGTGGTCTGCCGTCAAAAGGGCTACGCCGTTTTTCTTCAAAACCGCTTCCACTACATCAAAAACGCATGTATCAACGGTTTCAACCGCTTTGCGGATCGCTTCGGGAACGCCCGTGTGACCTACCATATCGCCGTTTGCGAAATTGCAGATGATCACGTCAAACTCGTCGCTTTCGATTGCCGCCAAGAGTTTGTCGCGCACCAAATACGCGCTCATCTCGGGCTGCAAATCGTAAGTAGCCACTTTAGGACTGGCAACCAAAATATGCGTTTCGCCCGCAAATTTTTCGTTCATCTGGTCGTTAAAGAAGAAAGTGACGTGGGCAAATTTTTCGGTTTCGGCGCATCTCAATTGCGTCAGACCGGCATTTGCCAATACTTCGCCGAAAATGTTCTGATTTTTGATTTCAGGATAAACTTCTTCAAAATTTCCATTGTCGTAGTAATGCGTCATGCCAACAAAGAAAATGTTGTTTTTCACGGTTTCAAATTCAGTGAAGTCCTTTTCAACAATTGCTTTTGTGATTTCGCGCACGCGGTCGGTTCTGAAATTAAAGAAAATGAACACGTCGTCGGTTCCGGCTCCCGAATAACCGTCAACCAAATACGGTTTCATAAACTCGTCGGACTCGTCGTTACCGTATGAAACATCAATCGCCTCCTGCCAGTTTTTTACGGGCGTACCCGCGCCTTTCATGATTGCGTCGTAGGCTATTTTTACTCTGTCCCAGCGGTTGTCTCTGTCCATTGCGTAGTAACGCCCGACAACAACGCCCAATTTTCCGACGCCCGTCTTTTGGAAACCTTCGTCTAAAAACGCCAAATGCTCGCCAGCCGATCTAGGCGGCGTGTCGCGTCCGTCGGTAAAGGCGTGCACGACGACATTATCGAACTCGTTTTGTTTGCAAAATTGCAAAAGAGCGTGGCAGTGACGGGTGACGGCGTGAACGCCTTCTTCCTGCACCAAGCCCATAAGATGCAATGTTGAGTTTCGCTCTTTAGCCACGTCCAACGCCTGTTTCAGCGTTTCATTATCGAAAAAATCGCCGTCGCGTATTGACTTGTCGATACGTGTAAGCGATTGATAAACAACTCTTCCCGCGCCAATGTTGATATGTCCTACTTCCGAGTTCCCCATGGTACCCGCAGGAAGCCCCACTGCTTCGCCCGACGCTTCAAGCGTGGTGGTGGGCCAAGTCTTTTCAAAATCCTTTGAATGTTCGGTGTTGGCTGTCCATATCATATCGCCTTCCGTGTGGTCGCCGATTCCCCAGCCGTCTCTGATCATCAATACCAATGGCTTTTTTCTTTGCATACTGTTACTTTTTTGTTCAGGTTTATGATTCAAAAATAAAGCGTCAAAGAAACAAAAAAAAATCGGAAATGAAAAAAGAAAAAACGATTGGCGAAGGAATAATCGAAAAAAATGCGCTTAAATTTTGCACAGTAAAAGATAAAAAGTATTTTTGTACTGCCAAAATCTGGAACATGGCAAGAGCATATTAAAATTAAACCAAACCAATCAAGATGAAACAAGTAATCACAACAACGTTATTTATCTGTCTGTTTCTGACGTCGTGCGATCAGCCGTCGTCCACAACGGGCAAAGCGGGCATACCAGCCCAAGTTACCATGACCAAAACGCAACTGATGGACAAAATCAAAGGCGGGTGGGCAGGTCAGACCATTGGATGCACTTACGGCGGTCCTACCGAGTTTAAGTTCAATGGCACCATGATTCAGGATTATGTACCTATTGACTGGCCCGACGGCTATATCAAATGGTATTATGAGAATGCGCCCGGCTTGTACGACGATGTCTATATGGACCTGACTTTTGTTGAAGTATTTGACCGTTTGGGGCTTGACGCTCCGGTCGATTCATTTGCCATGGCTTTTGCCAATGCCGGCTACCCGCTTTGGCACGCCAATCAGGTGGCGCGTTACAATATTTTGAATGGCATCATGCCGCCTGCTTCGGGGCATTGGCTCAACAATCCCTGCGCCGATGACATCGATTTTCAAATAGAAGCCGATTTTGCAGGGTTGATGTCGCCCGGAATGCCCAACGCCGCATCCGAAATATCCGACAGGATAGGACACATTATGAACTATGGCGACGGCTGGTACGGAGGCGTGTACGTGGCTGCGATGTACTCGCTGGCTTTCATTTCCGATGATGTTGCGTTTATCGTTGCCGAAGCGCTGAAAACTATTCCCCAAGAAAGCGGTTTCTATCAATGTATGAACGACGTCATCAATTGGCACAGGGAGTTTCCCGACGATTGGAAACGCGCGTGGTTCGAATTGGAGAAAAAATGGAGCTCGGATATAGGATGCCCAGCCGGCGTCTTTGTGCCGTTTAACATTGATGCCGTCATTAATTGCGCCTACGTGATTGTTGGGCTGCTCTATGGCGAAGGCGATTTTTTCAAAACCATAGATATTTCTACCCGATGCGGTCAGGATTCAGACTGCAACCCCGCAACGGCAGGCGGCATACTGGGCGCCATGATTGGATACGGCAACATACCTGAATACTGGATGAAAAACCTGCGAGAAGTGGAAGATATGGATTTTGCCTTCACCAATATTTCGTTGAACAAGACCTATCAGATGAGTTTCAATCAGGCGCTTCAGATGATTGAACGCGGCGGCGGCAAAATAGACGGCGAACAGGCAACCATCATTTGCCAACAGCCAATACCGGTACGCTACGAAAAAGCCTTTGAAGGACATTATCCGGTTCAAAAGTTCAATATTCGTGGAAACCTAAGTCCAAATACGCCAACAGTTGATTTTGATTTTGATGGAATAGGATTTGTTGTCAAAGGAGGAGTGCGCAGCGACGACAGATCATATGTAGCCCTCGTTGAAGTTTACCTGAACGGGCAATTAATGGAAACAGCCAAACTTCCAACCGACAGTCGGGTTCGCCGCCACGATCTGACATGGAAGTATCAGTTGCCCAAAGGCAAACATCAGGTAAATCTGAAGTGGATTAACCCACGTCAGGGCGCCATGATCAACACTACCGAAGCGCTGGTTTATTCGGACGCACCCGTCCATCTGTAGTTTTCAGTTTTCAGTTTTCAGTTTTCAGTTTTCAGTTTTCAGTTTCAATTAATTCGTAATTCCTCATTCGTAATTCCTAATTCATTTTTACCATGTTCATTGTAAATAGTTATTCTTTAGCCGTATTTTTTTGCGTTATCACCATGCTTTGCTGGGGTTCGTGGGGTAATACCCAGAAACTTGCAGGCAAAACATGGCGTTACGAACTCTTTTATTGGGACTATGTGATTGGTATCCTGTTATTTTCGTTACTTTCGGCGTTCACGTTGGGAAGTTTCGGGACAGAAGGACGCAGTTTCATTCCCGATCTCTGCCAAGCCGATTGGGGTAATATTGGCAGCGCTTTCGCAGGTGGTATTATCTTCAATGCCGCCAATATACTTCTTTCAGCGGCTATTTCCATAGCGGGATTGTCGGTTGCTTTCCCTGTGGGAATAGGGCTTGCATTGGTGCTGGGCGTGCTGATCAACTACATGGGCGCTGCTAAAGGCGATCCTGTATTGTTGTTTTGCGGGGTGGCGTTAGTAACGCTTGCCATTGTTCTCAATGCTTTGGCATATAAAAAGTTGACTGTGAAAACAAAGAAAGTATCTTCGCAAGGCATTGTCATTTCGCTGATTGCCGGATTGCTCATGTCGTTTTTCTATCGTTTTGTAGCAGCTTCGATGGATTTGGACAATTTTGTGAATCCAGCCGCAGGCAAAATGACGCCCTACACAGCCATGTTCATTTTCGCCTGTGGGATTTTCGCCAGCAACTTTATTTTCAACACCATCGTCATGAAGAAACCGTTTGAAGGTTCGCCCGTAAAATACAGCGCGTACTTTCAAGGTCCGTTGAAAATCCATTGGGTAGGCATCTTGGGCGGTCTCATCTGGGGTCTTGGCAATGCCTTCAACCTGATTGCCGCCGGAAAAGCAGGAGCCGCCATCTCTTACGGATTAGGACAGGGGGCTACTTTAGTGTCGGCGTTTTGGGGCGTTGTCATTTGGAAAGAATTTAAGGAAGCGCCCGAAAGCGCCAACAAATACCTGTATGCCATGTTCGCGTTTTTCCTTTTGGGCTTGGGATTGATCATTGCGGCTGGGGCATAAATCAATACTTTTTCACACTATCTTATATTTTTTTCAAAATAAGTATTATTTTTGCTTTTTTAAATCAAAATAATACCAATAGTGAAGAAATATTTGATAATCACACTGTTGTCTCTTCCGGCGCTTTTTTCCGGCTGTTCGAGTTTTGATGACGTACAGTTGCTAAAAGTCAAAGATGTAACCTATCAGGAGTTCAAAGACAATGTTTTGAGATTGGTCATCACGGTGACGGTCAACAATCCGAATCGTTTCAACGTGAAGATCAAAAATGCCAATATGAATCTGCGGTACAACGATAGAGTGATTGGCGCTGTAAAGCAGATGGAACAAATCACCTTAGCAGGCAGAACGCAAAAGGATTACAAAATCCATATCGCCATAGAGATGAAAGATTTGTTGTACAATATCATCAGCCTGTCGCGCATGTTGATGAACGAACCCAGAAATCTGAATCTTTCGGGTTCGGTACACGTAAAATCCTTTTTGTATTCCAAAACATTTCAGGTCGAACGTTTGTCCTTTCAATAATCACGCTTATGCCTACCTTGTATTTTTCTATCAGCAAAGAGGCTTTGATGCCTTGCGAAGAACTTCTGGAAATTGAAAGCAGCCGCAGACGGTTGCAAATTGGTATTGCCAGGGAGTCTGATCCATGCGAAAACAGGGTAGCCATGACGCCCGATACCGCCGGCGTTCTGGTGCGGCATGGACACCTTGTAATGGTTGAGAGGCAGGCGGGCGAGAAGGCAAACTTCACCGACCTGCAATACAGCGAAGCGGGCGCATATATAGTGGAACGCGACGAAATATACCGGGCGGATATTCTTTTCAAGATCAATCCTCCGGCTATCAGCGAAATTGATCTGATGAAGGACAGGCAATTGATTTTTTCATACCTTCCCGCTTACCAACTCTCCGAAGAATATATCCGCAAACTTGCAGGAAAAAACACCACAGCCGTAGCGTTTGAGAACATCAGGGATCGTTTTGGCAGTTATCCGTTTGTAAAAATCATCAGCGAGATAGCGGGAAATGTTTCCATACAGATTGCTTCCGAGTATTTAAGCAAATCATCCGGAGGCAAAGGAATTTTGCTTGGGGGCATTTCAGGGGTACATCCAGCCGAATTAGTCATTATTGGTTCGGGTACCGCCGCCGAGTTTGCTGCGCGCAGCGCTTTAGGCTTGGGCGCTTTGGTGCGCGTTTTCGACAATTCGGTGCATCGCCTGCAACGTTTGCAGGAAAAGTTAGGCGTGCGCCTGTTTACGTCAATGATGCATCCACAGGAACTGGCGAAAGCGCTGGCTTCGGCAGATGCGCTGATAGGCGCCGCCTATATGGACGGATACCGGAACAGTTTCCTGATTCCCGAAGAACTGATAGCGAACATGAAGCCGGGCGCCGTGATTGTCGATCTCAGCATCAATCAGGGCGGATGTTGCGAAACGTCCGAAATACGAACGCTTTCTGCCCCTACGGTCATCAAAAACGGAATTATTCATTATTGCGTACCCAATATCAGCTCCCGCGTACCACGAACAGCATCAATGGCAATCAGCAATATTTTGATGAACATGATCCTGAACATGGGACAACAGGGAAGCCTTGCCGCATGGCTCAAAACAGACGCCGACCTGAGAAACGGAGTGTACATGTACAACGGTATCCTCACCAATTCGCATATCGGCAGTCTTTTTGATATACCGTCGCAAGATATACACCTGTTAATGGCAGCGTTTTAATCAATGAACAATGAACAATGAACAATGAACAATGAACAATGAACAGTTAAATATTAAAAAATTATATTATGCTTTATTATTCAAAAGGATCAAAAGATGATGTATTCACCAATGAGGAGCTGAAAGCGGCATTGGTTGAAATTTTCAACAAGTTGGGCGTTCGTAAGAAAGTGTTGGCTTTGCCGCCCGATTTTACTCGGTTTCATTCCTTTGCGGGAATCATCACCGAGATGAGCTGGGAACATTACGGCGAGGCGCTTACCGATGTGTTGCCCGCGCTGGGAACGCATGTTCCGATGAGCGACACTGAGATTGAACGCATGTTCGGTAACATGCCTAAAGACCTGTTCCGCGTACACGACTGGCGCAACGACGTAGTTACCGTAGGCGTTATTCCGTCGGAATATGTGCAGCAAGTATCCGAAGGTAAACTCAATTACACTTGGCCCGCGCAAGTAAACAAACTGTTGGTAGAAGGCGGTCACGATCTGATTCTGTCTATCGGACAGGTGGTGCCGCACGAAGTGATTGGCATGGCAAATTACAACAAGAATGTTTTCGTGGGAACGGGGGGCGCCGAAGGTATCAACAAGAGCCATTTCATCGGCGCCGTGTACGGCATGGAACGTATCATGGGACGCGCCGAATCGCCCGTAAGAAGCGTATTGAACTACGCTTCGACACATTTCACCAACCACATGCCGATTGTGTATATACAGACTGTGGTGAGCAAGGATGCAAACGGCAAATTGCAAATACGCGGACTGTATGCAGGCGACGATTTCGAATGTTTCAAACTTGCCGCTACCCTGTCGCTTGAAGTCAATTTTGAAATGGTGGAACACCCTATCAAAAAAGCGGTGGTCTGGCTCGACCCCGAAGAATTTAAAAGTACGTGGCTCGGCAACAAAAGCGTCTACCGCACCCGAATGGCTTTAGCCGACCATGCCGAATTGATTGTTCTTGCCCCCGGACTGAAAGAGTTTGGCGAAGACAAAGAAATAGACCGGCTCATTCGCAAATATGGTTATGCCGGCACGCCCAAAACGCTTGCCGCCGTAAAACAAAACAAGGAATTGCAGGACAACCTTGGCGCTGCCGCGCACCTGATACACGGTTCGAGCGAAGGACGTTTTACGGTGACCTATTGCCCCGGAAAACTGAGCCGCGAAGAAATTGAAAGCGTCCACTTCCGTTATGCCAGCCTCGATGAGATGATGCAACGTTACAATCCCGAAAAACTCGTTGACGGATTCAACACCATGCCCGACGGCGAAGAGATATTCTACATATCCAACCCCGCGCTGGGATTATGGGCGCACAAAGACAGGTTTGAATAAAAATCAATAAGATACGCAGATTGCTCATGAAAAATTCTCTTTATACATGTTTTGCTTCAGCAGAAAGGTCTTCGCAAGAAGAAATCATGCAGCAACACAGGATCATCGCCAATAATGAGGAGTTGATTGTCTTCCTGAACGGTGTTGCGTCATTGATTACTGTATTGAATATGAACCGTCAAATCGTTTTTGTCAATAAAACGATTTTAAGTATGCTTGGACTCAGCGACATACATCATGTGTTGGGTCATCGCATCGGCGAAATGCTCGGTTGCAGGTATGCCTTTACCATAAACGGATGCGGCACATCGAATCATTGCAAAGCCTGTGGGATGGTTCTTTCCGAATTAGCGAGCGTACAAGAGAAATCTTCTATCGAAGAGTGCAGCATCACCAACGATAATACGCAAGTTACTTTCGATTTTCGCGTACATTCAACCAATATCAATATGTACGGCGAAAATTTTATCCTTTGTTCCTTATTCGACATCGGAAGCGAAAAAAGACGCGGCGTGATGGAACGCCTTTTCTTTCACGACCTGATGAATACGGTCAACGGTATCAACGGTATAACGCAGGTATTGGATAAAATTGGCGCTGAAGAACATCAGGTGTACCTCTCGTATCTGACGCTTTTGCTCAATTCGCTGGGAGATCAAATCAATTCGCACAGGGTGTTGACGATGGCTGAAAAAGATGAGTACAAAACCGAAAAACATGAACTGTCCTCGCTTGATTTTGTGACGGAGGAAGTGGATAAATACAGCCAACTTGCCATCATGGAGGGAAAGGAAATACTCATAAGCGAATATTCTGAAAACCACAAATTTGTATCAGATAAAGTGTTGTTATCGCGGGTGTTGGGCAACATGATCAAGAATGCGTTGGAAGCGGAAAAATCAGGGGCGATGATTGAAGTAGGCGTACACAAAGACGGTGATGATGATTTGCATTTTCGGGTGCACAACAGTTGCGTCATGTCCGAAAACGATAAATTGCAAGTCTTCAGACGTTCATTTTCTACCAAAGGATCAAACAGAGGATTGGGGACATACAGCATGAAGTTGCTGACAGAAAAATACCTGAACGGAACCATTAGTTTTTGCAGTAAACCAGACGAAGGCACTAGTTTTGTCATCAAAATTCCGGGGTAGTTTTTTAGTTTTCAGTTTTCAGTTTTTAGTTTTCAGTTATTTTAATTCTTAATTTTTAATTCTTAATTTTTAATTCTTTTAATGAACAACGCATTGAATACCATAGAAGAAGCCATTGAAGATATCAGGGATGGAAAAGTGATTATCGTGGTGGATGATGAAGACCGCGAAAATGAGGGCGATTTCATTTGCGCCGCCGAAACCGTCACTCCCGAAATAGTGAACTTCATGCTCAAATATGGTCGCGGGATGGTCTGCGTTCCGCTTTCGGAACAACGGTGCGAGGAGTTGGAACTCGACATGATGGTCGGGCATAATACGTCGCTGTACGGCACGCCGTTTACCATTTCGGTTGACCTGATAGGTCAAGGCTGTACCACAGGCATTTCTACATACGACCGCGCCAAAACCATCCGTGCTTTAGTCGACTCGGCAACCCGCCCCGAAGACCTTGCCCGTCCCGGACATATAGCGCCGTTGAAAGCGCGGGAAAAAGGCGTGTTGCGGCGTCCCGGACACACCGAAGCGGTAGTCGACCTGACCCGCTTGGCAGGATTGCTGCCCGGAGGCGTGCTCATTGAAATACTCAACGACGATGGAACCATGGCGCGCTTGCCGCAATTGTTGCAAATAGCCCAAAAATTCAACCTCAAAATCATTTCCATCGCCGATCTGATCAAATACCGACTGCAAAAGGAATCCATCATTAAAATGGGCGACCGCGCCATACTGCCTACCAAATACGGCAATTTCGAAGTGATACCTTTCATACAAACCTCTAACGGGCTGGAACATCTGGCTATTATCAAAGGTTCGTGGCAACGGGACGAGCCGGTGTTGGTTCGGGTTCATTCGTCGTGCCTCACAGGCGATATACTTGGTTCGTACCGCTGCGACTGCGGCGAACAACTGCATCAGGCTTTGCAGATGATTGAAACCGAAGGAAAAGGAGTGGTGGTGTACCTCGATCAGGAAGGACGCGGAATAGGTCTGTACAACAAAATGAGCGCCTATCGCTTGCAGGATCAGGGACGCGATACGGTAGAAGCCAACATCGACCTTGGTTTCAAAGACGATGAACGCGACTATGGAGTGGGCGCCAGCATCCTGCACGCATTGGGATTAGGACAGATACGTCTGATGACCAATAACCCTGTGAAACGCATTGCCCTCGAAGGATATGGCATCCACATCGTAGAAAATGTACCCATCGAAATAGCGCCAAATCCATACAACCAACGCTACCTGCAAACCAAACTCGACAAGATGGGGCATACGCTCGAATTAGTCAGGAAAAAATAGTTTTCAGTTTTCAGTTTTCAGTTTTCAGTTTTTTTCAATTTTCAGTTTTCAGTTTTCAGTTTTTTTCAATTTTCAGATTATCATCATGAACAAAAAAATTTTTCTTTCAATCATCTTTCTCAGCGCACTGTTCTATGTCAGCGCACAAACACAAAATATCAGAACGGTTTTACAACCGTATATTGATAGTGGCGACTTGCCCGGTATAGTCGCCATCATCGCTCAGCCGGATCAAATACTCAGCATGGAGAGTATTGGTTATCAGGATATTGAAAAAAATAAAAAAATGGCTTCGGATGCGCTCTTTTGGATGGCTTCGCAAAGCAAAACCATCACGGGAGCGGCTGTGATGTTGCTGGTAGAAGAGGGAAAACTCAATCTGGATGAACCGATTACCACTTATTTGCCTGAATTGAATCGTTTGTTGGTTTCGCGTATACGCCGCGATGGCTGGCAGGTTGAGGAGCGTTTGAACAAGCCGATTACGTTGCGTCATCTGCTTTCGCATACGAGCGGTATGCAGTATCTTGACGGCGTACAGCAGCAGATGGGCAAAATTGACCTGCTGCCGCTTCACATGAGCGTGCTGACAACCGCCATAACGCCGCTCTATTACGAGCCGGGCGAACGGTATGCCTACTCAAATCAGGGCGTTAACATCGCGGCAGCCATCGTTGAACGTGTGTCGGGAACCCCTTTTGAAGAATTTCTGCAAAAAAATTTTTTTGACCCCTTAGACATGAAAAGCGCTACCTTCTGGCCCACTGATCAACAATTGGAAAAATTAGCCCTTCCCTACAAATTAGATGAAAAAGGAAAATTGGTAGCAACCTCAATTTCTTTTTTGCAATATCCATTGAGCGATAAATCCAAACGTTTTGCCGAAGCCGGAGGCGGGTTATTTGCTACGCCGGAAGATTGGGTGAAATTTTACCAAATGCTTGCTAACAAAGGCGTGTATAAAGGAAAAAGGATTTTGAGCGAAGCGTCAGTAGCTGAGATGGGCAAAAAGCAAACAGGCGAAAATGTTGCCCAACCATACGGACTTGGATGCCACATGTCCGACAGCGGGATGGGGCATACGGGAGCATATGGAACAGATTCCTATGTATACGTTAAAGAATCTTTGGTTGTGATGTATTTCATACAGCAACAGGACTTACCCAAAGCCAACGAGGCTATACAGGCGTTTCACCAAATTGTGTACGAATTGTACGGCGTTAAAAGGTAACGCCAATGAGTGTTGCCGGCGTGCAGCCGGTGATGCGTACCTGCGCGAAATCGCCCGAAACATGGTTTCCTTTAGGGAAAACTACCACCATATTTTGCGAATTGCGTCCGGAAAGTTCGGCGTTTGATTTTTTTGAAACGCTTTCTACCAACACTTCATAAGTCTGTCCGATGCAACGCTGTTTGCTTTCGGCTGATAAGCGACCTTGCAAATGAATGATTTCCTGTAAACGGCGCGTTTTTACATCTTCGGGAACATCATCAGTCAATTTTCTTGCAGCCAACGTGTTGGGACGTTCGGAATACTTGAACATGAACGCATAATCAAATTGCGCCTGCTCCATCAGCGAGAGCGTATCTCGGTGGTCGTCTTCAGTTTCGGTGCAGAAACCTGCAATGATGTCAGTAGAAATGCTACACTCAGGCAGTATGCGTTTGATGGCTTCTATGCGGCTCAAATACCAGTCGCGGGTATAGCCGCGCCGCATCAGTTCCAATATGCGCGTGCTTCCCGACTGCGCCGGCAAATGGATGCTTTTGCAGATATTATGACGCGACGCCATTACATGCAGTACCTCGTCAGTCATATCCTTTGGATGCGAGGTAGAAAAACGAACGCGCAAATCGGGCGATACTGCCGCAACTGCCTCGAGCAACTGCGGAAAGCCCGTAATACTGCCATCTTCTTTTTTCCAACTGTACGAATCCACATTTTGCCCCAGTAGCGTCACCTCCTTGTAGCCCATGGCAACGAGTTCGTCCACTTCCCGTAAAACGGTATCCACGCTTCGGCTGCGTTCGGCTCCGCGCGTGTAGGGGACGATGCAGTATGCGCAACAGTTGTTGCATCCGCGCATGATGGAAACAAACGACGACACGCGGTTCTTGTCCATCCGCACCGGACTGATGTCCGAATAGGTTTCTTCGCGCGAAAGCAACACGTTGATCGCTTTCAATCCTGTTCCGGCGCTGCGTACCAAGTTGGGCAAATCGCGGTAAGCGTCGGGACCAACTACTAAATCTACCGATTTTTCTTCTTCCAGCAGTTGATGCTTCAAGCGTTCAGCCATACAACCGATAACGCCGACTAACAGTTCGGGACGTTTCTTCTTTTCCAGACGAAACACGTCCAAACGTCCGCGCACCCGCTGCTCGGCGTTTTCGCGTACCGAGCAGGTGTTTATCAGCGCTAAATCGGCGTCAGTCAGTTTTGAGGTTACCGCGTAGCCTTCGCCCGCAAGGATGGAAACAACCACCTCGCTGTCGGCAACGTTCATCTGGCATCCGTAGGTTTCGAGATAAACTTTCTGATAGGGAGTATTGTCTACTTTCATCGCGCAAAGGTAAGGTTTTTTATTTTTTTTCATTTATCCATATTATTTTTCAATAAAAATAATTATCTTTGCAGTAATATAGAACATCCCGAAAGTTGAACCCCAACCGACGGTAGTTCAGGTTCTTTGACATATTGAAAAAAGAGAAGCGAATAAAAGTAACGTGGCGGGCGCTCGTGTGTCGATGAATAACGTGATGCCGGAACGTGAAGTGTTTTTGGAATATCTTTTTCCTGAACAACAGGTTTTATAAGCGCGTCGACGAATGGATCAAACGATGGTGACGCGCGGCGTTTGATGATAAAGTAGTGTAAACAATCGTAGGCGTATACGATATGGATTACATGCAAAATACAGTGTGAGACCAGTGTCTCGTAATACTTTTAATGTACGACGATTATGGGTGCAACTCCCGGGCACACGCAAAATTAGTTTTCAGTTTTCAGTTTTCAGTGAAGAAAATTGAATGGGAATCGGGTACTATAAAACGAACAAAATGAGTAAGCAGATCAAAAAAATAAATACACCCTTGCCCGAAAAGCAAGCCGAAAGCCAACTGTATCAGGATGTTTGTTTCCTGATAGAGAATACCCGGCAACGATTGGCTACAACGGCGAATGCCGAAGCGTGCGTCATGCACTGGCAGATAGGCAAACGTATCAAAGAAGATGTTTTGTACAATAAAAGAGCGGAATACGGAAAAGAAATCGTTAAAAATCTTGCTAAAAAATTAACTGAAAAATATGGCAAAGGCTGGAGTTTCTATAAACTTCAACATTGTGTACGCAGTGCGTACACTTTTTCGGAAGAACAAATTGTGTACGCACTGCGTACACAATTGACATGGACACACCTTCGGTCGTTGATGAGTATTGACGACGAGTTAAAACGTTCGTTCTATATAGAAATGTGCAGGTTAGAACATTGGGACACCCGCACATTAAACGAAAAAATAGACAACCAACTTTACGAATTAACGGCATTGAGCAAAAAGCCGGAAGAAATTATCAAACAGGAACTTGAAAAGATAA
>Ga0099364_10002217_pt1 | contig 31092 bp, 25 predicted proteins | sample TergutTh196P3_FD_73070 | JGI IMG/M metagenome (GOLD analysis project Ga0099364, IMG submission 73070) | Microcerotermes parvus P3 segment gut microbial communities from Pointe-Noire, Republic of the Congo - Th196 P3 | ecosystem: Host-associated > Arthropoda: Insects > Digestive system > Gut ... | reverse complement strand
TCCTGTTATTGTCATATCTATCATCTTCGTATCTTGCATTACTGCGTGGGGGTGTAGCGGCAGAACTCCTTGCAGGGGGGGTTTGCCGGGCATTGGCGCGCGCCGATTCATGAGATATGCGTCTGACATCATCCATATAAAATTCATGTAAACGCCCGGTTGCAGTACGGATGCTTACAAAATCATCCGGTTCAAGTTCTTCGATAATTCCTCTAATAACTCGTCCATCATTGAGGTAGACGGCATCAGGCTCAGCATTATTTACGGGAGCCTGACGTGATTGGGTATTAGTATTACGCGAAGGCTGCGCTGTGGATCGTGGGGGTGTGGTAGTACGGGCGCTACGTGAATTATCTTCATATTGGAGATTTGAATCATTATTGTAGCCTTCCATTTGCTGGGCTATTGTCCTGCGACGCATATTGGATGATGATTCAGTCGGCACGTTGCTTCGTTCGTTAGCATTTCTTGGAGCAACCTCCATTTTTTCATCCCTGTAAGCGATACCCATAATTTCAATATCTTCATCTTCTGGGATATCCATTACTAAAATAGTAGTGCCGCCTATTTCGGCAGCTTTTTTCTTCAACTGCTGGATAGCGTCCCGGTAGCTGACACTTGATGAAACCGTAATACGTTGCAGCCGGGTCATCCCTTTTACATCTTCTTCTGCATAAGTTGTTTTCACATCCTGCCAAAAGACTTCTTCATCCTCAAGTAACCGGTTACGACTCGCAGGGGGGGTCGTTACGACCGTAGCAGGGCGACTTTGCGTATTGTTTCCTGAAGAACGTAGACTCTCATCGAAAATTTCTCTTCGGCCGTCGGCATAAATGATGTAAGAAATAGCCGATTTAGGGCGAGAATAGATTGAAGTCTCGCCCGGATAGTTGTAGCGAACTTCATCATCAAGGATTCTATCCACCCTGACCTCAATTGTTTTTCCGGTTCGCAGTACAATTTTATCCTGAGCATGGAGAAAATTAAATGCTCCGATTAAGAATAAAAAACAAAAAAAAGTATATCTCATGATCACCTTAGTATTACCCCCCGCAGTTCCCTATGCAAGGATTTTAAAATTTATCACGGTCGTGGAAACTACTGATTATTAGTACGTTAAAGTCGTTAAGAAGTTAATTTCCTAATAGTCAACGCCCGTTTTCCATAACTCAATCGTTGTATGAAGCGTGGCAAAGGTAAAACAAAGTGTTTGAATAATCAAATTTTTTTTCTTTTTTTTTCTTTTTTCTACTTTTTCACCGTTTTCTATCACTTTTGATTTCACCGGATTGCTCTTGATCGCTTTTAGATTGCTTCGTTAGCTTGTCTCACGTCATTGGTAGCAATCTCGCAATGACGGCAGAGCCAGAAGGTAGGCGGCGTCCCTGCAATAAAAAAAAGCGAGCTTTTTTTTGTATTGCGCTCAACTTGCACTATCTTTGTGCGATTTTATTAATAGATGTATGGTCGTTTTCGGCGTTTTTTATCCGGAAATTTGATGTATGTTGTAAAAAGAAAAAAGATGAATGTAATTAACAAGACGATTGATTTGGGTGATGGAAGAACAATCACCATTGAAACCGGGAAGTTAGCTAAGCAGGCTGACGGCTCTGTTACTGTCCGGATGGGGAACACCATGTTGCTTGCTACCGTTTGCGGAGCGAAAGAAGCTGTTACCGGAACTGATTATATGCCGCTTCAGGTAGATTATAAGGAGAAATTTTCCGCCTTCGGACGTTTTCCCGGCGGATTCATGCGCAGAGAAGGGAAACCTTCCGATTTGGAAATCCTGACCTCACGGTTAGTAGACAGGGCGCTACGCCCCTTATTCCCTGACGATTATCATGCGGAAGTGTTTGTAAGTATCATCCTGTTTTCGGCTGATGGCGAGGATATGCCGGACGCCCTGGCAGGACTTGCTGCTTCGTCTGCGCTTGCCGTTTCCGATATTCCGTTTAACGGACCTATTTCGGAGGTGCGCGTAGGGCGTGTTGACGGTAAATTTATCATCAACCCTACATTTTCACAGCTTGAACAGGCTGATATGGACATCATGGTTGGAGCTACTGCCGATAATATCATGATGGTTGAAGGCGAGATGGATGAAGTGCAGGAAGCGGATATGCTCGAAGCGATCAAAATAGCGCATGAAGCGATCAAAGTCCACTGTCAGGTACAAATGGAACTCATGGAGGCTTGTGGGAAAACCGTAAAACGAACCTACAGCCACGAGGAGAATGATGAAGAATTGCGCAAGGCGGTTCGTAGCGCCTGTTACAATAAGGTATATACCATTGCCATTTCCGGTAGCAGTAAACAGGAACGTACTGATGCATTTACAGTTATCAAAGATGAGTTTAAAGCGTTATATACGGAAGAAGAGCTTGAAACAAAAGCCCCGCTGATAGACCGTTATTATCATGAGGTAGAGAAAGAAGCGATGCGGCGGGCTATCTTGGATGAAGGAAAACGATTGGATGGACGCAAGACAACGGATATACGCCCGATTTGGATCGAGACCGATAACCTGCCCGGCCCGCATGGGGTTGCCATATTTACGCGTGGCGAGACACAATCGTTGACCACCGTCACCCTTGGAACAAAACTTGATGAAAAAATAGTTGATGATGTGCTGGTTTTTGGCAAAGAACGATTCCTGCTGCATTATAACTTCCCGCCATTTTCGACGGGTGACGCCAGACCGCAACGTGCTGTCGGACGCCGCGAGGTAGGCCACGGGAATCTTGCTCATCGTGCACTGAAACGTATGCTGCCGAATGATTATCCTTATGTCATCCGTATTATCTCCGATATTCTCGAATCAAACGGTTCTTCCTCAATGGCAACCGTTTGTGCTGCGACTTTGGCATTATTAGATGCCGGCGTCCCGATGCGCAAACCTGTCTCAGGAGTCGCTATGGGGCTTATTTCCGAGAACAAAGGGACAAACTATGCCGTGCTGTCGGATATACTTGGCGATGAAGACCATCTCGGTGACATGGATTTCAAGGTTACGGGTACAGAAAAGGGAATTACAGCTACGCAGATGGACATCAAGGTCGACGGCCTGTCGTATGAGATATTGGAAAAAGCGCTTGCGCAAGCCAAAGAAGGACGTCTGCATATCCTCAGTAAGATTACCGATGTCATGCCTGCACCACGTCCCGACTTGAAACCGCACGCACCGCGCATCGAAACGATGATTATAGGTAAAGAATTTATCGGCGCTGTCATCGGACCGGGCGGTAAGATCATACAAGGTATCCAGGAAAAGACCGGTACTACGATTACTATTGAAGAAATAGATAATAAGGGCATTGTAGAAGTGGCCGCCGCAAATAAGGAAAGCATCGAGATGGCAATAAAAGCGATAAAAGCGATTGTCGCCATTCCCGAAGTGGGAGAGATTTATGAAGGGAGGATATCTTCGATCATGCCGTATGGCGCGTTCATCGAATTTATGCCCGGCAAAGACGGTTTACTTCATATCTCCGAAATCGACTGGAAACGCTTGGATACGGTGGAAGAAACAGGGCTTAAAGAAGGCGATACGGTGACGGTGAAACTGATGGACATCGACCCCAAAACAGGCAAGTTTAAACTTTCACGTAAAATACTGATGCCCAAACCAAAAGATTTTGCCGAACCAAACCGTCCGCCACGACCTCCCCGTCATCATGAGGGCGGCGGTCGACCTCCCTTTAGCCGGGAAGGAGGCGGAAAACGTCGGTAGGAAATAGCTTACTTTTAATTCTATATAAACTATGAAACTCGTTTTTAATATTTTTTTGGCTTTATTCATTAGCAACTATTTACCGGCTCAGCAGTTCACAAATCCGGTGATTCCGGGCGATTTTGCCGACCCGACTGTCGTTTGTTTTGCCGGTAAATATTATGCTACAGGTACATCGTCCGAGTGGGCGCCTCATTATCCTCTTTTCGAATCAACCGATTTGCTCAACTGGAATTATATAGGGCCCGCTTTCAAAACGAAACCGGAATGGACAAAATCATCCTTCTGGGCGCCGGAGCTGTATGTGCTAAAAGGGAAAATATTCCTCTACTATACAGCCCGCCGGGCGTCTGACGGTGTTTCCTATATTGGCGTCGCTTCTACTGATAATATAATAGAAGGGTTTCAGGATCACGGCTGTTTGGTCGCATTTGAAAAGGAAGCGATTGACGCCTTTATCTTCGAGGATAACGGGAAATTGTATATTTCATGGAAAGCATACGGTTTAGACAAGAGACCTATCGAGTTATTGTGTTCCGAACTTTCGCCGGATGGTCTCCAATTAGTCGGAGAGCCTTTTACCTTGCTGAGAGATGATGAGGGGAAAGGCATGGAAGGACAATATATGTATAAGAAAGGCGACTATTATTATATCATCTATTCTATATTAGGTTGTTGCGGCCCAAGAAGCAACTATGCCGTTTCTGTCGCACGCTCGACGTCTTTCAAAGGCCCTTATGAGAAATTCGAGGGCAACCCCATACTGCAGGGCGATGGGGAGGTGATTCAAGCCTGCGGACACGGAACGGCAGTCGAAACGCCCGATGGAAAAATGTACTACCTTTTTCATGCCTACATGAAAGGGAGTGGGTTTTACAACGGCAGGCAGGCTTTTCTTAAAGAATTGGCCATCTCGGAAGACAACTGGCCCTATTTTGTAGCCGGCCGTTATGCTTCCATTACTGAACCGATGCCTGCCGGGCAGGGCGTTTCCGCTCCGACTTCTGCCGGTCGGTCGCTTCAAAACACCGTTCCCGATTTTGAAGATTTATTTGACGGAGGGGGAATCAAACCGGAATGGACTTGGAATTTTACTTTTTCCGCCGCCGCTCCAACGGTTAAAAACAATACGTTATACCTTTCAGGCACAGCATTTGAGGAAAATAATTACGGTACCGCGCTTTGTTTGCGGACTTTAAAACCCGATTATGAAATAACGACGGCGGTAAAAGATCAACAGGGTCTATTCTCCGGCCTGACATTATATGGCGATAAAGACAATCTGCTCCTTTTTGGCAAAGAAAATGGTTCAATCTATCTGAAACAAATCAGACGAGGCGCCGAACAAATCCTTTACCAATCGACACATCAGGGAAGTATTCACCTGAAAATCACTATTGATGATGGCTGTTTTGCATCGTTCCAATGGAGTGCGGATCAAAAAACATGGAACCCCCTTCCCGCCGCCAATCAAAAGTTAAATGTATCGTACCTGCCGCCATGGGACAGGGCTTTCCGTCCCGGTTTGATACACATCGGAAACGAAAATTCACCCGCTGAATACACTTATTGCCGCCTGCTGTACAATCGGTCACAATATAATGAAAATTTACCCATTAATCATTAATCATTAATCATTAATCATTTTTTTCTTATGAAAACAAAATCGACCTTTTTTCTATTCGCCCTGTTAATCTTGGGTGTATCATGTAGCGATTCGGTCAAAAATACCGTCACCTACATGGCCAATGTGCCTGTGTATCTTAGTAGAGAGGAGTTTAAGTCTACTACTAAAATGGAGGCAGCCCGTCCATTAGTAAATCCGGGGAAAATATGCCTGTATGGTAATTATCTTTTTATAAACGAAGTGAACGAAGGAATTCATGTGATTGATAATTCTGATCCCTCATCGCCTCGTGTTTTAACATTTATCGAAATTATGGGGAATGTTGATTTAGCGGCGCGAGACGGAATACTCTATGCCGATAATCTGGTTGATATGCTGCTTTTTGACATTTCGAATCCTAACAGTCCCTCATTAAAAACCCGTATGGAAGGTGTTTTTGAAGGGGCATTACCGTCTCCGAACAATGATTTGCCTGTAAGTAAAGTTGATACGGACGGGAAAGTAGTGGTAGGATGGGAACAAAAAAAAATAACCGAAGACATTGAGTTAAACAACTATTATCCTTGTCCGAATTGTTATTATTTTTCAGTCTCTGAGGCCAGAAGCGATTACTCCTGGGGAGCGAACAATGTTCAGCCCGGCTCTGCCATTGTCGGCGTCAACGGTTCCATGTCGCGCTTCGCCATCGCCGACGACTATCTGTATACCATTCACATACGCAATGAGTGGTATTCCTATCAGGGACAAAGCACAGTAGCTTATACTACCGGCCAACTTAAAGTCTTTGAGTTGAAAAACGACCGCGCAGAGCAGGTCAATACCATTTCGGTCGGTAATGCGGTAGAGACAATGTTTGCTTACGAAGACCATCTGTTTCTCGGGATGTCGAATGGGATGATGATTTATTCGATTGAAAATCCTTCAGCGCCTGTTTATACATCGAGTACTTGGCATTTCTGGGGCTGTGATCCGGTAGTGGTGAGCGGCAACTATGCCTATCTGACAGTGCGTTCTACAAATGTTTGCGGACAAAGCGGTAATTTTCTGCAAGTAATTGATATTAGTAATATCGCGCAACCAAACATAGTTGCACAATTCGCACTGCAGGAACCGTATGGATTGGGGGTTGACGACAACAAACTATTTATCTGCGACAACGGATTGAAAGTATTCGACACTACCAACCCTGCTGTGGTTGGGACAAAACAACTTTTTTCTACCACCGATTTCAAAGGCTTCGATTTGATACCCTATAATAACCTGCTATTAGTCATCGGCGGCGACGGACTGTACCAGTACAGTTACTCCTCCGATAATGAACTGAACCGACTAAGTGTTATCCCTGTTTCTAAATAATCATCCCATGAAATACATTCTATCATTTATCGTATCCGTATTTTTTACTTCCGGTTTAGTCGCCCAGCAAAAGTCGTTTTACTTCAACCATACCCAGGTAAACTTTCTGATTGGCGAGGAAAGTGAAGACAAGCAACAGAAAGCCGTTGTGCCTTCGTTTCAGATGTTCAACGGCTTTCGTTCGGAGAATTGGGGAATTGGCCTCGGCATCGGGGTAGAGCCTTTTGAATATACGGTTTATCCGGTATTTGCCGGCATTTATTATTTTTTTTCAAATATTAAATACAACCCTTACCTTGCGTTCAAAGCAGGACACGCCTTTTCAAACAGCAGTAAAAAATTTAACAATTACGGCTATTATGGTGATTTTAAGCATAAAGGTGGTCTGATGGTCATTCCCGAATTTGGTTTTCGTTTTAAAATGTTCGACTATGAAATGACATTAAGCGGAGGCTACCGGTTTCAACGTCTAACAAGTAAAATAAATCAGGGAAACTCAACCTATTATTCCTACGAACACCAGGTAGAATATAACCGCGTTTCATTTTCGTTAGGACTTTTATTTTGAAATTACTATGCGCTTTGCACAGTGATATATTTAATGTACGCGCGAACAATAATTTATAACTCCCCATTATGATTCACCCGCAGCGACTAAGCGCATATACACACCGACAGACATTGAAATGCTTTATTTACAGTTTGTTATTCTTTTTATGCGCTTGTAAAACTTCCCTCGAAGAGTTTCGCTTACAAACAGGCGATTTACTGTTTCAGGTTGGCAAGGGTTCGGGACTAAACGCAGCAATTGCCGAAGCAACATCGGGAGAAAGCCAGATACATTATACGCATGTAGGTATTGTATTCGTTGAAAACGATACGGTTTTTGTGATTGAAGCAACACCGCCGGTAGTTTGTAAAACACTTTTAGACACTTTTCTTATGCGTTCGGAAAATTTGGCTGGAAGGCCGATTGTAGCTGTCGGACGACTAAAACAGGAATATAGCGAAACGATTCCCCAAGCCATTGTCCGTGCAAAAAAACTATTGGGAAAACCATACGATTATATTTATTCGCCTGATAACGATGCTTATTATTGCAGCGAATTGGTTACATTTTCATTCTTAGATACGCAGAACTTGCCGATTTTTGAATCGGCAAGTATGAATTTTCGAGACGCTGACGGATTTTTATTGCCATTTTGGATAAAGCATTTTGAAAAATACAATGCCGTTATTCCTGAAAATTGTCCGGGTTCTAATCCGGGTGACTTGTCTAAATCGGATAAAATAGAAATTGTTTATCGCTATTTTCAATCATCCCATCAGAGGAAAGCTGATTTGGCAAAGATTGATGTTTCAAAAACCTTTCCCGAAAAGGAAATCTTTTTGACGGAGATTGCAGATATTACCTATCTGTACTTAAATTCGGACGATGACGACTACCTTTATGATGGACGTATTCACTATATAACAGAAAATACAGTAGTGGTTTATGATTCATCGGGAAGTATCTTTTTTTTCTCCAAAGACGGAACCCCGAAGTCGCGTTTTAATCGTAGAGGACAAGGGCCGGAAGAATTTATAAATGCAATGCAAGTGCTTTATGATGAAATAACAGACGATGTGTTTATCGTCAGCAGGAATGATATTACGGTTTATTCTTCAACGGGACAATATAAGCGGAAAATCACACTGCCTGAAGGGACATTGGCGGATGCGCGAACGGTTTCCTTTGATGAGCGCTCACTCTTTTTTTATAATATCATCAGTGGTCTAATGACTGATGAAAAGAATCCTGTTACTCCTTTCTATCGTATTTCCAAAATTAATGGCGATGTGCTCGATAAGGTGGAAATACCGTTTACACCCATCTTTTTAGGAATATACATTGATGGTCGGCGAATAACGAACAACTCCAATAATCGGTTAATAGCGTGTAAAGAAGGTGTTCTTTTGTGCAGCGCCGAAACGGATACGATTTTCTTATACAACCATGAAGGCCGGTTAACACCGGCGCTGTGTAAAACACCTTCGGTAAATTCAACCGACCCCATGAAATATCTGCACAACTGTTTAGACAGGGGTCAATACCAATTCATCGAAGTTGTTACGGTTCGTGCAGGCGACGAATACCCGGGCGTCTTTCCGGTCAGCCATTATATGAGAAACAAAAACACAGGCGAAGTCGTCCGCCCGGTATTTCTTTTACCGGATTATAAAGGAAAGAAATTTATTATAACCCCTAACATGGGAAAAAATTATTATGATGAGCATTATTTTGAATTAGACTTATACGAACTGAAACAAGCATACAGGGAAAATAAGTTAAGCGGCCAACTGAAAGAATTGGTTGCTACCCTAAACGAAGATGAGGACAATAATGTTTTTATGCTGATGAAATTTAAATAGCATCCCTTTCCGTGATAGTTGGATATTTGCAGAGTTTTCAATAAAATAGATAGAAAAATGACTTCAAGATTTTTTCCTTACTTCAGTTTTGCTATTACTATCACCGGGTTGTCATCTTCTTTCAGGTTTTTCAATACCTCTTTCAATTCTTGATGTGCTTGCGGGTCTTTTATCGTCTTTGTCGCAAAAAACTCTTCCGTCAACATCTCTTTCATTTCCTCCGCATCCCAGATATCTGCTACCATATTGTTTCCAATATAGTATTGTGGAAAAAAAGATAATCCTCCGTTCAGGTCGTTAATAATGCCCTTCTCCAGGCGCTCGTTCGTATTAAGAAGCACATTTGTATTCTCTTCAATATTGTAAATTCCAAAAACAGTTGGGTCTCTCGATACCTCAAGAGAAGAAAAAGGGGCAATAAAAGGTTTTGTTTTGGGTCTGGGAAATAATTCCGAAACTGATAAGATATAAAAAAAATATTTTGGAGTTCCTGTAAGTTTTCGGATATGTAATTCCTTCTTCCATACTTCGGTTCTAATATTTTCCCTAACATTTACGAGCGTTTCCTTAGATACTGAATATTGACCTAATCCGAAAATGTAAGCCGGATGCAACGTCAAATTATCAAGGTAATAAATTGTGTCGCTTATATTATTCTTCAAATATATCCGTTCATCAACCCGTACAGGGTTCAGTGCGCCATCACCAAATGTAGTCCCGCCACCAATCCTTTCAAAAAAATGATGATTGGGAAAACATTTAACAGTATCACCATTCTTGTCGAATAAACAAAAACTGTATTTGTTTTTTCCGTTTCTTGGCTGATGACCGACAAACAGATTATCACTTGCATAAGAACAATAGTTAATGAATGTGCCGTCCGGTTTAGGTACCGGGAATGAACGTATATATTTCCCGTTAAAATCATACTCCAAGATATTTCTTGAAAGGTTATTTATATATATACTGGGCTTGTCCGTATCAAAAAAGTAATCTGAAATGATAATATAGTCGCCCGGCCCTTGTCCTACCTGACCAATTTGATGCAAGTATTTCCCTCTTCGATCAAAAGCATAAAGCGCTTTTTCTTTGATAAAAATAAAATCGTCGTTAAGTAGAAATTTGGCATTTATAGGGTTATAGGGAAAAATTAATAGACAATCGCTCTTTGTTTCTAAAGGAATCAATTCTATTGACGAAAAATAATCGGAACAATAAACCCTTTGATAGTTTCCGATACTATTCACTACATCAATCATCGGAAGGTCGTCCACTGGCCTTGTATCGGAACAAGATATAAAAAAATAATACGATACACAAAATAAAAAGACTAATTTTCTCATAATTAAAAATTTAACTAATTTGATATAAAAGATTTTTCCTTACTTCAGTTTGGCTATTACCATAACCGGATTGTCATCCATTTTCAGATTTTTTAAGATTTCCTTCAACTTTTCGTGTGCCTGCGGGTCTTTTATGGTCTTCGTAGCGAAAAACTCTTCCGTTAGCATTTCTTTCATTTCTTCAGGGTCCCAGTAATCTACCACTACGTTTTCTCCCGCAAAATAATATTTAGGGAAAAACGACAATCCGCCATTCAGGTCGTTAATCATACCTTTTTCAAAATGCTCGTTTGTATCAAGAAGCACATTGGTATTCTCTTCAATATCATAAATCCCCAAAACAGTGCCGTCACTTGACATACTGCCATGTGGGGTTATTACCGGTTTTGTTTTTGGTCTTGGAAATAGTTCGGAAATACCTACCGTATAAAAAAAATATTTTGGAGAGCCAATAATAAAATCGATTCTTAAAATCCTTTTTGAAAATTTGTGATCGTTTATCATATCTTCTTTAATATTTTCGAGATATTCTTTATTCATTGTATACTTGCCTAAGCCAAAAACGTATGACGGTTGCAAAGAAAATTCTGCCAAGGAATAAATCGTGTCGCTTACGTAATTCTTCAAATATATCCGCCCGTCGACTCTAAAAGGTCTCAGTGTGCCATCAGCAAATGAAATCCCACCTCCAATCCTTTCAAAAAAATAGTGATTGGGAAAACATTTAACCGTATCTCCGTTCTTGTCAAATAAACAAAAATTGTATTTGTTTTTTCCGTAATTTCTCTGATGACCGACAAATAGATTATCCCCTGCATAAGAGCAATCATCTATATATCTACCATCCGGTTTTGGTATCGGGAATGAACGAATAAATTTGCCGTTAAAGTCATACTCTAAAATGTTGTTTAAAGAGTTTTGAATATAAATACTCGGTTTGTCGGTATCCAAAAAATATCCTGATAATACAAGATATTCGCCCGGTCCTTGTCCTTTCCTACCTATTTGATGCAAAAATTTTCCCGTACGGTCAAAAGAATAAAGATTCTCATTAACTTGATTGATAAAAATAAAATCGTCGTTAAGTATAAATTTGGTACGAGAAGATCCGGCAACAGAAACTAAACACTCGCTACTTGTTTCCAACGGGATCAGTTCTATTGATGAAAAAAAATCGGAACAATAAACATTTTGATATTTCCCGATACTATTTACTACGTCAATCACAGGCAGTTCGCCTACAGGCGTTTTATCAGAACAAGATATAAAAAAATAATACGATACACAAAATAAAAAGACTAATTTTCTCATAATTAAAAATTTAACTAATTTGACCTAAAAAAGGGGGAGGCTATTTTAAAACATAATGGATATTATTCTCATGGGTATTCCATATTTTATTTAATCATATTCGTTCTCTAAATTATTGAAAATTGATACAAAGGACGAGATTTTCTTTTAAACTGCAAAAAATTATTATATGTTATAAAGCATAAAGTTGATACTTTCCTGCCCCTATCAGCGGATTCACGTACGAGGATGGAGACGAAGATGAACCAATAGAAATAATCGATACATGTGCAAGGGTTGATACTGCCGCTATCTATGTGCGTATGAACCGGTTCGACTACCAGCCTGTCCGTTCAAATCCTGATAGACAACAGTCTTGGCCTGCAGGAGGTCGACTATATACAAAAAGCCGCATAAAGGGGAATGGATTTTATATGATTTTCAAGACCAAAATTCTTTGCCGAAATAAGCGTTTTCTTGATTCAATCAGGTTTCCTATGCGCACTTCTAATACGTCCGCATTGAAAGGTTTGGTTATATAACGCGGACGGGACGTCCGGTAGAAAAATTTTTAATTACTTATAGCTTTTTATAAAAATTATTTGTAACTTTGCGCTCAAATGTGAGGATTGAAAATTCATGAACAAACGTTAACAGCTTATGAAACAAATATTTGCGCTATTGATTACGATTGTTTTGTTTTTTTTCGTCTTTCCTGTACCCATCAGCGGATTCACGTACGAGGATGGGGATGAGGATGGAGACGAAGATGAACCAATAGAAATACCCGACACATGTGCAAGGGTTGATACTGCCGCTATCTATGTGCGTATGAACCGGTTCGACTACCAGCCTGTCCGTTCAATCCTGATAGACAACAGTCTTGGCCTGCAGGAGGTCGACTATAGTGCGACTATCCGTTTTATCCGGACGCTTACCGGCTCGGAAGGATTGTCGGCATTAGACGGTGCGTATGCCGGTTTGTTAGACCCGTCGACAGAGGAATCCGATTCTGCTTTCCGTGTACTTCAACATGAACATGAAGGATTTTTGAGTTATGCTTATGGTTTGCAGGACTTTATGACGCCTTTGACCATTGCCGTCAAATTTAAGGCTGACTCTTCCGGATTCAACGCAACATCAGTAGGGACGTGGTTTATTGGCGATTACCTGTCGGAAGGAGTGATAGAGGCGGAGGTGCGGGCTGGGGGGACTTCCATCGACGACGCCGTGCCGTTAGCGACGGGAGCGTTGCTTTTTTCTATTCAGGACGGTTTGGAGAATGGACGAATGTATTCCATACCCTTATCAAGGCCGGCAGCTATTTATCCGGATGAAGATTTTTATGTGATAGTGACCTGTCCGGCCGGTCAGGAGAGGCCGCAGGGCTGCGTCATGAATCAGGCTATTCAAGCTGTTCCCGGCAGGTATCTGCTCAAGTCGGGAGATAAATGGGTCGATTTGCAAAGTATGCAAGGCTTCAACCATTGCGGATGGCTGATGAATGTGGGTGAATCTATTCAGGACACCACAGCTTGGTTAGTGCCGTTAGACAGTATTTCGGGTTCAATCCCGGCAGATACGATCGGCAACCTCAACTTGTTGTTCAGAGGCTCTTCCCAACTGAAAGGCATGCGGTATGCAGAAGTAACTGTTACTGTCGATGATGGTTGTCAGACCCAGGAAATCATACCTGTCACATTACATGTGAATGATGCGCCTTATTTCCTGAACGCGCCCTCGAAAGTGGTTATCCCCGAAAATACAACGCAACAATTCGAAATAGAAATATACGACCTTGAGAACGACCCATTTGTACTGGAACCAGTCATCGGCGTTAAAATGGCGTCGTACACGCTAACAGACACAAAACTAACGCTCACCATAGCGCCACAAACAGATGATGCAGGTATTTACAATCTGAGACTCAGGGCTTCGGATATATATGGGGAAAGCAGAGACCTGGATATTCTTATCTACATTACCGTGCTGGAGCAGCTTTTTAACCCCGCAGGCTTTGTTTTTTCGTTCATGGGAGGAAGTGTGACGTATAATATCTCCAATTTATTTCGCTATGTGAACGGTAGCGGATTGTCATTTCAGGCGACTGTCAGGGACGAAAGGATAATCAAACTTACACGACCCGACGCGCAATCGATAGTGTTAACGCCCGACGAACTGGGGTCGACTTTCATTGATTTCTATTTTATAGATGACAATGGTAATTCATTCACCCGTTCTATTCCGATCACCGTCGGACAGTGCGAGGACCCGTCGCTCATTATTGTTCAGAAGTGGAACAACATTTTGTTAGTCAACAACGCTGCGGGGCGCTACACAGAGGAAGGTTATCAGTGGTATAAGAATAAAACAGTGATACCGCGCGCTACCGGTCAGTATTATTCGGCAGGAAATAATGCAGACGACATGTTGGATTTTACAGCTTCTTATTATGTCAGGCTTGTCACGATTGAAGGGGATACGATTTACACTTGTCCGCAGTCGCCTATACAAAAGACAAGCGCAGCAGCGAAAGTCTATCCGAATCCCGTTGCAGGCGGTGAACTGCTGAGTATTGAAACGGGATTTACAACCGGTGACGACGAAGTGCTCGTACAAATTTACGATTTTAACGGGCGAATTGTTCAAACCGGACATTTCACAGGCGCGACGGGAACGATACGGATTGCTCGACTAAACAGCGGATACTATATGATAAATCTGACCTGTAAAAAAGAAACGATATCATACGGAATTTACGTTAAATAAACAGTTTTTAGTCTGAAACAGTCATGTTATTCTAATCACACCCAAGCGATTATGAAAATTTACCCATTAATCATTAATCATTTTTTTCCTATGAAAAAACAATTCCTGACAACGCTGCTTCTGATGTCGCTAAGTTTTTCGATTAACGCGCAGGAACAGGAAAAACACGAGTTCACCTTAGGCGGAACGCTTGGACTGTCTGTCCTGAAACTGAACACCGACTTGTTAGAGCCAATGGGAGGCGTATCAGCGGGTTATAACTACTTTTTCAATGATGTCTTGGGCGTCAGTTCGGGCATCGGATGGTCGCGATACCAATGGCGTTTGACAATGGATGAGTTTTCCGACAGATATACAGCCAACGACGGGGAAGAGCCTTTCGAATTTCGTTCCCTATTCACCGGCTACAAAGAAAAATATACGGCTTCATTTCTGATAATTCCTTTGGCGATACGGTTTCAGTATCCGCTATTTTCTAATGAGAACCTGACTTATTTCTCCATAGGGGGGAAAGCCGGATTCCCACTCAGGTCGAACTTTACCTCTTCCGATGCTACTTTCACGACCTCCGGTTATTATCCGGCTTACAACATATTACTTGATACGCCCGAAAGCCACGGGTTTGGGACGTTTACAAGCGCGAAACGAACTTCCGGTCTTTCGCTGAAAACGATGTGGGCGCTTTCGGCCGAAGCAGGTATGAAATGGGACCTTACCGCTCAATTCTCCCTCTATGCCGGCATCAATGTAGACTACTCTTTGAACGGCATCAACAAGGAGAAAGGGAAAACGTTTCTTATTTACGACCCGCAAAACCCGACAAGCTGGTCATTCAACAGCCTGCTAAACTCAAGGTACACGCAAGACGGCAGAACAAGCAATTTCATCAACCGCACCAATCCCATCACAGCAGCGATTGTCATACGAGTCGCTTTCAAACTGCCGGAATAGTATGAATTAATTAGGAATTAAAATATAAAAGCTATGAAATTGACAAAACTTACAAGCAACGAAGAGTATAGGCTGAACTCCAAGGTGGGCGATTTGACTAAATTTAAGGAGAAAATCCTGAACAGCCGGATAAATTTGGAGGACTATGGGATTTTCAAAGATGAAGAAAACCGGTCAAAAACTATCTACATCGCCCTCAAACACAACCCCCGCTATCATATTAAAGAAACAGGGATAGTCTTAGGATAATCAATAATGTGATAAGCATGGATGGTCAATCAGTTCACCAGGTCGCATTGAAAAAAATTGTGAGATTTCATTATTTTGAGTACTTTTGCAGCGTGACTTAATTAAGTATTTGTAACTGTAAATTAATAGACTATAAAATGAAACCAAAACTTGCTTCATGGGAAACGATTAAAAAAGAGCATCCTGATAGATTTGTTCTTTTAGAAAACCCTGTTTATAACCCGCGTCCACACCTGAAAGAAGCGATATTGTTGTATAAGCATAAGAGCCGCGATAAGGTTATCGAAAAATCGCTAGTACTGAGACCTCCCTATGCAACGATTGTCTATACGGGCGGTATAAGATTAGACCGTATAGACGAAAATACTTTGTTGTTATGACTTTATTCGGAAAAGATATAGATAATTTTGAAGTCAATGCCTTAAAGTTTCCTCCTCAAATAACGCTTTTGGCTGATGGTTTGATAGGAATGGATTTTTTATTGAAGTTTAAAAACGTAAATATTAACTTTGAAGAAAAAACCATAGATATAATTTAATATCAGGCGTATCAGGCGTTAATACCGATAATTGGCAGAGAGGTGTCAGATATACGAATTAATGCCTAACCATGTGGCGGTTTGGGGGGTGGATAAGATAAATAATGAATCTTCGGGGTCGAGGATATAGTCTATGACAAGAAAGATGTGGGCGGGGAGGAATAGTTGGCAGAGGCTGTTTAGTATCCGATCATATTTTTCACCTTTCAGGAAATCTTTCATCTTTATGGCCGACATGGGGCCTACACGTACTTTCAGGTCGTATTCTCCGTCGTTGAAGGTGTTGCCTAATATCAGATTGAGGCCTAAATAGCATTTCCCTAATCTCGATTCAAAAGCGTCGTTCGCTTCTTTTTTTTCTAAGATGACAGGTTCGAGGCGGACAGGGACGCCAAGAATCAGGGAAAGAGATTCCTCGATGTTGGAATTATTGTTACGTATGCGTTGCAGGAGCGGGATGGTGTGCAGGAACAAAACGGCCTGTTCCCTGTCTAATAAATCCATGAAAGGCCAGAACTGACGGAAGATATTCACGTAGTCGGGGTGGGTGAGCCGCTTGTCAAAGGCTATTTCAATCAAGGCGATATCGGTCAGTACATGGTCTAACTCTATTTCGAACAACCGGAAGAACTTACGGGCGAAAAATTCTTCTTCGCGGTGGATTTTGATCTCGTCGATCATCTCTTCCTTGTCTTTGTTTAGCTTCCGGTTGACCGTCTGATGAAATACCCCTTCGGGCAGGATGTCATAAATTCCTTCCCTGTTGGCGAGTATCTGCAGGAAATCCGTATGGTCGTATTCGGAAAAGTAGGTCGACAGTTCCTCGATATCTTTTCCGTAACCCCGTTTGGTGGCGCCTAACCTTGCGATGGTAATTTTTTCAGGGTCGTGCCCGCTTTCAACTAAATGGGCGGCGACCGTCTCCGCTTTGAAATCCGAATCCGGGGTATTAGGCCGGACGTCGGGTATCTCAAAGTCGAGGAATTTTTTTTCGTTTTTTTTTGACATTTTAATCAAGTATGGTCCAGCCTGATTTGCGCATGGGGATTTCTGATTTCTCCTGAATGGCTACCACTACATTATCACGGCGGAATCCGATGTATTCGAGCGAGCTCAACTTCACCCACAGGGTAGAGAAAACGTCTAAGAACTTGTCCATTTGTTCCATGATAGCGCGTATATTGTTGTGGTCGTAGGTCGATTCGAGCATATTTGTCAGCAGATCGACAAAATTACCCGGCGTCACGTCGCTCCATTCGTAATAGTATTGCAGCATCTCGTCCCGTTTCGTTTTAGGGATGAAGTTCAGGGCGACGAAACAGCGGTGGGCGAAAGCGGCAAATAACTCCGCCGTTTCGATAGGAGTGAAATTACGTCCCATATTTTTGTATTTGAAAAAGACGGTTACCACATAGTCGAGGATATGTTCGCACAGGAACTGGGTGTTGACGGCCACACTAAGTGATTTGTCCCGTTCCAATATCTTCTGTATAATTTTGTGCGACGACACCTCGATGTTGTTCAGGTACTTCCCGAAGCGTTCATAATATTCCTTCAGGTCGGGGTGGCTCAGCATGGAGGTGCATGGCGGGATATAGGAGCGGTCGACCTCATACCGGTTTCCGCTTTTGATGATACGTCCGATGATCAGGTTATGCATGCCGAGTTCTTCCGCATTAATCTGGCCTTTGGAGGTGACTGAAAGGATATATTTCCTGTTAGCATACGGGTGTCTGGGCGGCGTTTCGTCCTGGTCGGGGACGCCCACGGGGACGCGACCGAAGGGATGCACTATCAATATGACGTCCCACACGTTTTCCTGCGGGTTGTCGCTTTCTTCAAACACATGGTCTAATTTCAGATAGCCTGAGCTATCGCTCGGATTGATGTCGATGCGGCAGCCACCGGCGGTAATGGCGTTACATCGTCTCAACTCTATCTCTACATGGTCGGTCATGCGTTCCATAATCTCAAAATCGCTCGAACCGGTTTCGCCTTTATAAGGCGGCAGGATGCCATAATTATAACTGTTAAGCCGTATATTGACGGAATCGCGTACTGTGTCGATAAAATAATCTTCGGTGTTGGAGAGGTGCTCCTTCGAGATTTTCATCCCGTCAACCCAGTTGACTAATAATTTTTTTAATGGGAATAGCATAAATTTAATTTTTATTTGATTTCTATATTGTTTTCTTCGCTAACCCTTTTGGCTAAGATCGTATATTTTTCCTTAATCTTGTTTTGGAGGATAGTCAGGTCGTAATCAATGTATTTTCTTGGGATGAAAATGGAACGTTTTATATAGAAAATCCATGAATAATTGGTTGTATCGTCCCGAAATTGAATCTGTTCAAGCGGAAATTTGTAATTATAATCCGTCAGGAACATTTTGAACCAGGCGCCAAAAGGGATATTGTCGGGCGCTTTGGCTTTGATTTTCATCGGCGATGTGTCGGTCAGCGTCTTGTAGAGTTCGATCTCCATGACCATCAGGCGGTCGTAATCGGGGATGATCGTTGACATATCGTCTTTTTCGGAATACTTCCACGCCTTGTATATCTCAGGCGGAATAGACATGTATTTATTATAGGTCTCCCAAAAAAGAGGCGGGAAGATAAACGAGAGCATACAAGTGCTGGCCCATATCCCGAATTTCAGTTCGCTACACAGGTTGAAAACGGTGGAAAACAAGGCGGCGCCGATGAACATCATGATAAGCTGAAAAATAAAAATCACATGAAACGAGTTTTGTTTTTTCAAGTTCTGAAGATAACGTTTCAGGAAAAGCACGTTGTAATAGCCTGCTATCAGGTAAAGGATTTGTAATCCGATATACATATAGGGCATAAACTCATAGTGAATAAAGCCAAGTAAGGCAGGCGCACACAGTATCACGGAAATCAATAATATGATAAATATCATTTTCCGGTTCGTCAGCAGCTTGTTCTTTTTGGCCATGAAATAGGCGATGAATGCCATAATCATCGCTAATAGCGGCGTCAGCAGGTAAGAGGTCAGGAGGGTAGGCAATGTGAGGCTCATGTTTTATCTTTTTGTTTGATTTGAAATGAATACTCTGAAATTGAACATATCCGGGGCGCGTTTTTTCAACAACGCCAGCAACCGGTCTTCCATATCCTGATGATTGGAGGCATCACGACCTGTCTCATCTTTCAACGTGATATGCACATCGATGGAACGAATCAACCCTTCTTTAGGGCGTGGACTAACCCGTATCCCTTTGGTAATACGGGCGTCGGTGATCTTGTCGCCAAATCGGGCATAGCAGAAATTGACGATGTCCTCGCTTGTAAAAATGCGGTCCCGGCTTGTCAGCGCATATTTATACATATCGGGCGAATAGTCGCGTCGTTGTGTGCCACCGTAACTCTGGGTCAGTGAGATAATTGTATCATTATTCACCGGACAGTTTCCAAACGAATACATCATTATCCCCGACTTGATGCCGTTGGCCTCTTCGCAGTTCGTAACCCAATAATCGGTGTAAACGACGTCGCCTATCTCATTTGAATCGATGACGATGTAGTTAGTAATATCTTTGACAGCACGCAATTCCTTCAGTTTCAGCTTCATTGCAACTAATTCGGAATCGATGCGCTTGACAAGCTCGTCCACAAATCCTTTCCCGAACAGGGAGAACGATGTATTTTCTTCGCGCAGCAGGTCCATCAAGTTGGATACCGATTCTTTCGCGTTCCGGGCGTCGAATCTTTCGGCGCCGCCTCGTTTGAGGATATAGGCGCCTAACTCCTCATCCGCTTCGTCATGGCTGCGGAGAGGCAGGTGTATGTAACGGCGTTTGTTTGAATCGGAGACATGATCAACCGATAGAAAATACTCATTATTACCTGTTTCAAAAGGAATAACCGATACTAACGGATTGACTTTTGTATATGTGGAATAGAACTTGCGGTTGATGATAGGGAACGCATTGATAGACACAAAAAAATCCTCCAGGACATAGTTGTCGAAACCCGGCGGAAGCGTCACCCGCAGCCATAATAACGGCATTGGATTTTCGCTTGTTTCTATTTCGGGGAAGAACTCGGCCAACTCATCGGGTATTATTTTGTATCTTTTTTCTTTATTGACGATCTCATCCCTGACCGTAATAAACCGGTGGCTGTAATGATTCAGGATACTCTCGTTCGACAGATTGGAGGGGTCGTAGTCTGATAGCGGCTGGTATTTGTTGTTTTGTATCGATTCCTTGTAGATACCCGGACGAATGGAAAGTGTGACATCATCCTGTTCCCAGCGGCTGTAAAGGAGCAGATGCAGCAGTTCGTTACGTTTTTCGATATTCTGCAGGTCGAAATAGAACGATTGATTGGAAATGAATGGAATGGAAGGATTGATACGCAGTCCGATCCACAGCTTGTCGTTGAACTTCTCGGAACGACGATTGCTTCTGGCAACCAAATCTTTCGATTTACGGCTGTCGAACCGGAAAATTTTACCGGCGCAAATGATAGCGTGCACATCCCCGTCAATCAGGTTGAATTCTCCCGCCGGTGTGAAATGAATCAACTCGTTGTCTTTTCTCCGGTGGGCAAAAGAAGAAGTCTTGCGCAGGGTCGCCTGTTCTTCCACCGGTTTAGCGTGGATTATCATGTGTGCGGGGCGTACCGACAGGAAGATGTCGGGCGTTAAGGTACCGGCAAGCCGCTCCAGGAGGCGGGCTTCCAAGTTCTCCAACTCGTTGGAAAGCTTGTTGATTTCGCTGGCAAGCGATTCGACCAGCAGTTTTAGTATCGGGTCAAAGTCGTCGACGTCTCGAACGCCCCATATTGCGGTGGCGCTCTTATACATACGGCTTTTTATAACCTCTTTGTAGTATTTTTTCTTGTCAAACATAGTTAGTCGGATGTTAAGGGTCCTAAATAAAGCGAATAGAAAAAACAACATTTCTTGCCGGAGCTGACAATCTCGGAGTAAATCCTTATATCCACCCGTTTACGAATAGATATGGCGCCTGAAAATTCATGCTGGTTTTTGACGTCAAGGAAGTGCACTTTTGTTTCTATTTCCCTGATTCTCGGTTCATAATTGATAATAGCGTCGGTAATAAAATGGATAAACTCGCTTTCCCACCGCTGTACCGAGACGACATTCTCGAAATCCAAGTCCCAGATGTTGCATCCATAATTCGGATCAAACTTATGTTCGCCGGGACAAGTGGTGATAATCAGTTCCAAGTTGCGATCAATCGATTCTTCCTCGTTGCATTGCATTAAGTCGCCCGATTCAAACAGGCGCGAAAACAACAAAGGTATTCTATAACAAGCCATATTTTGAATCTTTTAAATTACGGGAATAAATCTCTTGTAATCCAATAGTACGATTCTCCGTTCGACACGAAGGAATTTTTGTCATTCTTATGCATAAAGTTCTCTAAAGTAGCCCGTTTATGCTTGAAATAGAGGATTAACAAATCTAATTCAGCGTTTTTCATCATTTTTTTCCGTTTAATATCCTTGATTCTATAGGTGCGCGAAATCTCATCTTTAGCCGGATTCCCGATGATCTCCAATCCTGCATCAGCAAGTGTATAATATTTAAGTCGCCAGGGTCTTATCGTTCTCATTTTGTAGGATGATTTCAACCGGCTCATATAGGCTGTGTAGAGATGATAGCGTATTTGGCGCGTATTCAAATAGAGCGGGTCGCCGTTCTTGTCGTAGATAAGCTCATTCGTTTGCGTTTCCACCGCGGGATAATCATCCGGGCAGTTGCATCGCTTCACGTTTTTCTTTTTGCCTTTGTATTTATAATCAGGCTCATAGCGCGTTATGTCCTCTAAGAATCCGTTTATTTCTTTCAGTTCGCTTTCCGAAAGGAGCAAGTGATAACCTAAGTTCGCATCGCCGTTGTCAAAGACGAAAGGTATACTTGGCATGAACCATGCGGGCATTTTCCCCGACATCTTATGAAGCAATTCGCGGTTGACGTTCCACATAGAATCCTGCATATTATAAGCAGCCCACGCCGGCGAATACCGGTAATACTTGTCGCCGAACTCATTAAACGCCCTGTACAAACATTCGATGACCGAGTTATTGTCCGCTCTTATCTCCGTAAAAATCGTATCAATAGATTGTGTCAATACATCATGTTGCATCTCCACGCTTTTAGCCGGAAACAGTATCCAGCCTTGCGACATTGATTTCTGCTGGTCAATGGTATATACATTTTTCGTGCTTTCCCGGTAGTAGATGTCGGGTTTGAACTGGCTTGTAAAAACTAACCGCTCCCGCCTCAACGGGACGTCGAACAATGCCACATTTTCTATCATATTTTCTATCTGAAGAACAAAGTTATTATCGTTATCAGAGAGCGTTTCATTATAAATCTGGTAACCGATAATCCGTCCGTTTACATTTGCTATCCGTCGGGCTACTATGCTGTCTGCCTTTTCGCTTTCATAGCCCGATTCTCCGATGACAATCATCAGGTTGGTTTCGTCGGGGTGTTCTTCCATCATCTCAACCGCCCTGCGCATACCCAACCATGCCTGCGCATTGGTAATAGGTTGATAGTTCTCGACGCTGTCCATCTCGGCAGTCAAAAATTCGAGCAGTCCATCGAATGATTCCGTCAATCCATGCGATTTGATTCGGTGCGAATTTTGTCGGGCGTCTTCCCTGTATGACATGACGGCGCCGAATTTATACCGGAAGGGGTCTTCTTCGGTATTAGTTTTCGATTGCAGGTTTTGCACAACGCTCATCAGGCGTGGATACTCAGCTAAAACCCGTTCCTTGCCTTCAAAAACAAATATGAAGTTCAGTTTATGCAAGTCCTCTTCCAACTTGAGGAAGTCGGCGTACATAATCTTGTTCCCATTCAGGTTGAGTACGTGCATACGGCTTTTGTCGATCAGTGGTGCGGGGAATGCTGTATGAAAACGCACCGTTCCCTTATCGACTTGATAAGAACGAACCGGCGCATATTGGAAAGGGGGGTTGTTATTAGCATAAAAATTTATTTCGTGCCACTCGACCGGTTCGATTTCAAGTGTATCCTTGCATTGCCTGTCCAGGAAAACAAGTTCGTCGTTCTGAATAGATTTGTCCTCCACATAAAGCCGCTGCCCTAATTCCTTGACTATGGAAGTCGAAATCCAGCCCGCTGCTTCGTTAGGCGCTTCCAAGGGGTCTAACTGCGTTTTAAGGGATGTCAGTATTTTTTTTCTATCGGCTGACGATTTCAATATATACAATATTTCATGAGACGGGATTTTACGGTTAGGCAGGGTCATGATTTCATCCTTGTAAGTAAGGATAGAATCCTCGTCGAAATTAAGTTGCGTTTGTGTAATAGCAAGCGAATCGACAATCATCGTAATGGCTTTATTCTTGAAACCGGTGGCCATATCCAAGCTCGATTGCTTGGTCAACAACAGGTTCGACCGTCGCGTCCAGCCGTAATATACCGCTTCCTTGCGATTTTTCATGATGCGCGCCCGCGGATTGCCGGCCACTAATTTAGGGTCATACTTGACTAATTGCACGAAATCGCCTTTTTCGCGTAACACAAAAAAGGCATCCATGAACGACATCTGTTTAAAATTGATCTTGCCACCCGGATTTTGATAGGTATCGTTGTTTTCGCGGTCGGAAAAAACTATCCATGTTTCTTCGCACAACCTGTTTTTTGGCGCCTTCAAATCAGAATAACAATAATTCAGCGAATATTCGCGGGGCGTCCTTTTTAAGCGCGACAATTTATGTACAGGCCCGCATGAGGAGGCCAGCATGACAAAAAGCAGGACGAAACAAAAGTGTTTTACGGTAAGGATGAACCTGTACGGTTTGTAGATTTTATTCGACATTTTTCGACTGCATTACTTTAAAAGTTTTCAAATAAGGAGGATTATTCTCGTCGGGGAAAACGAATACTTCCAGAATGGTCGTATTATAACGGTCAATGATTCTCAATCCCTGACAGTAGGAATAAAAATCATTGTTCTTGGAATCATTGATTGTAATGATTATATTGGGATTATTGGCAAGGTATTTCCTAAGGATATGGTTATAGTTCGTGCCGAAAGGTTTGCCGTCGACAATAGCCTGCAGTTTTTCACGTATATCGTTACCTATCCGGCTGCGTTCGTCGCTCTCGTCTTCCTGATAGATAGGAAGCACCACAATACTATGCCTGACAGGGTATTTCGTGTCTTCAGTCATCAACTCCGCTTCATACGTACCGGGATTCTCGTAGGCATAAATAGCCACCTGGTCGCGGGCATCCATGCGGCCTGTTTCGCCGAACGACCATCGCCAGTCGCGGGCATATCCTATGCCCTTGAAAATGACATATTCGCCTTGCATGGCGACAGTAGGAGCGCTGATACGTATCAACGAATCGTTTTCAAACCGAACGGGAGGCCTGACGTTTATAAGAAAGTCTTTTTGGTTATTGTTGTTGACTGTCAGCCGGATACGATAAGAACCGGACTCTTGGTACGTGTATTCGCCGTGTTTCATTTCGGATATATCCCGGTTGCCGAACTCCCAGAGCCACTTGGAAGCGCGGTATGTGCTGTCGGAATAATATATTGATTCGCCTAAATACAATTCAAGGGGTGTAACCAAGGCGGCAGGCTCACCCTGTCGCATCAGGAAACGGATGAGCAGCGCGGCGCCCACACAAAAAATCGTCATCAGCGCCAGGATGTATACTTTAGTATTACTTATCTTTGCCATTTCTTATCAATTTTTATTACTTATCTCTCTCACGGAACGAAGCCGGTTATTTTTTGAGTTTTGCAAAATCATCTTTCTTGTTAGCAAGTCCCAGTTCACATGCTTCCAACTCCTTTGTAAATTTGTCAATGTTCGTATTAAGCGTCCATAACGCCCTTTTATCGGCATACCACTGGTAATAGAAATCGGCAATATGCTGGAAGGACTTGTATCTCGTATCTAACGAATTCTTTTCGTACATTTCTTTTAAATCCTTGATCAGGAATTTTATATTATCTTCGTCATACACAGCGTTTACCCCCGGATTAAATACGGCTATTTTGTTATAAAGCAAATCAATGGTCGGCGCCGCTTTCTTCTGGTCGTTACGAAACTCGCCAATACGCAGCATCTTGCTCACAAAAAAATCTTTCTGCTTGATAGCGCCGTAATCCGAATTATACAGGAAAAGCGCCAGGCAACAAAAAGTAGTAATGGAAAGAAAAATCAGCAGTACATATACAAATCCCATTACCCTCTCTTTCTGATTCATCGTTTCATTTTTATTCATAGCTATCATTATTAAAGGGTTAGTAAATGCTCCTGTTAAACAGTCGCCGCAACATGTCCTTGTTGTTGTTCTGACATCGCCTGTACTCCTCCCGCAGGAGGTCTAATTGAAGTTCTGCCGTACGGATCGAATCCTTCAACTTGAAAAAATCATCCATATTGCCTGACAAGCGTTTATAAATCAGGCAATCATCACTATTCATGCTTTCAAGCGTTTTGCCGAAAGTCAGACTTCGCGTGCTGAGCGTATTCAACATAAGCGTGTGATTGATGTACGAATTGTCGGGATTGACAAGCATCGAGTAGTAGTAAATCGAATCAATACTCTCGGTGAGTATCACCTGCTGCATGTGCAGCTGGTCGTAAGTGGCCGATTTACTCAAAATCTGCCGCATCTCGACAGCCGATGTCTTCATCAACGAGGCAAACATGCAGACAGCCAAGCCGACCGATCCTATCAGGAAGAGCGTAAATTGAAGAATCGCCTTTAAAACTTCCTTGTTGTTTTTAGCATTCATGAGCGTTTTTTTTTTCAGGTAACCAGTAAATTTTGCCTCAAAAGTAGTAAATTTTTTTATTTTACAATTAATTTTAGGCATTTTTTATCATTAATTTTTTGTTACAATCATATAAAACAGTCATTAAAAATTTGTTATTAGCTCATTAAAAGCATGTTACTGATTTTTCCCGGAAACTACTTTTTTTGTCGGTCATAAAAAATATCTACGATACGACGAAGAAGGAGATGACAATGACTTAGCTCAACATTACACTCTATCCCCTGTCCATTATCAGAAGTCAAAATTCGCTGGCCGGTATAATAGATGAGGCGAACACTACCAATACCGTTAGTCTTGAAAAGATGTCAATTGAGCCAGGCAGCAATTACTGAATTATGATCATTGAATCTTACGGCTATCAATAGTGGCTTGAATCCAACTAAAATATACAAAATATCAAAATATCGAATGTTAAAAATATGCAAAAAACTAAAAACCCACTGTGAGATACGTACAGCGTATCTACGACCTTGTGTGGGAAAGGTAAATTTGACAGCGCCTGACGCAAGCTGTCAAAGACCGCGACCGCCTGCGTAATCCCGACAGTCGCATAACGATGGATTTTCGAGAGATAGATGAGCTTCGCCGCTGGTATGCGACGGCCGAGATAGAAGACGTCCTGTTTAATGCGCAGGATGTAGCCGGCGCTAACCGCAAGACTAATACTTTCACGACGATATTTTTCAATATGTTTAACCAATGTCGCGGGTATAATGCCTATAACATACCGGTTGCCGTGTTGTTTGAGAAATACCTGTACGAAAAAGGCGCTTTTGAGACCTTTCAAAAGGCGTTAATGGAAGAGACCGGTTTCGAATGGACAAAAGACGCCGCCGACGTCGTGAACACTGAGTTAGATACTGTTTTAGAGATAGCCAAGCGGTGCGTGCCCGAAATGGACATCGTGGCGCTGAAGACAATGCTGACGAACCCGGAAAACTATCATATTGATACACGTAAATTTGTAAAAGAAGTAAAGGACTATATACAAACGAAAAACGAATCATATCGTCTGTTGTTCTTAGTAGATGAAGTATCGCAATTCATCAACAACCGGTCGGAACTGCTGCTTGACCTGCAGTCTATCATTGAGTTGCTTAGCCTTGAATGTAATCGTCGGGTCTGGGTGGCTTGTACCGCACAGCAGACCATTGCAGACGTAGCAAGTAGCGCCGGATTTTATGCTAACACCGATAATTACGGCAAAATCATGGGGCGTTTTGAGACGCGCGTCTCGTTAGAGAGTACCGACCCCGCTTACATCACGCAGAAGCGTATCTTGGAAAAGAACTCCGACGGCGAGCGATATCTGAACGATCTCTATCAAAAGCATAGAGATGCGATAGTTAGTCAGTTTGTTTCGGGCAGCCAGCTCTATGCCGGTTTTCGCAAGGAAGCCGATTTTATCCTTTCCTATCCGTTTGTTCCGTATCAATTTAAGCTTATCTCGCAGGTGTTCGAGGCTTTCCAGCATTTGGAGTTTGTGGTGCGTGAGGTGAAGGACAACGAGCGTTCGGTACTGAAGATAACGCACGAGACGGCGAAGCAAACCAAAGATTTGGAAGCGGACGCCTTTATCCCTTTCGATGCCTTCTTCAACAATATGATGCTGCAAAACCTTATACACAAGGGGAACCGCGCTATCTCGCCGGCGTTGGCGCTGAAAGAAGTCAAGGACGACAAATTCGCTGCGCGGGTCGTAAAAGCGCTGTTCATGGTTTCCCATCTATTAGACCGCGACCGGATGAACTTTGCGGCTTCGTTGGATAACCTTACTTTTTTGATGATGACAAGCATAGATGAGAATAAGATGCAGTTACGCAACAAAATCGAAAAGGTGATAGACCTGTTGATAGCCAATAATATCATCCGCGAAGAGAAAAGCGCCTATTATTTTTACAACGAAGACGAAGCCGAATTGGCCGTCACGATAAAGAACATGCCACTGTCGCAAGATTACCAAATAGATAAGATAAAAGACTTCCTGTTGACTTTTCTGAAGGTAGACAATAAAATCCATTTTGCGAACAATGACTATCGGGTGACGGTCAGAATTGACGGCAAACAATACTTCAGCAGCGCTGGCGATATACAAGTGAGTTTCCATTTTTACAATACGGATGACGCCGTAAGTATCAGTTTGAAAAATGCCGCAAACGAGCTGAGCTTCTGTTTCAACGAACTTTTTAACAAAGACAGCGCTTTCAAGCATACATTTTACCACTATTGCCAGGTAGAGAAATATTTAGGCGACATCCATCAAACGATGAACCACGCCCGCGAGCGCTCCATCGCCATGTTCAGAAGTCGCAATGATGATATAGGCCGACAGGTGATTGCTCCCAAATTCCATGAATTGTTCGGTAAGATACGTTTTGTCTCAGGGAGCATCGTGATCGAAGCTAATGAAGTGAACGGTAACAACACCGAACGCTATAAAAATGTGGTTACCAAACATTTGGAAAACGTATACAGTAAAGCGAAGTTAGCCGAAAACCTGCCTGCCAATGCCGAAATGCTTCGAGCGAGCGCCAATCAATCTTTCAACCGGGAAGCCTATCGTTTGAAACCGCTTAGCGAGGTTGAAATATTGGTGAATGATTACTGCGACCGTATGGGAAATGATATGGTTCTCTCCGAATTAATTGCTAAATTTGATAAATCGCCTTACGGATGGAAAGATACGGTGGTCATCTTTATCGTTACCGAGCTGAATAGAAGAGGGTTGCGCGATTTGAAATACAAACATCAAGGTCGTTACCCCATCCGTGAGTTTGTCAGCTTGGCGCTCATCACGCGCGAAAGAGAATCGCTCGCCGTAGCGCCGGCACAGGTTATCCCGCAGGAACTACTCAATACAACCATACAAGCGTGGGCGGCTATCTTTAACGAAGCGCCCTGGTCGGCAAGCGACGGCAATATGTCGCGCCTACGATTTACACTTGAAAGACGTCGCCGACCACCAGATCGCTTTCGACTTAGACGACGGCGTCGTCGTCAATCACGCCAAATTCGCCCCCGTAGTAGCAGCGATTAAATAAAAATTACTATATTTGCACACTAAAACGATAATCAGATACGTCATCATGGAGAGAGAGATACATACCCAAGAGCCGACAGAGGCATACGAGTGTAAAGGTTTAAATCAGGCACAACTTCATATTTTGAAAATGCTATCCATTATTAAAACTGACGAAGCCCTAACGGATTTAAAGCGCGCGCTACGTAATTATTACGCCCAACAACTTCAAAAAGAAGCTGATAAGTATTGGGAAGAAGGGATCATTGGTGATCACCTGCTTAATGAACATCTTCGTACACCTTACAAATGAGAAATATTGTACTAGATACAAACTGTTTGCTTATGTGCCTTGCATCCAAGAGCAAATTTCATATTGTTTGGAACGCCTTCTTAAACGAACAATACCGTTTATGCGTGTCAAATGAGATCATCAATGAGTATGAAGAAATTTTGGCAAAAAAAATATCACCGGCGTTCGCAAAAAATATTATCCATGTTATAATTAACAGCGAAAATGTTGTTTTGATTCATCCAACTTTCAGATTTAATCTTCTTTCAATTGACCCAGATGATAACAAATTTATAGATTGCGCTATTGTTGAAAATGCCGATTACATCGTTTCGCAGGACAAACATTTCGATGTGTTGAAAAAAATTGATTTTCCGAAAGTTAGCGTTATTCGGGTTGAAGAATTTGCAGAATTATTGTCCATTAACGAATTATTTAACCCATGATACATTATATAGAAGGCGATTTATTATCGTCAGACGCGCAGGCATTGGTGAATACGGTTAATACCTTCGGAGTGATGGGCAAGGGAATTGCACTGCAATTCAAAGAACGGTTTCCTAACAACCTGAACCGTTATCTTTCGGCTTGTAAGCGGAATGAATTGTACCCCGGCAAGTTGTTGGTCGTGGAAGAAACAACGATGACCGGCGAGAAGAAACTGATTATCAATTTCCCAACAAAAAAAGACTGGAAACACAAATCGAAATATGAATATATCGAAGAAGGGCTGAAAGACTTGGTTGCAATTTTGAAGGAGCGAAACATTCAAAGCATAGCTATCCCGCCGTTAGGTTGCGGTAATGGCGGTCTGGATTGGATGGAGGTAAGGCGGTTGATGGAACAATATTTGAGTCAGGCGCCCGAAACACAAATCTTTATTTTTGAACCGAACGATGCTATCAAGGAGCTATTGAAACGGCAGGATGCGCATAAAGAAGTGAATTTGACGCCTGCCCGGGCAATGCTTTTATACAGTATGTTCTATTATGAAACGTTAGGGGAGAACAGCAGTCTGTTTGTCGCTAACAAGTTGGCATACCTGCTGCAACGCTTAGGCGAAAGCTCTCTTTCAAATCTTCAGTTTAAAGCAAGTTATTATGGCCCTTATTGCATCGGCGTAGACCATCTTGTTCAAAATTTGAACGGTAAATACCTCAAAGGGATGGAACAAATGAAACTAACGGCTTTCGAGCCGATTGAATTGCAGTACGACAGACTAAACGAGGTGAGCGAGTACGTAAGGAAAGAGTTGAACCCGAAACAACTGGAAATATTGAAGAAATTAATCCAACTGATCTCCGGCTTCCAATCCTCCTTGTCGCTTGAGGTATTAGCTACTGTCGACTTTATCAGAAAAGAAAATCCAGGCATCACGAAAGAAGAAACCTTCCAAAAAATTCAAGCCTGGTCGGGTCGCAAAAAGCATCTCTTCAAAGAGAAATATATCGTAATCGCTTACGACCATTTGGACAAGTATGCCCGTAAAATAGGCATTTTAGACGGGACAGCAAAGATCGTATTCAAAGACGATTTTGAGATGACAACCCAAGAATTACTCAACCTCAAATAAAATAAAGAAATGAAAAAAGAATCTACTCAACGAATTGTCGACCTTATCCCTGATGTACTGATAAATACGGCGGAATGGTTAAAAAATAATTTTAATGAAAAC
>Ga0099364_10002216_pt1 | contig 31094 bp, 18 predicted proteins | sample TergutTh196P3_FD_73070 | JGI IMG/M metagenome (GOLD analysis project Ga0099364, IMG submission 73070) | Microcerotermes parvus P3 segment gut microbial communities from Pointe-Noire, Republic of the Congo - Th196 P3 | ecosystem: Host-associated > Arthropoda: Insects > Digestive system > Gut ... | reverse complement strand
TGACATTGTAGCAAATTTGCCTTGCCCGATCTCCTGTACAACTTGCATCTTAAACGCTTCGCTGTAGGTAATAAATTCTTTCTTCATTTTCTTCTCCTAGTGTCAACTTTACACCAGGACGCGACACTTTTACTTTTTCTTTCTTCTCTTTTACCTTACTACCTTACCGCTCCGGGCGCTCCCGGCCAAGTTCTAGCGTTGCCGTAGAAGTCGGTGGCTGGGAAATCTGCCAAGTCCTCTGGCACAAAGTTAAGTGCGCTGTTTATAGGCGCCATGGTGCTGGTGTTAATGGGATCGCCGGTAATACCCAGTGCGGAGTAGGTGGTGTCACCGGGGCCTGCGTACCAGCCTGTTTGGTCTGGGTTGTATCCATATGTTACATCTGCGACATTGTATGTCCCATGCTCATTCCAATAAGCATGACCATCAACCATTCTAGCGATAGCTGTGTTTCCAAAAAATAAATTTGCCGTAAGGGTAATATCACCGCCAACTCGATTAATCATTGCACTGCCTAAACCTGCAACATTGCTGTAAAACGTACAGCCTCTGGCAAATATATTACCGCCAAAGATTGCTCCGCCTAAACCGAGGTTATTCAGGTCATGGTTTGGTGTCTGATTGCCACTGAAGATACAGGATTCCAGAATCAGGGGCCAATTATTGGGATTACTTAAACTACCGCCCAATTTTCTTATGGCTGCGCCATTGTTGGTAGCCCTGCCGTCTCTAAACCACACCCGACTGATAGTAACTGTACCAGGAGCACTGTCAATTGTTAATAATTGAGAAGTAGCATTCTGCGCCATGCCGGAACTACGGGTCAAGACAATGCCGTTCCCCTCAATGGTTATGCTTCTGGTTATCGCCGGCAAGGGGCTGGTTAGTTGTATTGTTGTAACACCAGGAGTTACATTCCTGAATTGAATAGTTTCTCCAGTTTGGGCATTATTTATGGCAAAGCGGAAAGTCCCCGGCCCGGCGGCGCTGCCGCTAAAGTCGTTGACAATAAGCCCAAATAAAGCATGAACCTCCGTATCTTTTTCCAATGTCAATGTTCGAGGATTATCATTCCCAACATTAACCCCATCCTGCAGCCAATGAATTAACTCATACCCAGCCGCAGGGCTTGCCGTTACAGTAATGGGGATGCCGCTTGGGACAAGATTATTCTGAAATGAAGGCGATACACTTATGCTGCCCCGTGCAGGGTCACTTACAGACGAATATATATAAAAACCGCTTTGAATAGACTGTACCGCCCCGGCGGCTGCTCCGTTTGTAATGGGATCGCCGTAGAAATCTACCGTGGGGTAATCTGCCGGCAGTGTTGTAATAACATTTTCCGCCCCGCCGCCGGCAATTAGCCTGAAAGAAGCAGGCGATACAGGCAGGGTACTAATGGTTTTGTCCCCTGTAATTGCTGTCCAGCCGCTTTGATTGGATGCGGTTCCTAGCGGTACATCAACTACATTGTAACCTCCAGAAGTTATGTTACCAGTGACAAGCATTGAATAAAAACGGAAGGTATTCAAATAGAAAAGATTCCCCGTTAGTGTTCCAACTCTCCCCGACCCCATTGATTGGATAATTTCTGCACCACTTATATTTGCATAGAAAGTACAACCATTAACAAACAAATCTCCATTACTAACAAGAATAACACTAGTGGAATCCCATTGGGATCCAGTACTTCGGTTGTCACTGAAAATACAAGATTCAAGGAACAGGGAGCTTGGATTCTGTGATGTTGCAAACAATCTGATAGCAGAAGCAGTAGTGGTTGCCCTTCCGCCTCTGAAATGCACGCGGCTTATATTAACTACTCCGCCGCTAAAGTCACTATTAATTAAAGAAGAACTACCATCTACAGTAGTCCATGAAGGGCTTCGGGTCAGGGTTATGCCGTTGCCTTCTATGGTAACGCTTCTGCCTACATTCAGGCGGCCAGTCAGTTCAATCACACTGACTCCCGGCGTTACCCCGATAAACCGGATTGTTTCCCCGGCAGGGGCACTGGCAAGGGCAAAACGCAGCGTTCCCGGTATGGTCTCGCTGCCTGGTGCATCGCTAAAATTGGTAACCACCGGTCCAAATACTGCCTGTATTCTGGTATGATCGCTTAATGTCAATGACCAAGGGTTTGCGTTCCCGGCTTCAACTCCATCTTGCAGCCAATACCGGAACCCATATCCCGGGTTAGCATTTGCCGTCAGGGTTATAGGGCTTGTAAAAATATAGTCTTCTGATGCCGGCAGTACAGCTACACTGCCCCATGCGGCGTTATTCACCGATAACTCCAGAATAAAGCCGCTTTCAGTCACTGTTCCCTGTACTGCACCTGCATTTGCTCCGTCAGTTATGGGATTTCCATAAAAGTCTACGGCAGGATAGTCTTCAGGCAGGGTTGTAATAATACCTACAGCCTCACTGTTGGGAAACGGCCTGAAAGACATGGGCGAGAAGGGAAGATCGCTGCCTATAAATGTATCTCCGGTTCCTGCTGCCCAACCGCTCTGGGTAGTTCCGGTACCGATCTCCACATCAACTGCATTATAACTGGGAACAACTACTCCACCCCCTCGATATACTACAGGGTATTGTGAATCGGCAGTATTCCCATAAAACAAATTTCCTGTTAAAGTAAGCCTTCCAGAAGCGGTTGAAATCGCTCCACCTCGGTTTCTTGCAGTATTGTTATAGAAAGTACAAGCTCTTATAGTCATATTTCCACTATTACCACTAGCAATAGCGCCACCGTCGCCACCAAGTCGTGTATGACCGCTAAATATAGATGATTCTATGTTTACGGTACCCCCCAAATTAGTAATCGCCGGACCGCTGTTTCTAAAATGAATGCGACTGATATTCACTATGGTACCAGAGTTTTCAATCGACATACCCCTGTTAAGGGTAATACCGTTCCCTTCAATGTTGACACTTCTGTTAATTACCAGACCGCTTGTCAATGCAATGGTTGTAACACCTGGTTCTACTCCAATAAACCGGATTGTTCCGCCAGCCGATACATTAGCTATGGCATAACGCAGAGTCCCCGGTATATTGATGCTGCCTGCGGCATCGGAAAAATTTGTAACGATCAGATCGTATACCGGCTGTACTCTGGTATGACTGCTCATGGCAAGGGTATGGGGGTTACCGTCAAAACTGTCCCCATCTACCAGCCAGTGGGAGAATGCAAAGCCGTCTTTTGAAGCAGCCGTAACGCTTACCGGGCCAGCGGCTAATCCGTCTGCATCCAGAGGCGGTGATATATTTACGCTGCCCTGGAGAGGATTTATCAGAATTTCCAAAGTAAAACCGCTGCCGCTTACAAATGCCTGTGCTGCTCCGGCTGCCGCACCGTCTGCAATGGGATCGCCGTAAAAATCGGATCGGGGATACTGTGCAGGAAGTGCGTTAATTATATTTGCCGCTTCGCTTCCCAAAAGGAGTCTAAAGCTCTGTGGCGATACGGGAAGATCGCTGATAACAATATCGTCTATTAAACCTTCAGTTACATTGGTCAATCCGCTTTCCGCCAGATCAACATCAACAACATTGTTACCGTAGGAATTTACCGTCCCGCCGGTTCTGTGTACTACCATATTTGCATCGGAGGCGGTATTGGCATAGAATAGGTTCCCGCTCAGGCTCAATGTTCCGCTGTTGATATAGATAGCTCCGCCCCTGAATGTGCTGTTACCGTAAAAAGTATTGCCATTCACAGTTAGCGTTCCCGTATTGAATACGGCGCCGCCCCTTGCGCTGGGGCCGGTAGTATGATTAGCGCTGAAAATACAGGATTCCAGGGTCAGTGTTGCCCCATTATTTATGGCGCCGCCATTATTGGCCGCCCTGCCTCCCCTAAAATGCACACGGCTGATGTGCACGGTGTTGCTGCCGCTTACAGACATCAATTGGGTATTATCATTTTCCACAGTCCAAGCATCACTTCTGGTGATGGTTACGCCGTTCCCACGAATGGTCAGACTCTTGTTTATATCCAGTCGGCTGTTTAGTTCAATTACACTTCCTTGCGACAGCATCACCCGTATAAACTGCCCGTCCTGCGCGGCGCTTATCGCCTGACGCAAACTCCCCGGCCCTGAATCGTTGGTATTGGTAACGATAATGGCGCTAAAGTCTTCGTCGGTAAAGGTATATTCTGCAATGCTAGTCTGGGTAATCAGGTTTTGGTAAATATGCACAACTTCGGTTTTACCGGTAAAGGCACTGCTTGCATTTCTCAGCAATACATCAAGCAGATAATAACCTACAGGAATATCGCTTAATGTACCGTCAAGTGTAACAGGGTCTGTTCCTGTGATGGTAATATCGGCAATATCCGTGTCCATAAGGTTGAATGTTTCATCCCCTGCCATGCGGGTCAGGGTAAAGGTATCCACCGTAATGCCCGAAGGGTAAACCAGGCCGAATTGCAGGGTTCCTGTCCCTTCGCCTGAAACAAAGGGGCGCAGGGTAAGGGTAACAGAAGGGGTAATATCCCCGGCGGTAATCTCAAAGGGTGAGTCGCTGTTTCCCTGTGCGGCAAGGCTGTTTTCGTCTTCGCTCACAAAAGCTTTTACCGTTAATTCGTAGTTTCCCGGTTCTAGTATGAAAAGGTCATCATCCGGGCTGACTTTGACTAATTCCCCGCCGTCTTTGGAAAAGAAATATTCAAAACGGAAAGCGGACAATACCGCATCCGGCATTGCAGTCCTTGCTTCGCCTTGGACAAAAGAAACCCGCACTGCGCCGTACCCCTGGGGGATAAGCACTTCCGGTTTATTCACCGGTTTATCATTAAAAATATTTGGACAAGCGTTTATTGCCAGCAATAATACGGCAATGCTTATTAAAAATAAAAGTTGTTTTTTCATGGTTCTACTCCTAATTGGTTACGCTAAAGCGGATTTCTGTTGATAAAGGCATCGTGCCCTTATACACTATTACGGACAGCCGGTAGTTGGTTCCCGGTCCGTAATCCGCCGCATTTATGGTGATTGACTGTGTGCCGCTGCTCCCCGGAACCGGAGCGCCCAGCATCATCCACTGGATATCGGTATAGTCCGCATTTACTGTTGCGGTAAAACTATTTGGACTGCCGCTCATTGAAATTGTAAAATTGTTATCGGAAGCAAGTATCTGCCCGTCTTCATTTTCCCAGAGGTTAATGGTAATGCCCGCACCCCCATGGGTTGCAACAAATACATCAACTGTCTGCGTCCCTGTGATTGCATAACCAGGGCTGGAAACCGAAACGCTCACTGTTCCGCTTGCCACTATGCCGCTCACCGCAAGTTCATAGACCCCTGTTCCGGCAAGTTTGGTCAGCTCGCCTCTTGTTGCGCCAGTCGTACCCGCTGTCAGGGTTATGTCAGTTGCCGCTAAATCGGTAATGTCCTTGTCAAAAGTTAATGTCAGTTTTGTTGTAGTAACAGATGACGAACCGTTGGCGGACAGGCTGGAAAAAGCTGCCGGTTCCGCGTAATGGACTGAAACATTATGAGTCTTTGGATTTATATTGAATCCCGCCTTATCCGCAACTGTTACGCCGATTGAACCGCTTCGGCTAATATTGCTTACCGCAAGTTCATAGACCCCTGTTCCGGCAAGTTTTGTCAGTGCTCCTCTAATTGCGCCAGTCGTACCAGCGGTTAGGGTAATGTCAGTTGCCGTTAAACCGGTAATGTCTTTGTCAAAAGTCAATGTAAGCATGGTAGTAGTTTGTGTAGCAGAACCGTCAGCCGTCAAATTGGAAAAATTAACAGGATTAGCAAAAAATACATTTACATTCCTGCTTGCCGGAGTAAAACCAAAGCCGCTTTTGCTAACCGCTACCGTTACTGTTCCGTTGGCAACAATACCATTTACCGCAAGTTCATAGACCCCTGTTCCGGCAAGTTTTGTCAGTGCTCCTCTCATTGCGCCAGTCGTGCCAGCGGTTAGGGTAATATCAGTTGCCGCTAAACCGGTAATGTCCTTGTCAAAAGTCAATGTCAGCATGGTAGTGGTTTGCGTTGCAGAGCCGTTAGCTGTTAAATTGGAAAAATTGACAGGATCGGCGAAAAATACATTTACATTCCTATTAACCGGAGTAAAATTAAACCCGCTTTTGCTAAGCGCAACCGTTACCTGTCCCCCGGCAATAATATTGCTCACTGCAAGGTTGTAGACACCTGTCCCAGTTCTGGTCAGATCGCCTCGCATTGCGCCTGTCGTGCCCGCCGTTAGGGTAATGTCCGTTGCTGCTAAACCGGCAATGTCCTTGTTAAAAGTTAATGTCAGTATTGTCGTGGTTAGTGTTTCAGAACCGTTTGCAGTTAAATTGTTAAAGGCTACTTGGTCAACAAAAACTACATCTACATCCCTGTTTGCAGGGGTAAAAGCAAAGCCGTTTTTGTTAAGCGCTACGGTTACCTGTCCTCCGGCAATAATATTGCTCACTGCAAGGTTGTAGACCCCTGTTCCGGTTCTGGTCAAAATGCCTTTTGCTGCGCCGGTCGTGCCCGCAGTCAGGGTAATGTCGTCAGCACTAAGGACGGCAATGTCTTTGTCAAAGGTTAATGTCAACAGCGAGGTGCTTTCCGTTGCCGAGCCGTTTGCGGTTAAATTGTTAAAAGATATTTGTTCTGTAAAAAATACTTGCGTGTTCCGGCTGGCGGGGCTAATCGTAAAACCGTCTTTGGCAAGGGTTACATCCGCCTGCCCGTTTGCATTAATGCTGCTTACCGACAGTTCATAGACACCTGTTCCGGCAAGTTTGGTTAAAGTGCCTTTTGCTGCTCCGGTCGTGCCTGCAGTCAGGACAATGTCGTCTGCGGTAAGGCCGGTAATGTCCTTATCAAAAGTTAATGTCAGCTTTGTGGTGCTTGCCGTTGTTGCAGAGCCGTCAGCGCTTAGGCTGACAAATTCCACAGGGACAGCGTAGTGTACGTTTACCTGCATAGGCCCGCCGCTGACGGTATAGCCGGATTTTTCCGCATCAACTGTAACCTGCCCGCTTGCAATTATGCCGCTTACCGTTAATTCGTATTCCGGTCCGATGCCTGTCAGAGTGCCTATGACGGCCCCGGTAGTTCCGCTGTTAAGTGTAATGTCTGATACCGACAAGCCGGCGATGGGATTGTTAAAAGTTAAGGTCAGCCCAGTGGTGGTTTCCCTTAGAGAACCGTTAGCTGACAAATAGGTAAATTCAATCAATGTTGCGTGGTGAATCATAACAGTCTGCGGACTGCCGCTGATCACATAACCGTCTCTTGAAACCCTTACTTCCGTTTCCCCGCTTGCGGTAATGCCTGTCACTGCCAATTCATAGACTCCTGTTTCGGCAAGTTTGGTAAAAGACAGGCCTTTTGTTATACCGATTGTACCCGCCGTCAGGGTAATGTCATCAGCGCTCAGGCCGGTTATGTCCTTGTCAAAGGTCAAGGTCAGCTTGGTGGTTGTTTCCGTTTCCGAGCCGTTTGCGGTTAATCCGGTAAAGGCTGCATGATCGATAAAGATAATATTCACATTCTGGCTGCTAGGGTTTATATTGTACCCGCTCTTGGCAATTGCAAGGGTCACCTGCCCGCTGGCTGTAATCCCGCTGAGGGCAAGTTCATAAACGTTGCCGCCCTGGGGTGTTAGTTGTCCCATAACTGCGCCGGTATCGCCTGCTAAAAAAGTAATATCTGCCGCTTCTAGCCCAAAATAATCGTCAAAAGTCAGGATCAATGCGGTGGTGGTTTCGCCAGCAGGGATAGCTGACAAAGTTATAAAAGCCACTGGCGTCGCAACAGGATCATAATACGACACCCAAACATCTCGGCTGCCCGGGCTAATATTGTAGCCGTCTTTACTAACCTCAACAGTAATCTGCCCGCTTGCACTTATGCCGCTAACGGCAAGTTCATACAAGCCGAATGCCGTTCTGGTCAAAGCCCCTCCTACCGCGCCGGTATTGCCAGACAAGGTAATGTCAGTTGCCGTAAGACCGGCAATGTCCTTGTCAAAGAGCAGGGCCAACATTGTAGTGGTTTCTGCCTCCGAGCCGTTGGCGCTTAAACCGATAAACTCCGCCGTAACCGGCTGGTTACCAGGAACTTCCGGGTTATCGCATCCGGCATAAATAAAAATCATTGCCGTAAAAAGCACGGCAACCAGCAATCCCGCCTTATGGGATAGATTCTGTTTCATACAAAACTCCTATTTTACGTACAATGCCCGCCGGCAATATATAAACTGCCCTTATGGGCGGTTTTTTCGTTTTTTCACACTTTTTATTAATCCTGAATAACAATAAAATCCGCAGGTAATTTAACAAGGCCATTCTGCCATTTGAAAATCGGGAAGGAATACGAAGCCGGCCCCATTTCCCACACATTGTCAAAGTCCCAGCCCAGGCCCTCTTCCCATGTAGTTTGCTGTTTAAACTGAGCGGCTGTTCTGTCCAGTCCCTGCCTGCTGTCGGCATCGCTTGAGATTACGGAGTTGCCATTCAGCAACATTCCGGCATAAGCGTAATTGTTTGAAAGGACGGCTTGATTATTTTGTGTGCTGCTATTGCTATGTTGTATTCTGGAATAATTGGCATTGACATTAACGTGAATACTCTCCATCAATGTTGCGGAGTTGCTAATGCTGCCTCCTATACCAATACCGGAAGTGCTGGTATAGCCGGAAGATGCCGCATTGTTGCTTATTTTACCAGTACTATAACTCATTTCAGTAATGCCACTACCTAAGGATATACCATGAGAATAAATATACGAGCATGTACCGGTTATAGTGCCAATGTAGTAACTATTCTTAATTGTTCCGCTTCCAATCCCTGCAACGGAAATATGCGAACCAGTGTTTGTTATGGTGATGTTCATACTTACAAAGCAGTTTTCTATAGTAGAATCATCATCGTGTAACCCGGCAATACCGTAAACTTGTATATTATAACTGCTGCTGCCGCTGACTGTTATTCCCGAAGCTGCATATACGCCGCAATTTCTTATTATGCTATTTTTGGCCCCAGCTGCAATTATTCCAACAGTTCGAACACCGCTTAAAGAGATCGCCGTCTCTCCCAGTTCCACCTGTAAATCTTGTATCAGAGCATCTTCTATAAAGCCGAATAGTCCAATGTAATTATTACTGTTGGGAAGAATAAGGTTGCGTATCGTATGACCGTTCCCGTAAAAATTCCCAATAAAAGCCTGTACATTTGTAGGACTGCCGTAATAATCAACCGTAACCACATTTCCAATAGGTATCCATGTTTCACTCAAGGTAATGTCCTGTGTCAGAATGTATGCATTTTTGCCGTTGTTAAATTGCGAGTCGCCAATGTGATCCCGTATACTTTCAAGTTCAGTCTGATTGGCAATATGGATAATTACTCCTCCTTGAGGAATTTGTATTCCATCATTTTCCAAAAACACCTGAACATTCTTTGTACCCGCCTCAATACCAGTTCTGGAAATAGAAACCGTTGCAGTGCCGCTGGCACTTACCGTAATGGGCGACAGTGTTCTTTCCGTACCGCTGCCCGACAATACCGCACTTCCCATTGAAGCATTGCCGCTAAGGGTTATGTCAGTTTCACTTAACGCCCCTGGATCGGCATTAAAAGTAAAAGTAAGCGTTGTACTTGTTGTACTTAATGAACCATCGACTGTAACAGTGTAGGTAATATCATCGCCGCTGCCTTCGCCTTTCTTATAATACTCGCCAGGCAAAAGGCCGCTCATTCCGGTATTGGAAAGAGTCAGCTTGGTCCCTTCAATAATGTATGAAGCAGTCCCCAGAGTCATTCCCATTGCTCTGGTTGTAATAGTGGAATTGGTTGACGTATACGTAAGGCCTTGATCGACTCCTGCCCCCAACACTCTCCCATCGGCTGTAAACTCATAAGTTATCCACGTGCCGTCTTCTGCATCGGCAGCTTCCTGGGTGATATACCATTTTGCGATAAGCGCAGGTATATCATTTTCCAAAAACACCTCCACGCTTTTTGAACCCGCCTCAATACCAGCTCTGGAAACAGAAACCGTTGCAGTGCCGCTGGCGCTTACAGTAATTGGCGATAATGTTCTTTCCGTACCGCTGCCTGTCAATATTGCGCTTCCCATTGAAGCATTGCCGCTAAGGGTTATGTCAGTTTCACTTAACGCCCCTGGATCGGCATTAAAAGTAAAAGTAAGGATTGTACTTGTTGTACTTAATGAACCATCGGCTGTAACAGTGTAGGTAATATCATCGCCGCCGCCCTCGCCTTTCTTGTAATACTCGCCAGGCAAAAGGCCGCTCATTCCTGTATTGGAAAGAGTCAGCTTGGTCCCTTCTATAATGTATGAAGCAGTTCCCAGAGTCATTCCCATTGCTCTGGTTGTAATAGTGGAACTAGTTGCCGTATACGTAATGCCCGCATCGGTTCCTGCCGCCAGCAATCTCCCGTCTGCTGTAAACTCGTAAGTTATCCACATTCCGTCTTCTGCATCGGCAGCTTCCTGGGTGATATACCATTTTGCGATAAGCGGGTTGGCATTTGGTTCAGCATAATACACCCAAACATCTAGGTAGCCCGGACTAATATTGTAGCCGTCTTTACTAACCATAACATCAATCTGCCCGCTTGCTCTTATCCCGCTTACGGCAAGTTCATACAAGCCGAATGCCGTTCTGGTCAAATCCCCTCTTACTAAAGAGCCGACACTGCTGGAGTACCCTAAATTAATGTCATATACCGTAAGACCGTCAATGTCGCGGTCAAAGCTCAGGGTCAACGCGGTGGTGGTTTCTGCCTCCGAGCCGTTGGCGCTTAAACCGATAAATGCCGCCGTAACCAGCTGATTACCCGGATCTTCCGGGTTATCGCATCCGGCATAAATAAAAATCATTGCCACGCAAAGCACGGCAACCAGCAATCCCGCCTTATGGGATAGATTCTGTTTCATACAAAACTCCTATGAAATATCATTGATTTCAAACAAAACTACATGATATTTCATATATTGTCAACAGTTATTCAATGATATATCAATATAATTTTATAAAGATGAAATGTAATTTCAGAGAAAATCTTAGGTTAGAACTCAACTATCAAGGCGTAACCATTAAAGAATTGAGTGCAAGAACGGGCATTCCTGTTGCTTCGCTGGATTGCTACCTGGGAGCAAGGGCAACAATGCCTTCTGTTGACGCTGCTGTCAAAATTGCCAAAGCCTTAAAGGTTTCTGTTGAAGATCTGGCCATTGGCGAAAGTACAAACACCGAACCGGGCAAAACAAGCCGAGAGGCTCAAGATATAGCACGCTGGGCAAAAAGCCTTAATATCGAACAATGCAAGACTATATTAAAACTAATTAACGCCTTTAAAATAACCCCAAAATAATTGCAAAAACCTACTTGACACTTTTTTCAAAAAATGCTATTTTAAGTGTGAAATATTTCACAGCCAAAAAGGTAGCAGCTACCTTTTTTGGCATGGTTTGAAAAGGTTAAAAAGGTAGCTGCTACCTTTTTAAGCTACCTTTTTAGGGAGAAAGTTTGAGACAGGAGATTTCGGGGCCTTCAAGGAAAAGGCTTTTACAGTTTTTGCATTTACTCGAAAAGCATACGGCGGAAAGCAGCTCTCCGATAAATTCCGCCCGTATGGAGCAATTGACAGGCTGGCCGAGGGACACCATTCGCAAGGACATCTCCTGCCTGGACGGCATACTCGGTAAAAATGCGGGGTATGAGCCGAACCTGCTGATGAGCCTGATAAAAAAGGCTTTGGGGCTAGACCGCCGCAGAAAATTTTGCGTGGTAGGGCTTGGGCGGCTAGGTTCGGCTTATTTGAACTCTGCCCCGCCGCTGTTGGCGGAATTCGAGCTTGCCGCCGGGTTTGATTCTAACGTTAACCGCGTGGAAATACTTCAGTCGCCCGTACCGCTGTACCCAGCCTACAAGATGGCAGAGATTATTGGGCGTTTTGGGATCGAAATTGCCCTGCTCTGCGTGCCGGCGGAAGAGGCTCAGGCGGCGGCGGAAAAATGTGCGGCGGCGGGGATTAAGGGGATAATAAATTTTGCCCCTGCGGTGCTGAGCCTGCCGGGGGAAATTACTGTAAATAATGTTTATTTAACTGACGCGTTGCGCAGTTTAACAATACAAATGAGGAGTTTTTATGAAGAGAGTTTTTAATTTTTCGCCTGGGCCTTCTATGCTGCCGCTGGAAGTGCTGCAAAAGGCTGCCGGGGAAATGTGCGACACCGGCAATACAGGTCAATCGGTAATGGAGATGAGCCATAGGTCAAAAGACTATAAGCCCATAATTGAAAAAACCGAGCAGCTTTTACGGGAGCTTATGGCAATACCGGACAATTACAAGGTGCTGTTTTTACAGGGAGGGGCTTCATTGCAGTTCTCGATGGTACCGCTTAATTTGGCAAAACCGGGAAAAAAAGCCGTGTTTATAGACACCGGCATCTGGTCGGATAAGGCAATTAAGGAAGCTGCAAAATTTACCGCAGTTGATGTGCGTGCAAGCAGCAAGGACAGGGCCTATACATATATTCCCGAAGCCCCGCCGGCAAAAGAAGATGACGCTTATTACCATATAACGCAGAACAATACCATCGTAGGAACCAAATGGGCTTCTATTCCCGATACCGGATCCGTTCCCTTGGTTTCCGATATGTCAAGCAACATTCTTTCGGAGCCTTTGGATGTAAGTAAATTCGGAATAATCTATGCGGGCGCCCAGAAAAACCTTGGCCCGGCAGGGGTTACAGTTGTTATTATCCGCGATGACCTGATTGGCCATGCGGGGCCTGAGGTTCCTGCCATGCTTCGCTATGACATTCATGCAAAAGAAGCATCAATGTACAATACGCCGCCATGTTTTTCTATTTATATGGTTGGTTTGGTGCTTGAATGGCTTAAAAACATGGGCGGAATTCCTGCCATTGCCAAACTTAACCGGGAAAAAGCGGATTTGTTTTATCAATACCTTGACAATTCAAATTTGTTTAATTCGCCGGTAGAAAAGCCCTTCCGCAGCCTGATGAACATACCTTTTGTTTTTAACCCGGCGCATAAAGCGGCAGAAAATGACGAAAAAAAGGCAGAACTTGAAAAGCTTTTTGTTAAAGATGCCGCCTCAAGCGGTCTTGTTAATCTAGCGGGACACAGGCTCGTGGGAGGAATGAGGGCAAGCATCTACAATGCCATGCCAATCGAAGGAGTAAAGGAATTAATAAAATTTATGAAACAATTTGAGGAGACACAGAATGTTTAAAATCAGAACTATGAATAAAATTTCCCTATACGGGCTGGATCTGTTCCCGCGAACCCAATATGAGGTTGCCAGCGAAATGCCAAACCCGGATGCAATTATCGTGCGGAGCGCAGACCTTCACAATATAGAAATACCGGATTCGGTTATTGCAATTGCCCGTGCGGGTGCGGGAACTAACAATATCCCGGTGCAAAAATGCAGCGACCGGGGGATTGTTGTTTTTAACACTCCCGGGGCAAATGCAAATGCGGTAAAGGAACTTGCAATTGCATCATTGTTGATGGCTTCCCGCAACATTGTAGGAGGAATCAACTGGGCATCTTCCATTGCGGACAGGGCCGATGAAGTGCCAGAACTTGTCGAAAAAGAAAAGTCTAAATTCGAAGGGCCGGAAATCATGGGGAAAACCCTCGGCGTAATAGGGTTGGGGGCAATCGGGGTAATGACGGCAAATGACGCTGTAGCAATGGGAATGAACGTTATCGGCTACGATCCGTTTATTTCGGTAGATGCCGCCTGGAATCTTTCCAGCGAGGTAACAAAGGCAGATACTTTTGAAAGCCTTTTGTCAAAATCCGATTATATTTCCTTGCATTTGCCTTTGGCAGATACTACAAAAGGCCTTCTCAACAGTGAAAAATTCCGCCTTATGAAAAAGGGCGTGCGTATAGTCAATTTATCGAGAGGCGGCCTTGTAAACGAAGCTGATATGATCGAGGCTATAAATGCAGAAACAGTTTCTGCCTATGTGACCGATTTTCCCTCGGCGGAACTCCTTGCCTGCAAAAAGGTTATTTGCATACCTCACCTTGGCGCATCAACCCCCGAAGCCGAGGATAACTGCGCAATTATGGCTGTAAAACAGATAATCGATTTTTTGGAGAAAGGCAATATTGTGAATTCGGTAAATTACCCCCATTGCAGGCTTGAAAGGCGCGCCCCAAACAGGCTAATTGCGTTAAACCGCAATATCCCAAACATGGTGGGGCAAATCACCACTATTCTTGCAAGGGAAAACCTTAATATAGCCGGCCTTATCAACCATCATAAAGATAAATTTGCCTACAATATTATTGATACGGAACAAAAAGTGCCGGAATCTGCTCTTGAACAAATAAGGCAGATTGATGGTATAATAAGAGTTAGAACAATATAATAGAACAATATAATAAAACAATGTAAATGGAGAGGGAATTTGTATTATAGTAAAATTGAATTAAAAATACCTGTGTTTTTCGGCTGGCTAGGCTCCTTGCTGGCCAGTGCCGTGCTTTTGTTTCATTTGTTTGATTTAAAAAGCATTAATGAAGAATTCTTAATCGAGGAAGACGCTCAGATTATTGCCCTAGAAGAAGATAATTTATCGGTATCCGAATATACCCTGCTTATGGAGGAAATTGAACAGGAGGATAAGGACCTTATAATATCGCTTTTCAATCTACCCGAAGCAAGGGACAGGGTTATTGGATTTTTTGCAGAAATCAGCAATTCTTATGAAATTGCCGAAATTATCCTGACCAATGCGGCTGCTTTTGACATCCCCCCTGCCCTTGCTTTTGCCCTGGGCTGGGAGGAAAGCCGCCTTAACCCGAGGGCGGTTAATAACAAAAACCTCAATCAAAGCATAGACAGGGGGCTTTTTCAGCTGAACAACCGCTCTTTCCCGCGCCTGGATTTACAGGCCTTTTTCAACCCGCAGGTAAATTCCTGGCACGGGATGAGCCACCTGCGGTATTGCCTTGATACCGGCGGTTCTGAAATAGTTGCCCTGGCGATGTACAATGCCGGAGCAGGCCGGGTGCAAAATACAGGCACTCCAAGGTCAACTTTGGATTATATCAACAGGATTCTAAACAGGCGCCTTAAAATTGAAGAACAATTCAGGGATATGGAAAAAACATGGCTTTCACAGCTTGAAGAAAAAGAAAATTTTCCGATTATAGCCGAAATTAAAAATGAGTGGCCGCAGCAGCAGTTTAAGATAAAACCATTAACTTTTACTTCATTTGTCCGGTAAAACGGCATGATTCAGCCTTTAAAACGGCTTTCTGCCTCCTTATGCGGAAAATTGTAACTAATAAGTTTATTATCTTGTTTAAATTATAAAATATATATTGATTAAATATTGAAAATATATCATAATTTAAACTTAGAAGGGAGTAGTTATTAGTATGAGAAAAATAATCCTTTTCATTTTGTCTTTGGTTATTTCAATGGGAGTTTATTCTCAAACGAGACAGCCAGATGTGTTTTTGGCAAAACAGTTAACTTATTTCGAAGATATGACATTAGATGAATATGTCGAATCGGGATGGGATAATTCATTTTCCAACATTATCGAAGAGAAGCGTTATACCGCAACCGCAGCTTTGCTGGATCAGGTAGAGTTGGTATATCTGGAAAGAAGCGGTCAAATATCAGAGAAGCTTACAAAGAATCCTGAAATGCAATTAATAACCCGCGTGGTTTACTTGTATAACAACAAGGGGCTTCTTGAAACGGAAGCCATTAGAGACAGGAAAAACAGGCAGGTTTCGACTTCTGTTTATGCTTATGATGATAGAGGGTTTCAAATAGAACGAACTCTTAGGGGTCAGAACGACAGATTTTTGGCACGGACATTTTATACAAATGACAGCCGGGGAAGAATGATAAAATCGGAAACTAAAGATCCTTCCGGGAATCCCATTAGTCATACCGAGTATACTTATGATTCACAAGGCAATTTGACCGAACAAAGAGTTTTTAATTCGGAAGGCGTATTAACTTCCATAATCAGATCGGAATGGCAGAACGGCAGAGAAACAAAGAATGTTATGCTCGATGCTAACGGAAGACAGCAATTAGTTGTAACAAAGACCTACGGACAGAACGGCGAACTGCTGGAAGAGGTCGTGCAAAATATTCAAGGTGATTCAAAGCAAGTTTTAAAGTATGAGTATACTGTAAGAACTGCCGGCAGGAGAAGTTAAGGAGTAAACAATGAAAAAGATTTTTGTATTTTTAGGATTATTAATAATTGTATCAATTTCAGCTTTCGCAGCATCCGAAGAGGTGCAGGTTTATGCGCATCTTTATAATAATGCGCCTACAATGGACAGCCAGCTTGATATACTTCAGTTTATGATGCAGGCAAGATTGGCAGGAGCGGGTGAATTTTACGCCTCTGCACTGCGAAATCTTGTTGCCGGTTATAACAATATAAGAAGAGGCGATGTAACCGAGAAGGATGCCGCTGATGATCAGGCGATAATTCTTTCCCGATTATTGGGAGCGGAAAAATATTCCCAGGCCTCCGATGACCTGTGGAAGGTTATAGACGCTTTTGATAACCCCATGGTTAAATCAGAAGCCCTTATGGCCCTGGGCAGAATCCGTTCGGAAACTTACCTGCCTCATGTAACCAGGTTATTAAGTAATTTAAATGAAAGAGCCACTCCGGACCGTCTGGGAGGGGCAAGAATAGCTTTTGGCGCAATTATATCTTTGGAAAAATACCAGCAGCCCGTAGGTTATCTTCCTGTTTTTATTGCTTCAATCCCCTCAGCCTGGTATGCCGGCTGGGTTAAAGAGCAGGCAAAAAAATCACTTCCTTTAATAGCCAAGGATCCAACGCCGTATTTGATGCAAATTGTACAAGGCGGCGGTAATTATAATTATGAAACCAAGTATATTGCATTGCAGACAATTGAAGCAGTATCTGTTGAAAATGAAAACAAGGCAGAAGTTGCCGTAGCGGCCCTTCATGAAGGTTGGAATGCAAGAACAAATGTTCAAAGAGACAGGTTAATGCTTGCCAGTATGAGAAAAATGGCGCTTGATATGATTGGCAAATACAGGCCGGAAGATGAAGCTATGTACACTACGCTGGATAAATCAATGAGAGACGGCTCGGATGCCGATGAAAAACTTAGGGCGATTAAAGCTCTTGCATCTCTAAGAACAGATGAAGGCACTAAAAAACTTGCAGATTATTTAGATTTTTTTAATACCAGAATGCAGAGGAGCGGCCGCCTGGAACGGGAAGAATTACGCTTGGTTCAGGAATTGATTCGCGCCCTGGGTTATACCAGAAACCGCAATGCTGCGACTGCCCTTAATGCAGTAACCGCGCTTAGCTATACCAATGCAATTAAAAATCTGGCGAGGGAAGCTTTAAGGCAGATTCCAAACTCGTAAAGGCTGTTTAGGGTGTCCGAAAAGTTAGAAACTTCTTGGACAGCCCGAGACGCTAATTATTTTCAGCCGTTCTGATTTTCTTTTTCTCATTCCTTGAATTCAAGACCGAATACATTACTGGGGTAACAAACAGGGTCATAAAAAAACTTACTGTAAGGCCGCCGACAAAGGTTTGCCCGATTGGCTGAATTGTTTCTGCCCCTGTGCCGGGGAAAAAAGCAATTGGCGCCATGGCAAGGATTGTTGTAAAGCTGGTCATCATAATCGGGCGCAGACGGTTACGGCCGGCTTCAAGGCAGGCTTCGCGCAAACTAAAACCCCTTGCCCGTAAAGTGTTGGTATAGTCAACCAGGATAATTCCGTTATTTACAACCACGCCTACAAGGGCGACAACCCCTACAACAGAAAACATAGTCATGGCCTGGCCGCCGATTACATATATCCAAATTACTCCAATAGCTAGCAGCGGGATTGAAAAAAAGATGATAAAAGGATCGACAAAAGATTCAAATTGGCTTGCCATAACGCCAAATACAAGAAAAATAGCCGTTCCTATTATCATTATATAAATCCAGAAATAAGACTGAATTTGCTGAGCCTCTCCCAAGTAGCGAATCCTTACGCCTTCCCGCAGTACAAGTTTTTCTTCGATTGTTTCCTCAAGGCGGCGCTGCATTTCTGTAACGGCAATCCCCGGCCCAAGGTCGCCTGTAACACGGATAACCCTTTCCATGCGTTCGTGGCGGATAGACGAGGGCGCCCTGCTTTCTGTAATACGCGCAATATTTGACAGGGGGACGCGCGCGCCGTTTCTGCTTATAACGAAAATCGCATCCAGATTTGGCAGCCCCTCCCTGTCCTCGTCCCTGAGTATAACTTCTACATCTATAAGCCTTTCCCCCCTGGTCATTGTAGTTACCGCGCGACCGTCCATTGCAGTGCGTATTTCAGATGCAATGCCGGCAAGGGACAGGCCGAAATTTGCCGCTCGGTCGCGGTCAATTTCAATCTGCAACTGGGGTGCCCCTTCCTGTATATTTACCGTGGGATTTTCAATTTCAGGCAAGTAACGTTCAATGATGCCGTGTATCTCGTTGGCGGTATCCATTATTGCATCATAATTTCGTGAACTTACGGCAATTTCTATTGCCGAGGTGGCTCCCATTCTAAACCCTGCCCTAAAATTGAACCTTATCCCTGGGATTTCGTTTAAAATCGGAGTCAGTTTGCGGATTATCATATCGGGCGTTTCTGTCTGCTTTGCAGGTTCGGGAAGGACAAGCCTTATATTTCCCTGGGTATTCCCGCTGCGTCTGGCAGTAAGAATTATATGGTTATAACCTTCGACCTCTTTTTGGATGATCTCTTCTATTCTGAATAACATTTTTTCGGTAACATCAATTGCGGAACCTTGGGGCATTTGTATATTTAGATTGACAGTATCGTCAACACGTATGCGGGTATACATATTCAAACCGATATTACCGAATTGCATAAGGGAAAAAACAAGGACAAGCACCACAAGTGTGACAATAATTAACCTGTGCGAAAGGCAGTATTCAAGCGCTTTATGGTATCCTTTTTCCATGACGGCAAAACCTTTCTCCATTGCGTCGTCAATTTTTTTAAACACTCTGTTTTTGAGCGGCTTTTGCCTGCGTGTCTGCAGTGGCATAATAGCGCCGCAGAGGCTCGGCACAAGAGTAATTGCTACAACCAGCGAAACAGTTAAGGAAATAACAACAGTAAAAATAAGGTCGTTAAAGAGCTGCCCCATTTCCTCAAGATCGTTTTTATAGATAATAAGCGGAACGAAAACGCACAGGGTGGTTGCCGCTGAAGCAATTATTGCCCTCATCATTTCGCGGCTTCCCAAAATTGACGCTACCGAGGCTTTTGCCCCGCGCTGGCGGTAATTGTAGACATTTTCCAGAATAACGATGGAACTGTCCATTGTCATGCCCATACCCATAATAAGCCCTGTCATTGTAAGCAGGTTAAGTGTAAAACCGAAGATTGACATAAACATTAGGGTTAGTATGATGGAAATAGGCGCGGCAAGCCCGATAATCAAAGTACCTTTGATGTTCCGCAAAAACAAAAACAAAACAGCCATTGCCAGCAAGGCACCCTGCCATACATTTGAATACACCTGATTAAGGGTAGCCCTAATCAAATTGGCATTGTCGGTAAGTATTTCCAGGGTTATTCCCGGAGGCAGAAGGGAATTTATATCATCAAGTTCTTTCTTTACATTGTCGGACACTTTTACCTGGTTCGTGCCGCTTTCGCTGGACACCTGAAGGTAGACACCGCTCTGCCCGTTAATCGTAACCCTTGCGGCACTTTCATTATGGCCCATGCTTATATCGGCAATATCCTCCAGGCGGACAATTTTAGAGCGGTTTGTATAATTGACGGCGCCTCCGGCATCGGATAAATTTACCGTTTTAACCACCAACCGCCTTATCTGATCCAGATTGACAAGTTCCTCCTGTGTCATAATCTGGTATTCGCGTGTGCCTCTGCGCAAATTGCCGCCGGATGCAAGAATACTCTGCCCCCTTAGCGCGCTGCCTATGTCGTTTAAGGTTAAATCAAAAGCGGCAAGACGGTTAAGGGCTACAGCCACTTTGACAATCTGCTGCGCGCCGCCTGTCACCTCCGCCGAGGCAACCCCGTCAATTTTTTCTATATTATGCTGAATTTCATCTTCTGCAAAAATCCGCAGTTGGTCGGGCGGGTAATTGCCCCTGACAACAAGCTGCATGATAGGCGTGTCGGCATCATCAAAACGCCGCACAATGGGAGAATCCACCCCGTCCGGCAGGGAGTTGACAATCCTGTTTACCGTTATCTGCGTATTATTGGCGGCCTTGTCCATGTCGGTGCCGTATGCAAATTCAAGCCTGATAAAACATACTTCGAACATGGAATTGCTGGTCATATTGACAAGCCCTTCCGATGTGGAAAGCGCCCTTTCCAACGGCTCTGTAACATTTTTTTCTACATCCAAAGGCCCCGACCCGGGAAAAGTGGTTCTGATTGAAAGCACGGGGCGTACGTTTGAAGGGTACAGGTCAACCGCAAGATTCATAATCATTATTATGGAGATACCTATAGCCAATCCGTACAAAATAACTATGGTAACAGGATGCTTTACAGAATAATCGCCTATTTTCATTTTTTACTCCACAATACGGACAAAATCGCCTTCTACAAGGAAACTCTGACCGGCAGTTACTATCCGCTCGCCAAGCTCAATACCGCTTAAAACTTCAAAGTATTCTTCGTTTTCTATGCCCAGTTCAAGAACCCGTCTGTGAGCGATATTATCATCATCGACGGTAAAAGCAATCCATGTGCCGTAAGTGCTGATAACCGATGACCTAGGTATTACGGGAACATTAGCACGAGTTCTTGTAACAAGGCTTATTGTTGCAAACATCCCAGGCTTGATCCGTGAATCGACGAGCATCCTGCCTTGTTCATTTATAAAACGCAGGCGTATCCGCAAAGTACGGCTGGCAGGGTCTAGCACGGGATTAATTTCGTCAATTTCGGCGGTAAAAGTTTCGTCTGGAATTGCTTCCAGCCTTACGGCGGCGCGAAGCCCCTGCCTGATTGATGACACATAACGCTCAGGCACGAATGTTTCAAGGCGCAGGCTTGAAAGATCCCCTACAACGAATATAGCGGACTGGGCAGTTACGGTATCACCCACGCTGAAAGGCGCCTGCAGCACAGTGCCGGAAATCGTAGAAGTTACAGGGCTAAGCGAGTAATTTTCTCCGGGCCTGGAAGGGTCAACCATTGCAACTTCGGCCCCAGTCCAAACCCTGTCGCCTATATCAAAGCGTAATACCGTTATTTTTCCGCCGATTGTCGGAAATATCGAAACTTGATTCCTTGCTATTACATCCCCGTTAATAACAACAGAGTTTTCTATTGTATCAGCCTTTACTTCCATGACCTGAACCGAAATAGCCCTGGACCCCCTGCCCCCCGCTCCGGAAGCTTCATCCTCATCAACTTCTTCGTCGCCCATTATCCACCTGTAGCCTATAAACCCTGCCAGTAATGCAATAAGCAGGCAAATTGTAATCGTAACAAAAATAGATTTTTTCATTTCATTAATTCCTTCCAGTTTATATTTAATGCTGCCGATATATCAAGAATCATATTAAAGTAAGCAAGCTCGGTCACTAGCAGCCTTTGGTGGGCGTTTAAAAGATCGTTTCTGGCATCTTCAAGTTTCATTGAATCAGCAACGCCGCCCCTAAAACCCTGGGTTGTAAGCTCGTAGCTTAACTCGGCTGCCTGTAAGCTCAAGCGGGCAATTTCAATACTGTCCCAAAAATTATTTAAATTTGATGCAAGGGAACGTATTTCCGAAGCGGCATCATCCTTTGCAATTTGCAAATCTATCTGCGCTTTTTCGGCTGCAAGCCTTGCGGCGCGTATCGATTGGTTTCTTGTCGTTCCGGGAATCAGGGGGTCGATGGGAATATTGATCAAGGCAGAACCGCTAAGGGTATCTGTAAAAGGCCTAAAATCGGAAGCCCTCCACTGAGCCGACAAACTTAGAGACGGTGCCCTTGTAGACAGATTTATCTGCTTTGCCGCATTTTCCAGCCTTTCAATTTCATGAAGTTTGGCGATAATATCAGGCCTCTTGGGAAGGTATTCGCTGATTAATTTAAACGAATCAAGCTCAATTTTTTCAACATGAACCGTCCCTTCGAATGTTATTTCTTCGTTATAGCTAATTCCAATTTGGGTAAGAAAACTGTCCATCTGGTTTTTATAGATTGACTGCGCCACGCTAAGGCCGTAGCGGGCATTTTCCAGCCCCAGCCTGCTCTGCATCAGCGTCAATTCGTTTATAAGGCCGTTTCTGAATGCGGTTTGATTCCTGTCGAACAGCAATTGCGCCGAGTTTAATATATATTTAAGGACAGAAATATTTTCGTGTTCTGTAATAAGCCTGAAAAAATCCTTGGTAAGCTGTATCTCAAGCTGATTTTTTGCATCGTTATAGTTAAGCATTTTTGTCTGGTATGCAAGAGCGATATTTCTCCTTGCGTAAGGAATACCCGCATTAAAACTAAAATTTAAACCCATGCTGGCATTGAATCTGCCATCATCCTTATTGGGTTCAAACCCGGAAATAAGCTTTGAGTCGTAAGAAGCGCCTACACTGGCAGAAATTGCAGGGAAAATTTCAGACCACAGCCTGTTTGCCGAATACCCTGCCATTGAAAGGTCTAAAACATCTTTTTGAAGATGCAGGTTGCTTTTTAAGCCCTGTTCAATAATTTGATCGAGGGTATATGAAACAGGGGCGGCAGCCAATAAAAGGGGAAAAAATAATATTCCAGCAAAAAAAAGCAAAAAACCGAAAATACGGTACAAAAACATCCTTCCTATTTAAAAATACCCAAAACCAATGAGAGTAAAATAATTATACACTATAAAAATAAATGAAAATAGATTAAGTTACAGTGTTTTAGCAATTCTTCATCTTCCCGCTGTGTCCGCCGTGTCGCTGTGAGAGGCTATTTTCCATAAATTACATCACATTAAAACTCAAACAACGGCAATTGCAGACCGGCGCCGTCTATGTTTGAAAGGATACGGCGGATTCGCAAGGGGTCTTCGGGTTTTTCGATAAAAGCTCCGGCGCAAGTAATGAAATAACGGGCTCGTTTTAGCACGGCCCCCATACGGCGGAGGTTTTCAAAGCCTATGCTGCGCGAACGGCGGGTTTCGATTACACGGCGGGCGGTTTTTGCCCCGATACCGGGGACACGCAGAAGGGTTTCATAATCTGCCTTGTTTATTTCGACAGGGAAAAAATCAATATGGCGCAGGGCCCAGGCGGTTTTAGGATCGATGCAAGGGTCAAGAAAAGGCTCATTTTCGGGAAGGATTTCCTGGGAACTAAAATGATAAAAGCGCATAAGCCAGTCCGCCTGGTAGAGGCGGTGTTCGCGGACAAGGGGCGGGCCGGGAATGTCCGGCAGGCGCGAGTCAAAGGGAAGGCCGCGGGCAGGGATTCCCGGATGAATGAAGGCAGAGTAGTAAACCCGCCTTAGAGAAAATTTTCTGTACAAAGAGCCTGAAAGGTTGATGATCTGCCGGTCGTCTTCTTCGCTTGCGCCGACAATCAATTGGGTACTCTGGCCGGCAGGCGCAAAAACAGGGGCACGGGTTTTTCCTTTCGGCAAGAAATATGATTTTCTGCGGGTTTCTGCAAATTCCTCGCTAAGGCTGGAAAAATCACCCATTGCGCCTAGAATTTCCTTGCCGGACTTTTGCGGCGCAAGGCATTTTAGGCTTTTATCTGTCGGAAGTTCAATATTGACGCTTAGCCTGTCAGCCCAAAGCCCTGCCTCGCTAATCATCTTTTGCCCTGCCCCGGGAATTAATTTTAAATGAATATATCCGCCGAACCCCGCTTCGGTACGGAGAGTGCGGACAGCATCAATTAATTTTTCCATCACTATATCGGGATCGGAAAAAATCCCCGAAGATAAAAATAAGCCTTCTATATAATTACGCTTGTAAAATTCGCAGGTAAGCTCTGTCAATTCCTGCACTGTAAAGCTGCTGCGGGGTATATCCGCAGAGGAACGGTTAACGCAATACGCGCAATCATAACGGCAGGCATTGGAAAAGAGAACTTTTAAAAGGCTTACGCAGCGCCCATCTTCTGTCCAACTGTGGCAGACCCCTGCCGGCACATTGACCCCGAATTTACTGCCTGCCCTTGGTTTTTTGCCGCCGTTAAGACCGCCTTCCGCAGGGCCGCCGCTCCCTGAAGAAGCGCAGGAAGCATCGTATTTTGCAGCGCCTGCAAGGATTGTAAGTTTTTCGTATAAATCCATATTTAACTATACATTTGTATAGATATTTATGCAAGATACTTCTTTAATTACCAATGCCTCAATTTTCTATGCCGTTTTGAAAAACACGGAATTCTGATTCGACATTTGTATACGGTATTCCCGCATTATTGAATGCAGTCTTGTTTGCCCGCAGATAATTGCCGAAAGTTGAGTTGCCGTCTGGGTTTGTATTATTCGCACGGTTAGCGTCAATTGGTGTGTATGCCGGCCGTAATACATATTTTGCCGACCAATAGTCCAGCGCGACAGGGTCGTTAGAAGCGGCAATTTTATTAATTTCCGTGGCATTAGCATAAGGAATACGCGGTGAATCATGATGCGTGCCGACAAAAATCATATCCATGATATGCAGGGCAGGCAAACCTGTTACGATCATCTGCCTTGCTAAGCCTCCGAGCGCGCCATGATTATCGCCTAAATGTTGTGTATGTGTTCCAAAATAACCTTTAAGCGCCCCGGTAAAATGCATACTGGTATGGTATTTAAGTACCGGCATATTTATAACTTTGAGTTTTTCGCGGTTGTATGTTTGAGATGCTGCATCCCATATCCCGTTTTTAAAGCTGATATGGGTTCCGTATTCGCTGGTAAATTTTGCATAAGAAACTCTCCAGCCATTGCCGTCTGAAGCACTGTCTCTTATAAAACCGTCATTCATATTTCCGGTGCTGAATTCTGCCCCAGAAGATCCGCGGGCAAAAACATCCCATAAAGAGCCGGTAACTTTATAGCCGTCTTCCTTAAAACCATTAATTACTTTTAAGACAGACTGCGAACGATCTTTTGCATTACCTTGCGCCCAATCAAGGCTGCCGCCGCCATTCGGGCCGCTGCTGTACTGCGCATGCCCGTTATCTGCAACAATAATTTCCCCTTTAAAGCCGCCGGGATGATCCAGTATTGCCTGGATAACGCTGCGGATAAGGTCGGTGTTTGTGCCGCCGCGCTGCGGCCACTGGCAGTTATGTTTCAAAATAACGACATCATCAACACCAATCAAGCCCGACGGGTATCTCTGTGTTTTGTAAAAGAAAAGGCCGTTTTCAAACATTGTTTCTATCAGCCTTTCAACACCGTCATCAGTGCCGTCTGTATCCTGAACAAAAATCGCAGAACCTTCCAGCGGGTCGACTAAAGGAGGGGCATCTGGATCCAGAAAATAATTTGCAATATAATGCCCGTCTTTAAGCGCCCTTAGGGAATACTGCATGGTATCGGATACAACCACGCCGTCAAGCGTCCATGAAACAAATATCTCGTAGATTGCGATTCGGTCTTCCGCAATAAGCGTTATTAAAGTATCGTGAATATATTGTCCGTTTTTGTCTACCGTGCCATTGATTGTCCCGTTTTCTACAGTAATGGTATATCTTTCATAATTAGGATCATTTTCAAAATTCGCAACATAATGCCCGTCTTTAAGCGCCCTTAGGGAATACTGCATGGTATTGGATACAACTTCACCGTCAAGCGTCCATGAAACAAATATCTCATAGACTGCGCTTCGGTCTTCCGCAATAAGCCATATCAAAGAATTTTGCAGATATTGCCCATTTTCGTCTGTTGCGCCATCGATTATCCCGTTTTCTACAGTGATGGTATATTTTTCTTGTTCAACCAATTTTACCGTAACCGTATCTCTTTTATCGGGATCCGCAGTTGAAGACGCCGTAACTGTTATTTCGGCATCGTCAGCTTCAGTTGCAGCGATTCTTAGAGCGCCTGCGTTTATTGTTGTCGCGGCAGAAGCGCCTTCAATCGACCAGTCAACGGTATCTGCCGCATTGCCCTGAACAATAACCTCTGCGGAAAATACCAGCGTTTCGCCCTTAAAGGCATTTATGTCCTCGGTTACAGGATTTCCGCCCTGTGTTATGGTAACGCTTATTACCGTGCCTTTCGGTTCTGCTCCAGGGCAGCCGGGAATCAATAAAACCAGCGTTATTGCCAGTATAAGTCCAAATAGTTTTTTAAAGTTTTTCATAAATATCTCCACTTTATTTTTCTATTCCGTTTTCAAAAACACGGAATTCTGATTCGTTAGTTGTATACGGTATTTCAGCATCATTAAACACATCCCTGTTTCTTCGCAGATTATTGCCGAAATTTGTGTTGCCGTCGGGATTTGTGCGTGCCGCATTAGCAGCATCAATGGGGGTGTATGCCGGCATTAATACATACTTTGCCGCCCAATAGTCCAGCGCAATAGGGTCGTTAGAAAAGGCAACTTTATTTATTTCCGTGGCATTCGCATAAGGAATAGTAGGTCCTCCCGAGTGAGTTCCAATATAAATCATATCCATAATATGCAGAATTGGCAAACCCATTACAATCATCTGCCTTGCTACGCTTCCCAAGGCGCCATGATTATCGGCTCTTTGCTGAGAATGTGTTCCAAAATAATTTTTAATAGCCCCTGTAACATGCGCGCTGTTATGGAATTTAAGTACCGGCATGTTTATTACTTTGAATCTTTCTTTGTCATAAGTTTGGGAGACTTCGTCAAATATCCCATTTTTAAAGCTGATGCGGGTTCCGTATTCAGTTGTAAATTTAGCATAAGAAACTCTCCAGCTATTGCCATCCGAAGCGTTGTCTCTTACAAACCCGTCAGTCATATTCCCTTCGTCGAATTCCTCTACAAGATCGCGGGTAAAAACATCCCATAAATTACCTGTAACTTTATAGCCCTCTTCCTTAAAACCGTCAATTACTTTTAATACAGACTGCGATGTATCTTTTGCATTACCTTGCGCCCAATCAAGGCTGCCGCCGCCGTAAGGCCCGGTGCTCCACTGTCTGTGCCCGTTATCCGCAACAATAATTTCTCCTTCAAAGCCGTCGGGATGATCCAGTATTGCCTGGATAACGCTGCGGATAAGGTCGGTGTTTGTGCCGCCGCGCTGCGGCCATTGGCAGTTATGTTTAAGGAGCACTACATCATCAACAGCTATTAACCCCGATGGGTATCTCTGTGTTTTGTAAAAGAAAAGGCCGTTTTCAAACATTGTTTCTATCAGCCTTTCAACACCGTCATCAGTGCCGTCTGTATCCTGAACAAAAATTGCCGAGCCTTCCAACGGGTCGATTAAAATTGGGGCATCGGGATCCACGATATAATTCGCAATATAATGGCCGTCTCTAAGCGCCCTAAGTGAATATGGTGTTGATCTGGATACAACTTCGCCCTCTAGCGTCCATGAAGCAAATAACTCATTGGTTGCGATGCGGTTTTCTGCGACTAGCCTTATTGCCGTATTGTGCGGATATTTCCCAGCCTCATCTGCCACACCCTCAATCGTCCCATTTTCTACGGTGATGGTATAGGGGCCGCCTGTTATTATCGGATTATCAGGATCTTCTCCCGGCTCTATTTCAGAGCAGCCGGGAATCAATAAAACAAGCGATAATGCCAACATAAGCCCAAACAGTTTTTTAAAATTTTTCATAAAGACCTCCAAGGTATTAAAATAGGGAACTAGTTTTCTTACCATATACTTATAATATAGCGTTTTTATGTTTTATTTTCAACATATATTACCATCTATGTCAATATAAATTCTGCGGCAAAACCGGATAAAATAGCAAAGATAAAGCTATATGCAAGGTACAAAAGGAAATATTTTAGGCGGAAAATAGTTTTTATCGCGCCAAGATTAGTGATTTTGACAGCCGGGCCCGAAAGCATAAATGCCATTGCATCGCCTGTCCCCATACCCTCGCTCATCCATAGCCCAATAAGCGGGATGGTTCCTCCACCGCAGGCGTACAATGGAACGGCAAGCGTTGTGGCAAAAAGAAAACCAAGCCCGCGCCTTGCCCCGAAAAACCCGGCAATCCAGTGCGGCGGAATGTATCTGTTAAACAGGGCGGTAATTAATATACCTAAGAGCAGATAAGGCGTGGTGATTTTAAAAGCTTTAAATAAATCGGAAAAAAAAACTTTTTGTTTTTTATTATCTCCATTTGCTTTCGATTCAAAGCGTTCTAAGGCAAAAATTGTTTTATTTTTGAAAAAAAACAAAACAAGGGCGCCTGCTAAAATTCCGCTTAAAAAGCTTAATGCAAGCCGCATAAGCGCTATGCCTGAACCAAGGGAAAAAGTCAGAATTACGATATTTGGGTTAAGCAGAATAGAACTAATCATAAAAGAAATGAGGATATGCTGAGGAACGCCTTTTTTCCAGAGTGCCGCGATAACCGGAACTGTACCGTACATGCACATCGGCGATACAATGCCAAGAAAAGAAGCTGCGCATAAAGACAGAGGCCACAAACGGCTGCTGCCAAGGCGGGCTATTTTTCCTGTAATTTTTTCTGATAGGAATACCGAAACAATAGATCCGGCAACAAGCCCGGCCGCCCAATACGGTCCAATCTGCAAAAACAGATTCCATATACCTTCGAGGACTAAGGAAGTTTCATCTAGAATATTTTTCAGCACAGATTATAGATTACAGTATAAACTGTTGAAAGTAAAGGGGGAGGTACTGTGACAATTCTTAAAATTTCACTTGAATTTTATTTAACGGCGAGGTGGTTTTTTGACCCAAGCATATATAGCGGTAAATTTACAAGCCATGTTTCCCGCCTGAAACCCGAAAGGGAAGATCGAAGAGCTTTTTCAATTTTAAACTTTTCGGTAAAAACACGCAGGCTTTTTGCTTGTAGATTTTCTGCGGCTTTTATTTCCAGCGGAATGATTTTTGAATCTGCCTGATATACAAAGTCAACTTCACCTGTCGAATTTTCACTGCTCCAGTAAAAAGGACTAACTTTGGAGCAAATAAGCTGCTGTAATGCGTATTGTTCTGTAATTGCGCCCTTGTAATCCGTAAAAAGTTTATCGCCGTCAATTAATGCGCTTGCTTCAATCCCGCTTAATGCGCATAATAAGCCGGTATCCAGCATATACAGCTTGAATGAATTCATATCTTCGTATGCTTTTAGGGGCAGTCTCCCCGCAGAAATGCGGTTTACCTTGTGTAAAAGCCCGCAATCGACAAGCCACATAAGCGCCATTTCGTATTCCCGCGCGCGGGCGCCTTCTTTTATAAGCCCGTAAATAAACTTTCGGTTTTCTTTGGCAAGCTGCCTTGGGACAGACTGCCAAAGCATACGAATTCTTGGGACAATGTTATTTGGAGCGTGTTTTGAAAAGTCGTTTTCATAAGTATTCAATATGCTTTTTTGAATTTCACGGACTTTTGCATAATTTTTATTTTCAGAATAATCTGCTACGGCCTCAGGCATACCGCCGACAAACATATATTTTCTTAACAGATCTATCATATCATGCCTGAAAACTTCAATTAGTTCAAAATCACCGGCTTCCAATAAATCAACATAACGCTCGTAACCTAATGCGTTTAAGAATTCGGGAAAAGACATCGGGTACAAATCCATAAATTCAACTTTACCCACAGGAAATGATGTGCCGGGATGAAGGGCAATTCCCAAAAGAGACCCAGCCGAAATAATTTGATATTTAGGGGCATTTTCATTAAAGTATTTCAGGCTGGTTAATGCTCTGGGAACCGACTGAACTTCATCAAAAATTATAAGGGTTTGTTCTGTTATAGTTTCGCCGGAATAAATGCTTAAACCTTCGATTAACCTGTCGGTATTAAGGTCAACCGAAAAAAGCTCTTCCATTTTTTTATTGTCTTCAAAATTAATGTATACACAGTTTTTATAGTGCAGCCTGCCAAATTCCTGCATAAGCCAGGTTTTACCCACTTGTCTTGCCCCCCGTAAAATCAAAGGTTTTCTGCCTTTCTTCTTTTTCCATTCAGCAAGATCGTTTATAACTGTTCTTTTCATCTTTTTGCCTCTTTAACAAGTTTAACCCCATGAATCACAAAAGTCAAGGGACTTTCGTGAATAATCACACAAAAACCAAGGGACTTTCGTGTAAAATCACACAAAAGTCAAGGGACTTTCGTGATTTTGTATGAAAAAGTTCCTGCTTTTACCCTGTAAAATTCCTAATTATTAAAAATCAAACTGCCGATACTATTATTATGAAACGTATAAATATTTTAATTACCATTATTTTTACACTGTGTATACCACAGATAGTGTCGGCTCAATCGAGTTTCTTACAGGAAGGAATTGCTTCCTGGTATGGCCCTGGATTTGAAGGTAGATTAACCGCATCGGGAGAAATTTTTGATTCCTCACAGCTTACTGCGGCTCATCCGACCTTGCCTTTTGGAACCTTTTTACTGATAACAAACAGAGAAAACAACAGGCAGGTTGCAGTAAGGGTTAACGACAGGGGTCCCTTTGTGTCTGACAGGATAATTGATGTTTCCAGGGCAGCGGCTGAACGGCTTGATATGATTTCAAGGGGTTTAGCTTATGTCAGCGTTGAGACCATGCGGGTAGGCCAGCATCCGCAGGAAATGAGGCCCCCGGCACAGTCAGGCTTGCCGTCTTCTGTGTCAGAATCTGCGCCTGTTGTAGAAAGCGTTGGCCCTGATAAATCAATAACAATTATAATTTATCCTCCTGCACAGCAGAATCAGTCAAAAGAAGTTATTGTCCCTCCTGTTACTATAGTACAAAGGCCAGAACCGCCTATACAAGAGCAATTCCCGCCGCGACAGCCGGAAGGACTGTCATCGATACATGAGGTGTACCAGGTACCGCCTCCTCCCCCTCCCCCCCCCCCCCCCCCCCCCCCCCCCCCCCCCCCCCCCCCCCCCCCCCCCCCCCCCCCCCCCCCCCCCACCCCCCCC
>Ga0099364_10002215_pt1 | contig 31101 bp, 40 predicted proteins | sample TergutTh196P3_FD_73070 | JGI IMG/M metagenome (GOLD analysis project Ga0099364, IMG submission 73070) | Microcerotermes parvus P3 segment gut microbial communities from Pointe-Noire, Republic of the Congo - Th196 P3 | ecosystem: Host-associated > Arthropoda: Insects > Digestive system > Gut ... | reverse complement strand
GAAACGGAAACGACGGGGGTGACAGCCCGTCTGGACAGCGTTTTTGCACCTTTCAAGCGATAATATGGCAAAGTTTAGCTCGCCAGCGGAAATCAGGCGGAATATGTGGTGGTTTTCGGAGGTTGCCTTATGAAAACGAGATTGCGGGTCGAGCCCGCAATGACAAAATCAGCGGGAGCCGCCCATGCAAGCAAAACAACTGATAAAATTCCTGAACACCATTGAAAAACTAAAATGCCACACCCGCCATAGCTGGACATCCAGCGGCAGACAGGAAAGCGTGGCGGAGCATAGCTGGCGGACGGCCGTGATGGCCCTGCTCGTGGCGGATGAGTTTCCCGATGTGGACATTGACAAGGTCGTCAAATTCTGCCTAATCCACGATTTCGGCGAGGCGATTACCGGGGACATCCCATCCTTTTACAAAACAGAGCAGGACAGGGAAAAAGAGGACTCGGCGGTGGCCGAAATACTGGCACTGCTACCCGATACCATGGCGCGGGAGTTTGGTGCTTTGTTTGATGAAATGGCAAAGCGGGCTACGCCCGAGGCAAAGCTGTTCAAAGCCCTCGATAACCTCGAAGCCATAGTTTCCCACAATGAAGCATCCCTGGACACTTGGCTACCGCTGGAATACACGGAAAACCTGACATATGGCACGAAAAACGTGGCTTATTCGGAATACTTGAAAGAGTTAAAAGAGGAATTAAACCGAGAATCCATCAGGAAGATGGCTAGTCTTTGAAATATAGTTGCACATATGATATGCTATTCATGTAAAAGGAGGAAGAACATGGCAACATCAAGCGGAAATTGTTTCATCTGCGGCAAAACCGCAGGCAAGACGGCAACCAAGAATCACATCCTAAAGGAGCATGACAGCGGTGACGAACCTTGTTACCTTTTCAAAGCCGAGGGTTTTTATGACAAGGGTTATTGGCTCTTTTTCAGTGTACCCCTAAGCGCCCACCTATCGTCCGTGGATTCTTTCCTACGGAATATTTGGTGTGAGTGCTGCGGCCACTTAAGCGCATTCCGTGTAGGCAATAGCGAAATTGCCATGTCGCAGAAAATATCGTCGTTTTCCATCGGGGATGTTCTGTTATACGAGTATGATTTCGGAACACCCACCGAAATAATCGTTACGGTGCTAGGCAATATTTCCCGTAATAAGCAACGAGAAAACATCCAGCTGCTCGCCCGTAATGTCCCGCCGGAGGGGTTTTGCGTCCTTTGCAATGCCAAAGCCGTGATGGTGGGTGCCTTTCAAGGTGAACTGTATTGCGGCGAGTGCGCGGACGACATTCCCGAAGACAACGAAGTATTTCTACAGATTGTGAATTCGCCACGCTCTGGCGCTTGCGGATATAGCGGTGAGCTAGATGTCTGGATCTTTGACCCCGCCAGGATTCACCTGTAGCCAACCACTGCTCAACAAGGAAATTTGCCTTCTCTTAATCCCCGGCACCCTGCGTCCAAATAACAGAAAAGAGGTACACATGGCCAAAATCATTGCTATCAACGGCAGTCCGCGCGCGGACGGGAATACCGCCCATATGTTGCGGACAGTATTGGATGTCTGCCAAAAGGCGGGCCACGAAATCGTCTTCTACCAGGCTGGCGGTCGGACTGTGCGCGGTTGTCAGGCTTGTTTTTCCTGTATCGAGCGACCAGGGCGCTGCGCGATAGACGACTGGATTAACGAACTCTACCCACAAATGGCGGCAGCGGATGCCATTTTGATTGGCTCGCCGACCTATTTTGCCGACCTGAGTACCGAGACCAAGGCCGTGATCGACCGGACGGGCTTCGTCTCCCGTTTTGATGCCAGGCGCTTCTCCCGCAAAATCGGGGCGGCGGTCTGCGCCGTGCGCCGGGCGGGCAGTATCCACGTCCTGGATTCGATCAACCACTTTTTCCAGATCAGCGACATGGTCGTGCCCGGCAGCAGTTATTGGAACTTAAGCCTGGCGAACGACCCCGGCGATTATGAACAAGATGCCGAGGGCGTGGAGACGATGCAGCGTCTGGGCGAGAACATTGTCTGGCTACTGGAAAAACTGGACTGATGAATAGGTGAAAGAAAGGATATTTTTATGCTGATACCACATTTACATTTCCGGGGGAATTGCGCGGAGGCGATTGCCTTATATGAAAAAGCCTTCCACACGCAGGCCGATGAAATCGTGAGCCATGACGACTATGACCCCGAAACATATCCGGGTGACAAACGCATCGCCCACGCCAACATGAAAATTCACGGGCAGACGGTCTTCCTCAATGACAATGACTGCATGTTCGGCCATGCCGACACGTCCATCAGCTTCCCCGTCCATTTAATCATCCAGTTCAAAAGCGCGGATGAATTGCTGGCCTGTTATGGGCTGTTAAAGGAAGAAGGCGAAACGGAGCATCCTTTCACGGAAACGCCTTACAGCGCCTTGGTGGGAAATTTCAAGGATAAACTCGGGGTACTTTGGGGCTTTATGGTGGCGTAGCCGTGCGCTGGAGCAAGTTGTCTACAAAATTTTAAGTTAAAAAACCCCGTCGATGTGGGAACGGATGAAGATGAAAAACCACAAAACGATAATAGAAACCGAACGCCTGATACTCCGGGAAATGGTGATGACCGACTTGCCCGCTTTATGGGAAATCGTTGGGGACGATATAACAATGGCGGCGTGGAATGGTGCGTGGAGTGAGGAAGAAAACCTTGCGGGGCTCGAAAAACAGATTAACAGCTATCGCGAAAACGGATTCGGGCGTTGGGCAGTCGTTCCAAAAGACACGGGCCGGGTAATCGGAATATGCGGATTGCAATACTGCGATACCGATAAAGACAGCGTTCTTGAAATTGGCTATATGTTCAACCGCGCATTTTGGCATAAGGGATACGCCATCGAAGCCGCTATTGGAAGTAAGGGCCATGCTTTTGATGTTTTGGGAGAAGCGGAAGTGTTTTCGCTCGTCAGGGATACGAACCTCGCATCAATGAATGTCGCGATACGAAATGGGATGCTTGTTCGCGGACGCTTTATAAAGCAATACAAAGGCGTTGATATGCCGCATTATACATTTTCAGCGAGAAAAACAGATTAGCGGCCCATGCCGCAGTGAGTAAATCAAACAGGATATGCCATTACCATTTTTGTAATGACAATGCATTGCAAATGTTGTTTTTGTGTTGACATTTATGGTTTTATCGTGTATTATGTTGTCTGAAAGGAGATAATGGATTATGGCAACAACGAATCTGAATATGCGTATAGAAACAGACTTGAAAAAACGTTCCGAGCAGATTTTTACCGAATTGGGACTTACCATGACCACTGCCTTAACAGTGTTCTTGCGTCAGGTCGTCCGCTCGAACGGAATACCTTTTGAAATGCGCCTTAATATTCCCAATGATGATACCCTTGCGGCTATTGACGATGTCAACATGGATCGCAACATGAGTAGGAAATTCCACAGTGTCAAGGAACTCATGGAGGATTTGGATGCTGACGATTAGATATTCCGCGCGCTTTCGAAAGAATTATTTAGCAATCAAAAAGCGCGGCTATGATACCCGCCTTCTTGAGGAAGTGTTGGAATTACTTTGCACTAAACAGACACTACCACCCAAATATCGCGACCATGACTTGACGGGGAATTACAAAGGTCATAGGGAATGTCATATAACTGCCGATTGGCTTTTGATATACAAAATAAAAAATAACGAGTTGATACTCGAATTGACCCGTACAGGAACGCACAGCGATTTGTTTTAGCGAGGAACATTATCATATATGCCCTGCTTATCCGCTTTTGTCAATATTCTCTCAATAGCCAATGAAAAAACGACAACGGCAACAAAATTTAACCCAAACCTCAAAAACGTGAATTGCCAGCCAAAGGACGACATCTCAAACAGCAACAAGGGTATGCGGATATCCTCGCTGGCGCAAAGAAACAGCAATACATTGGACAAGCGGCAGCCTTTTTTGAGCAGCAGGCCGACAATGGGGAGCAGGGCGTATATCGGAACGGCCGTAAGCATACCAAAGGCAATGGCTATCAATGCGCCCTTTAGCCCGGATTTTTCCCCCATAATCCGCACCATTGTTTCGCGCTCAATCCAGACGTCCATCAAACCCATGCAGACGAATATCGGTACCAACATGAACAGAGTATTTATCATTGTAATATCGCCCCCATGATATAGGCCACCAGAAACGCCAGAAGATATGAAAACACATTACGGACAATGGCCAGTTTTTTGCCCAAATATTTCATTTCCAATGGTAATGTGATAAGCCCAACCGTCGTCAGCGTTGAAACAAAAACCACTATCTGCGCCACCCCCGCGCCATTTCGTAAGAGTTCCGCACCGATGGGAAAGGCTATCACGGCGGGTATAAGCAAGATCGCGCCGATCATGGAGGCCACGAGCATTCCCACGAATCCCGATTCCGCACCGATGACATGCTCTATCGTTTCCGGTTTCACTACCGCCAGCAAAAGCCTGGCCAGCAGCAAAATCACCATAAACTGCGGCAATACCTGGGTAAACATTTTCCATGCCCTTTTGAGGGCCAGGGCGGTTTTCCTTTTATCTTTCACGAAGGATATACCGAGTAATAAAACCGCCACGCCGTATAGGAAATAGACGAAAATAGAATCCATGCCTTCTTGCCTTTCCATGTTCACTATACTATAATCGGCTTAAATTGTTTGTTGCCTGTGCAACAAAAGGATGGGGATTTTATGTGCATGAGTGAATATATTAAAGATTTAGCGCAAACAAGACTATTTTCAGGCATTGAAACGGGCGAGATAGCCGGACTGCTGGATTGTATCAAAGCAAAGCGCATTGAATACAAAAAAGACGAGTTTATCATTGAAGAAGGCAACCTGGTCTATGATTTTGGCATCATGCTCTCCGGGCATGGCCGCGCCATCAAGTGGGACATGAATGACAAGGTAATCATTATCAGCTTGCTGGAACCAGGCAGCGAAATCGGCATTATCCTGGCCGCGAGCCTGGAACACAAAAGCCCGGTGTCGGTCCAGGCGCAGGGAGACGCTTCCGTCCTGTCCATGCCGTTTGAGGGCATTTTTTCCCGTTGCCAAAAAACCTGTCCGCAGCATGACAGGCTTTTGCGAAATTTCATCCACATCATTGCTGAAAAGGGGCTTTTGTTGCATGAGCGGATGGACTGCCTGCTAAAGCCCACGGTACGGGAAAAGATTTTTACCTACCTGACGAGGGTGGCGGGTGAACAGCGAAGCCGGATTATTTCGGTTCCCATAAACAGAAACGCCTTGGCCGAGTATCTAAATGTCGAGCGCAGCGCCCTTTCCCGGGAACTCTCCCGCATGAAGTGCGAGGGGCTGATTGATTATCATAGGAACAGTTTTCAACTCAGTGGGGAGTTCTCCGGTTGAAATTGCTTTGTTTTGCGAATATTCAATAATAATTTTTACAAACAAGTCATACTGTTGTCATGTTTGCTCTGCTATGATTGACAAAAAGGAGGTATCAGACATGGAAAAACTGATCAAAAAGGCCAGTGAAATCATTCAGGAAAGGACGGCGTCGGAGGGTTACGAGGGCCAGCACTGCGTCCTCGCGCAAGAGGACATGGACGGATGCCTGACCGCCGCCGTCATCACGCCGTCTCGGGCGGACGGCATCTCGACGCTGACCTTCGGCTCCGGCCTGGAAAGCAACTGGGCCAAGCGGGCCCGGCGCGACGACCGCGCCGCCGTTTGCTTTGCGTCAGAGGAATACAGTATCACACTGCGGGGGAGACTGGAGATCCTGGGCGACGACGTGAGCAAGCGTGAAAACTGGTATGCGGGCATGGAATACCACTTTTCCGGCCCCGACGACCTGAATTTCTGTATTTTGCGTTTTCGGACAGAAAAATATAAGCTGTTCGTCGATTGGGAGGAAGCGGAGGGGAGCTTTTAGGCACCCTCAGACAAAACCATGAGCTGCCATGCCTCCATCTTTTATATCGCCACCTTTCGGCCGGGGGAACTGTTCACCCCGGCGCTAAGCAGATATGAGCAGTATTGATTCATGCTGACACCTTCTTGCCGTGAGCGTTCCGCGAGAGCCTTGTGCAATGATTTGGGAATCCGCAGTTTGAACTGCCCGCTATAGTCATCGAGGTGGCCCGGCTCCGGTATCGGTATGCCTTCTTCCAGACAGGCATCAAACCAGCACATTTTGGCATCATTTATCATTTCCAGCCCCTGCTCCAATGTCTCGGCGCAGGTGATGCAGCCAGTCAGTTCCGGGCAATGCAGTACATATCCGTCGCCTTCTTCGTCCGGCACTACCATTATACGGTATGGTAAATTCATATAGTAATCTAAATTCTTCTCCATTACGAATCCTAACTTTTGCTCAACGTAAGTTCCTGTTTAGTTTCAATATGTCCGCTATCAGCTTATCCCATTGGCCCATCGCATTTACCTCTTACCATAATTATACATGGTGTCATATGCGGTGTCAAATGTGAGTTGATGAATTATCGCCCCGGCGTCTTGCGGCTAAATATTCCACTATTTATGCCGAAATACTGTATGTTACCATCATCGTAACGCAAAGAAAGTGAAATCCTAGGAAATTCACGTTTTCTTTGCGTAAATAATATTCCTACAAGGAGGCGGATTATGAGCGTAAACGGAATTACGAAAGCAGCGAGTCAGTTGCCAGGCTATGCGCAGCCGGGCAAAAACCCAGGACACAAAAAAACAGGGAACAATCACCACGGCACCGGGACAAACGGTGTCATTTATGAGCCATCAAAGGACGTAAAAAGCACTGCCACAGGCCAAAAATACCAGCCGGACGCCATGACTATCGCCCGCTTAAAGGCCGAGACCGAGCAAAGGAAGGCACAGTTGATTGAACTGGTCCGCCAGAGCATGGGCGGCCAGGCCAGGGCGCAGACGAAGGCGGACGGTATCTGGAAAATGCTGGGCAGCGGCAGCGTTACCGTCGATTCCGCCACCAACAGCCAGGCTCTGATGGATGTCGGCAGCGGCGGATACTGGAGCGCCGAGGGTGTGGCCGGCCGGATTCTCGATTTCGCCAAAGCCCTGACCGGTGGCGACCCCGCCAAAATGGAAGAAATGAGGGCGGCCTTTGAAAAAGGTTATAAAATGGCCGAAAAACAGTGGGGCGGCGAACTTCCCGGTATCTCGAAAGTGACCTATGACACCGTCATGGCGGGATTCGATGCACTGGCAAAGGGCGAGGGCCTGACCGGGCCCAGCCAAGTCACATCTGCCCCAACTCCCGACTTATTCGATGACCCTAGGGCAATCCGCGATTTCCGCGCCCATTTCACCGCCGGCAGTTTTGGTGAATCGGTCACAAACGCCCTCCGCGGCAAAGCAGCTAATCCGTCGCTGGTCGCCGCCGACCTTCTGAAGAAACTGACCATTTCCACCAACAGTGCTTTGCAGGTCGAGGAAAGAGCCGCCATCCGCGAAACCGCTGTGCGAAATGCCGAACACATCGCCCGAAACTACTTTAGCGACCGGGACGAGGCCGCCGACTTCATCGCTAAAATCCGAGAAATGGCCGACCATGACATCCAAAATGAGCTACGCCTGGGTCAGGAAAATGGCATCAGCGATGAAGAAACGCTAGGCAAGATAAATAATGCCATCAGGATGCTCGACGGCAAAACAAGCGACCCGCGCTTTGACTTCATCAACAAAGATTTCGAGAGCGGACAGCTCACCCGTCTATTAAAGGCATTTTAAGCAAAATGGGAGATTCACCCATGAACATAAACAGATACACCCAAAACACGGCTGTACCGCCCATCGACCTTTTATCGCAAAAGCAGACCGGGGAGGGCCACACCGCGAGGGTTTTGGCCGCAGACATTGTCGGTGCCCCCGGTAACAGTCGATATTTCCGCCGAGGGGCTTAGGGCCTTGCGTGATGAGGGCGATCCCCGTGTCAGCGCCGCCAATGAATGGGAGCCGTTCAAACCGGCCTGCTTTGATCTAAAATCCACCTTCTTCAAAAGACTGATGGGCGGCGCGTGACCATGGAGGAAGAGCTAAACGCCTTGGCGGAGGCGGCGGACATGGCGGCCAGGTTCATTGCTGAAAACACTAAAGCAACCATGATCGCCGAGGCTTCCATGGCTAAAACCCATGCCGAAGCAGAGATTTTCAAAGCCAGACACCAAAGCGCCGGGCAAAGAGAGCTTCACGCACAGAGATTGCAAATGGTGAACGAGCAATTACGTCTGGCCCAAGAGTTCGACGCAGAGACTCTTTATGAGCGATTGATGGACAGCATCCGCCATGTCGGACGTACCGCATCCAGCAGCGTTTTTGGTGCATAGTCAAGAGCACTAAGACTTTGACTCCACCAAAAACAAAAATTGCAACGCCCAAAAGGTCAAATCACATTCGAGGGCGTATTTTTTTGTGTAATCCGGCTCTAAACGTACATCGACATAGGCCGTCGGGTAGGTGATGCTTTTCGGCGAATAGCGCTTGTTGTGCGGCAGGTCGAGCCTCATCCGCAGTATGCCGTCATCGGCCAGGGCCTCCTCGATGCGGGCGACGGATTCGCGGATGACGCTGACGCTTTTGCCGACGTCGAGCATGGCGATTTCCGTCAGCAGGCGGCGGTAGGTGATTATGTCAATCGCGTCCACGCCAAACGGCCTGATCGGCCCATTATGCATATTGAGCGGGAAGGGGGCATAGTACCTGTTCCCGATTTTGATGTGGATCTGGTTTCCGCCCTGCGTGATGTCGTTAAAATGATCGAGGGCCGTGGCCATTAGGCGGATGTTTTCTTCTGTCCGCCAGGCATCGGTGTAGGCCAGCGTCTCCAGGTGGTATTGGCAGGGGAAATAAGTATCAGCCTCGATGTATGGATAATTATACTTGGCCCTGCTTTGGCGCGTCTTTGTGATGTCGGCGAAGGATGAAAGCGGCAGTATGCTCTTAAATGCTTCGAGGGCGGTATCTTGGAACGGCTTCACGTATGCGTCGTCGCCGTGGCCGAGCATGGCCTGCATGGCATACAGCAATGTCATCAGGCAAAAGCCGCTGTTTGGGCCGACGAAGCGGGTATCGAAGCGCACTTTTTCCGGCGGGATGTAGGAAAATTCCTCACGCAACCGCCCTTCATCGCGCATGGCCGCGACGAAGCCCGTTATCAGGGGATGATCCGGCGGGATGGCATAGTAGGACAAAAGCCGCGCCGCCGTCTCGCCGTCCTGCAAGGGGGTCTCGTGCAACTTTTCGCCGCGCCAGTTATCCCAGCTATGCATCCCGCGCCCAATATAGCCGCCCGGCTTGGCATAGCTTGACACGAGCCGAAAGTGCGGCGTGTCGTATATCTGGGCGAGCAGCCCTTCCTCTTCTGCGGGGCCAAGGTCGCACAAAATCTCCTTGCGGAGCCGGTAGCGGATGACGGGGCCGGCGTGTTCGAGCAGGAAGGCGATTGATTTTGACCATTTCATTACCAGCCCTCCAAAGTGGGGCGTTGTCATCTTGCCCTACATTCCCCCGCCGTCTCCACATTCCAGCGGACATGCTCCGCCAAATCGGCCTGGCTGTCAAAAGAGAGGCCGAAATCACGTTCCATTTTCCCGACATCATAGAGCTTCGGCTGTGCGTCCCAACCTTTATCCTCGACCACGAGCCGGGCCTGGCTGTCGGGGCGCAGGGCCAGGGCCATCCGCGCTATCTCTTCCCAGGTGGTGAAGACGTTGCCGAGGGCGAGGTAGACTTCCTCGTTTTTTTCGCTCTCCAACAAGGCGAGGTAGAGCCGCGCGATCTCGGGTGATGAGATGAACTGGGTGCCGTCGTGCTTTGTCACCTTGATCTCGCCGTCCGTGCAGACCGCCCGGGCAATGTCCTTGAAGCGCGTGTCGGACTGGCTGGAACCGTCGGGAAAGGGCGGGTTCGCGTAGGTGTAGCCGGGGCGGATGACGTTTCGCTTCATGGACACCGCGCCGCCGTTATAATATTTGCAAAAACCGAGGACAAAAGCCTCCGAGGCGGACTTGGTGCTGCCGTAGAGGTCAAGCGGCATATTGGACAGTGTTTCGTCCATGCCATCCCGCATATGACCCATGGCGGCGGTGCTGCTGGTGTAGATGAACTTACCCACCCCGGCCCGCTCCGCCAGTTCCAGCAAATGTACCGTCGCCGCCGTGTCGTTCGTCAGCATACTGACGGGCTCGTCGCCCCAGCCGAGGGCAATGTGGATGACGGCATCGCAGCCCTGCACGTATTCGCCCATCAGGTCATAGTCGGTGATGTGGCCTTGTACCAACTGGACCCGCTTAGCCAGCGAGGGGTACTTCTCAGGACTGCGCGACAAGACGATTGCCTCATGCCCCGCCTCCACGACTGCCAAGCTGACGTATTGGCCGATGTTACCTGTTCCGCCGGTGATGAAAATTTTCATGGCGCACCTCCTTTGTCTATTAGTATATCAATGATTTGCCTTGGTAACATTATCCCCCTTTTTCATCGACAATGCAATAGGGCAAGATAAGCCTCCATTTCGACGATATACGCCATTGCAATAATCTGCGCATTTGCGTCAGCGGTGGCCATATGCTAAAATGTACACAACGCAAAACAAACGACGGCCATCGTATTTTTGCTTATAAGTCAGCAACGAGGTATCATTTTACATGAGCAGACTGTCTTTCAAAACATTTTGCATAGAAAAATACGCGGATTTTAAGTCCATCCCGAGCAACGAGGTCTACAGGCTTTTCGAGGAGAATGACATCCTCGATATGCTGGACAGGGATTATGATGTGCTGCATGGTTTCGGCTTTGAATATATTGTAAATGACATAGATCAGTTTATCGACAGTAGGGGGCAAAGGTGATTATATATCATGGCGGAACGCAGATAGTGGAAAAACCAGACATATTGGCCGGCAGCAGGGGGCGGGATTTCGGGCGCGGCTTCTACACGACCAGTATCCGGGAACAGGCCGAGAAATGGGCTACGCGCCAAGCCGTCAGCAGGCGTGCCGAGAACGCCATCTTGAACATATATGAGTACGATGACGCAAACGCAAAAAAGAGTTTGATCATCAAGCGATTTAGGGATTATTCGCTGGAGTGGCTTGATCTAGTCATATCTTGCAGGCAGGATGGTTTTTATTGCCATGATTATGATGTCGTCATCGGAAAAATCGCCAATGATGATGTCGGTGAAACGGTCCAAGCGGTACTTGATGGTTTGTCTTCGAAAGAGTTCGCCTTGTCGCGGTTGGTATACATGAAAGCCAATGACCAAATCTGCTTTTGCAATGAAGCCGCATTGAAATTTTTACGATTCACAGGCTCAGAAAGGGTGACATAGATGGCACATGGCACAATCAGGGCCGCCACCTTGAAAACAATTTTAGGCTTTATCATGGACGACTTCGGCGTGGATGAAAACGTCGCCATCAAGATGTTCTACGAATCGCATATCGGCACCTGCTTTTCCGATGACGACACGGGCCTTTACGGGCAAAGCGCTGTTTATGTTTATAATTTATTTTTAGAAGATAGAGCAAACTAAAAAAGGTCTCCTTCTATTTTCTTATAACCTTCACACCCCAATCACATAAACCCTCGTATCCCCGCCGAACTCGCTGGCTTCCATCCCGAAAAACTGCCAACCGTATTTTTCGTAAAACCCTTCATGGTCGGTGCACAGATAGATATGTTCAAAACCAAGTTTCGCGGCTTCGCTTCGTCCATGTGCAAGCAAGCGCGCCCCCAGGGCCTGTCCGCGCAGGGCTTCTTCGACATATAAGGCGCATAGCCACGGCATCAAATCCTTACGGAGCATGAAATCATTTTCAATGAGTCCGTAACTGCCGATTATCCCGTCATCATCCAGCATCAGATACCAGCGGGGCAGGGCTTTTTCTGTGTCCAGGCTTTCGGAAATGGACTGCCGGTAAATTTCCTTGTCTATGCCCCATTTCGACGAGAAATAGTCGACCGCCCGCTCCAGATAGTCCGGGTGCTCGCGGATGTTTATGATGTATGGCATCATTTTCCTCCCTCACGCAATTCAGGCAGTTTACACAGTTTCATCTCCGCATTTTCGTTCTTGCAAAGCCGAAAAGAATCGTGGATTATGACCCATAAGGATGCAAAACAAACTGTAAAGGCCAACCGCCCGCTCCATGCTATTTGTCTTCATAATGGCCTTTGCAAGAAATTATCAACAAGTCCTCCCCATTTCGGCAATAAACGAGTCGGTCACCCTGGTTTATGGTTCTGGAAAACCTGACGGGATTTTTGTAGTGCCTCAATTTTTCAGGCTTGCCTTTACCACTCAAAAAACCTTTTTCCATGATATCGGTGATGAGTTCGTCAATTCTGACGACGGTGCTAGGATTCGACGTTTCCCACGCCTTATATTCTTTTAATCCTTGTCTGGTGAATGTCAGCTTCATAAGGTGGCCTTTTGTGGTGTTTCGCTGAATTTGGCCATGCCATTCTCATCTTTTCCGAGATACTCGTATACGCCATGCTCCCTGGCATCCTCAATGGCCATGTTCAATTTGGCAAGATAAGCGGCGTTATTATACTGAACTGTGTTAAGCTCAAACGGCACCCTTTTCTCCCGCACCAACGCTTTGAGGCTCGAAGTGAAATAAGCGGTCATGTTCAATCCGATATCCGCCAATGCTTCATCGGCTTGCTGCTTCAGTTGCTCGTCAATCCTCATGGTTATTGATTTTGACATAATATCGTCCTCCGGTGCATATTATTCTTCACATACATATATTGTACAGCAATAATGATGTTTTTGCAATACGTTTTGCCCTTTGCACAAACTCCATTGACGCTAAAATAAAACTTTGCTAGTATTAGCATATCATGACCACCATCGACGAAGCCCTGGCCATGCTCGACGATATATACGACGAACTGCCAAAAGAATTTCATAATGACCTCGACGGCGGCGTGATTTTATCGGCGGAGGTGAAAATACATCCGGCCAGTGAGGCGGGGCATCCTTTGTATATTTTGGGCGAATATCACAGCCAACCCCGGGGACTGGGTCGCTTCATCATCATCTATTATGGCTCCTTTGCCCGGATGTTTGCCCATCTGGAACCCCGGCGCTTTAAGGAAAAACTCCGGAAGACCCTCTTGCATGAATATACCCACCATCTGGAATCATTGGCGGGCGAGCGCGACCTGGAAATACAGGACGCCCGGTCGCTGGCGGCATATAAGCGGAGGGTATTGTAACCCATCATATAATACCCTTATCACACCATTCTTCAAATAAATTATTCCAGACATCATTGGGAATCGGCCATTTATTGCAGATGGCCTTTGCTTCTTCCAGAAAGCGGATGGTGTACAAGCAGCCGTCTTCCACTCCTTTGATGCACAGCCTGATCCACGGTATTGTCAGATCATATTTTTGCTTCATCAGATCAAAGTCATAATATACTGATTTTAATGCTATGTCCCAATCATCATCCCCAAGCTCCATGATGGCATATTTTGCTGTCTTGTCGCCACTGAAGTTCAAACCTACGGAGCCAGGGTTCAGGATGGTTTTATTTTGGACTTTTTTATACCACTGTGCATGGGAATGTCCGCAGAGCAGCATATTTTCGCTTATCGCGTCTAGGCAATCCACAATCCGCGTTTGATCATCTTCAAAGATGAGCTCAGATGCGGAAAAGGGGGAGCCATGCACTAATTTTAGTGTTGCTTGTGAATGAAATTTAAGCGATATGCTTTCGGGGAGCGAATGTATGTATTTTTTATGTTTTTCTGACAATATTTTTTCCGTCATGTATGTCACGGCATATTGATCGTATTCATAGGCTTCTTGGCCGTTTTGGATGTATAATTCACGATTTCCCTTAATGACATACCCATCCAGTGAGCGGACCATGTCCAAGACATCATTTGTGTCGTCGGGCAAATCCGTTATCAAGTCACCGAGTATAATAATGTGATCGACATCATTTTTATTTATATCAGCAATAACTGCCTCCAAAGCCAGCTTATTACCGTGAATATCTGATAAAACCGCAATTTTCATATGCTGCCATTTTCTCCACATTGCACCCCAACAAGAGCGGGGGTAGCATGGTGATTCTCCCTGTTTTTTTTCAGCATACCCCCATGTTCCGGAACTGTCAAGCCTCAGCCGATCTGATGCCGCCGAAAGCCCCGCCAAGTAAACGGCAGCATCATCGCGCCGGCGAGAAAAGCGTATACCGGGAGGACGACATAGGGCAGGGCAATCAGCCCGAAAAAGTCAAAGGGCACATGGGAAAAGACATGCCACTGCGTCATCACGCCGCTGGGGAGCAGGGTAAAGATCTGCCACAGCCAAACTGCCGTCTCCGGCACAGAGACCATCATCGGAACAAAGAGCAGGACGCTGACGACGATGATGACCCCGAACGGTGATCTTAGCCGCGACGACAGCAACAGGGTAATCGCCACGAACAGGAAGACGCCGCCAAAGGCGCAGGCCGCAAATATCCCAACGGCTCCCGCCACCGAAAGCGGATAAGCGAGGAAGGGCATGATCAGCTGGACGGGCGCGGCGGCCCCATCGTAGCCGTAGACCAGCGAACACATGATATATGCCAACGCCAAGAGCAGCAAAAAGTACAGGACGAAGAGCGACAGTGCCGCACAGAGCTTGGCCGCGATCAGCCTGCCCTTGCCATGTTTCGCCGTCAGGAGCAACTGGTCGGCTCCCGTGGCATATTCGTCGGCGAACATTGGCGCGAGACATTTGGCGAGGATAAAGGCGCAGATAATCCCGAGGGTGTATATGTAGCCGAACAGGGCATTAAAGCCGTCCGTATGGGCATAGACATAGGGCGTCTCTATGACACTGTTGAGTGCAATCAGCCGCTCTTTGGCGGCATCGCTGATGGCCCCGGCGCGGATACCGGCCACCACGTTGTCATGGCGCGTCTGGTAAAAGGCCCGGAAATCGTCCGCTGTCAGGCTCGCCAGCCCCTCCAGATCCAGGCCATAACCATATTCCCTGTTCAATAACCAAAACAGCCTATTGTAGGGCCGGGCGTATGCTTGATATTCCGGCGACGCCTCGTAACGCTCGATTGCCGGAATCATCGCATAGGCATCTTGCATCTCCCCGAAGAGCCCCGCGTCCACCATCCGGCCGGACAAGGCTAAGGCATATGCGCGTTCCTTGACCATGGCTTCATAGTGGTTTTCATAGGGCTCACCGTCGATATAGGACATCATGAAAAACATCGGCAACGGGCTGGCGCATATCGCGATGACCCCCAAGACCAGGGCGACGATGCTGCTCTTGCGTTTGAATATTTTCTTATATTCGAAACCGGTGAGGGTGAGGAAGCTGTGCATATAGGTAACCCTGCCTTTCTGAAAAATCTTGAAGAATGCTGGTTTTATCAGCATTCTTCGGCGTGAAGTTTCTTCACGCCTTTACCCCCTTAAAATGATATAAATACAAATCCTCCAACGCCGCCGCCACGTTCACGGCCTCCCCACAGGGCGGCTCATCGGCCACCAGCCGCAGAAATGTCCGCCCGCCCTCGGGACGGATGTTTATGACCGCATAATCCTCCGCCAGATGCGCGGCGACCCCGTCGTCCACGACACACTCGAAGACCTTGCCCTCCATGGCCGCAAGAATCGCCTCCGGCATCCCATTTTCGATGATCTGTCCGTCCTTCATCACCAGGACGATACGGGCAATGCTCTCGATGTCCGCAACGATATGGGTGGACAGCAATACGCTCCTGTCCGCGCCGAGCTGCGAAATCAAATTACGGAAGCGGATCCGCTCCTTGGGGTCCAGTCCCGCCGTCGGCTCGTCGAGGATGAGGATCTGCGGGTTATTGAGCAAGGACTGCGCGATCCCGAGCCGCTGCCTCATGCCGCCAGAAAAGGTCTTGATTTTCTTTTTTGCCACATCGGAGAGCGAGACAAGCTCCATCAGTTCGGCGGATTTTGCCCGCGCCCGCGCCTTGGTCAGGCCCTTCAGGCTGGCCATGTAATGCAGAAACTCCGTCGCCGTGAATTCGGGATAGTAGCCAAACTCCTGCGGCAGATAACCGAGCTGGTCACGGTATTCTTCCCGGCTCACATTGATGCCGTCCCATGTCACCTCGCCGCCGGTCGGTGTGAGCAGGCCGCAGAGCATCCGCATCAGCGTGGTCTTGCCCGCGCCGTTCGCGCCCAGCAGCCCATGCACGCCCTGTCCTATCCTCAGCGATACCCTGTCCACGGCGATTTTATTCTTGTATTGCTTCGTCAAACGGTCAACGACCAGTTCCATGTGCTACCTCCATGTCATTGCGGGCTTGACCCGCAATCCCCCCACGCTTCCTTTTCACGATTCGTTCGTCGCCTCCCGAACGAAAACCCTGGCCTCCCCCGCCGTCCAAATCAGCAATGCGACAAACACCATGCCCCAATACGCCACGTAGCCGTCGGAAAAAACGCCGCGGTACGCAGTGGAAAGCAAGACATTCAAGATGCTGACACCGCAGGCCATGCCGCCGCAGATGTAATTCGCACTACTCTTTTGGCCCAGCCACAGCGGCCAGCTGCCGCCCTCCTGCGTTGCCAGACGGTTGAAAGCAAAGAGCGAGAGCGAGCAAGTGAGCAAAAACGGCACGAACAAGTACAGCGCAAGGCGCAGCACCTGGCCGCTGTCCGCCATGCCCAATGAAACCGTGATGGCGGCGAACAGCAGCATATCGGCACAGGCCAAAATCCACAGCCTGGCCAGCACGACATCGGAAAAACCATACTTGCAGCTTTTCTCCAACTCCGCCATGCCGTGGGAGATGCTGCGGGCAATCTCCGTCATGCCCACTAGGACGACAAAAGGTAACAGCGAGGATACGACCCAGACGAAGCCCAGCACATTGTCCGTCATCGGCGTGGCCGGAAGCGCCAGCGCCGGCAACAGCAAAATGAGCGTCTCGATCCACACCCGCTTGCGGATATAGCCTATCTGGGCGAGCAAGAAATCACGGCGGCGGCTTTTCGGGAAGCGTAGTGCCAATATAAACTCCGCCTTCCGCTCCGGCGCGGGAGCGTCAAATACGCTTCGTAAGTTTTTTTTCAGCTTACTGTTCATGAAAAATCCTCTTTCAACATCCCCCTCAGTTTCTCCAAGCCCTCATTGATTCGCCGCCGCAGTGCAAAGCGCGACAGACCCGTTATGGCGCAAATCTCTTTCATCGACAACTCATTCGCATAGCGCAGCAGCAGTATTTCCTGTACTTCCCCCGGCAATGCCGCCAGTGCCGCCCCCAGGTCCAGCCGCGTCTCGACGGTGTTTAGCCCTACGTCCTCACAAGCGACATCCTCCGGCAACGCTGGCCCGGCGGGCCGCCTGTATGCGTCGATACAGAGATTCTTGGCGATGCTATAAAGGTAGGCCAGTGGCTTCCCCCGGTCCATGTAGCTGTTTTGGCTAAAGAAACGCAGAAACGCCTCCTGGGTCAAATCCTCCGCAAGCTGGCTGTTTTTCACTTTAAAATAACAATACTTGTATATCTTGTCATATTGTTCTTCCAGCGATATGGGCATAAAAAATCTCCGTATTTATACTGTTTAACGGATGAACAGGCGAAAATGTGCGATTATATTTTAATAATATTTTGACTTAATCTTCCGACGCGGCACCCACTCCCCGCAGCGCCACCATCAGCACCGCGACATCGGCCGGTGAGACCCCCGATATTCTTGCTGCCTGGCCCAGTGAGAGGGGGCGATGGATGCCGAGCTTTTCCCGCGCCTCCAGCCGCAGATTCTTTATTTCATTATAATTAAAGTCAAGCGGGATTTTCCTGTCTTCCATCTTCCGAAACTGTTCCACCTGCCGCCGTTGCCGCGAAAGATAACCCTCGTATTTAATCTCGATCTCCACCTGCCGCGTCACATCTTCCGCCAAGGCCGTCCTGTCCTTATCCAGCGCGGCCAGCTTCTGATAATCCATTTCCGGGCGCGAAAGCAGTTCCGCCAGGGAGGCCGACGATTTTAACGGACTGCTGCCGGCTGCCGCCAGTGCCGACTGGACATCCGTAGCCGCGCCGACATGGGTATTTTTTAACCGTCTAATCTCGTCGGCTATAGCCTGGCGCTTAATATTTAGCTGTAAAAGCTCGGCCTCTGTCCTAAGTCCCACTTGATAACCCCGCTCCAAGAGGCGCAAATCGGCATTGTCCTGCCTGAGCAAGAGCCGGTACTCGGCCCGCGAGGTCATCATCCGGTAGGGCTCGGCATTTTCCTTGGTGACGAGGTCGTCGATCAAGACACCGATATAAGCCTCCGAACGGTCTAAAATTATTTCCTCCTTGCCCTGCAAGTACAGGGCAGCATTGATACCGGCGACGAGTCCCTGGGCGGCCGCTTCCTCATAACCGCTGCTGCCGTTCAACTGCCCGGCGCTATACAGGCCCTTTATCTCCCTGAAAGCCAAGGTCGGCAGCAGTTGTGCCGCATCCAGGCAATCATACTCGATCGCATAGCCATAGCGGACGATCTCGCAGTTTTCCAGCCCCGCCACGCTGCGGTACATCGCCAGTTGGACATCCTCGGGCAGGGAGGTGGACATCCCGGCGACATACATTTCATCGCTGTCCGCCCCTTCCGGCTCGATGAAGACCTGATGGCCCGTCCTGTCAGCGAACTTCACGACCTTATCCTCGATCGAGGGGCAATAACGGGTCGGCGCACCCTCGATGATCCCGGCATAGATGGGCGAACGGTGCAGGTTTTCGCGGATGATCGCATGGGTTTTTTCGTTGGTGTAGGTGAGATAACAAGGCAGTTGCTCCCTTTGGATGGCGGCAGGGTCAGTATCAAACGAAAAGGGCACGATCCACTCATCGCCAGGCTGCATGACCATACGGGAAAAATCGAGACTGCCCTTTGCCAGCCGTGCCGGTGTGCCGGTCTTAAAACGGCGAAAGCGGATGCCCAGGGCAGCCAAGGCCGCCGTCAATTGTTTGGCGCTATCCAGCCCGCCGGGCCCCGTATAATCTATCTGCTCACCGCGCAGACAGCGGGCATTCAGGTATGTGCCGGCACACAGGATGACGGCGCGGCACTCATAAAAGCCACCGTTCGCCGTCTGGATACCCGTCACCGCCCCGTCCGTGACCAAAATGTCCACGACCTCACCCGCCACGACCCGGAGATTTTCGCAAGCCATAAGCCGCGCCCGCATCACCTTTCCATAGGCGGTCTTGTCGGCCTGGGCCCGCAGGGAATGGACGGCCGGGCCTTTCGAGAGATTGAGCATCCGCGACTGTATGAAGCTTTGGTCGATGACCTTCGCCATCTCCCCGCCCAGGGCGTCTATCTCACGGACGAGATGCCCCTTGGACGTGCCGCCGATATTCGGATTACAGGGCATCATGGCGATGCTGTCCATGCTGATGCAAAACAGCGCCGCCCGAAAACCCAGCCGCGCCGCAGCCAGCGCCGCCTCACAGCCGGCGTGCCCGGCCCCTATGACCACTATGTCTGTATTATAGTTCATCTAGGTATCATTCCTCCGCAAAAATAATACCACGGATTACGCTCACAAACAACCGCCACGGATGGAAAGCATGTCATTGCGAGGAGCGTATCCCGGACTTTGCCCGAGGCGCAATCCAGTAATAAAACATACGAATCGCACACTCTGGATTGCTTCGGCCTGTAAAACGGCCTCGCAATGACATACTTTAGCGCGTTCATGATTGATTTTACCATGGCATCATGTTATACTGATACACGCCATACATGGTGGATGGCCCGATAGTGCAAAGTGCATTATGAAGGCAAGAGTGAACACTCTAATTATGCATTATGCATTTCAGACGAGGACAGGCACATGAAAACTATATTCATCGTGGACGACGAACATACCAACCGAATGATGGCGAAAATCGCATTGGATGGCGCATACAAGACCTTTGCCCTGCCCTCTGCCGCCAAGATGTTCAAGCTGGCGGAAAAAATCACGCCCGACCTGATCTTACTGGACCTGAGCATGCCGGAAATGGACGGTTTCGAGACCATAAAACAATTAAAATGCGATGAACAGTTAAAATCCATCCCCGTCATCTTCCTCACCGCCACATACGATGCCGAATCGGAAACGCGGGGCCTTCACGCCGGGGCCATAGACTTCATTCACAAACCCTTCACGCTGCCCGCTTTGATAGAACGCATAGAAGCACATATATAAGGATTCATATATGCCTGCCAACAATAAATACCCCATAAATCAACGGCTCATGGAGATATTTATCCGCAGTGCCAAGGACGCCATCGACACACTAAACGCAGGGGGGTCCCAGCATGGCCATGACATGGACACGTTTATAACCACCACCCACGGCATGAGATCCGCCCTGTTGTATGTGGGCGAAAAGGAGGCATCGGAGGCGGCATATGCCTTGGAGAAGGCCGCCATAGACGGCAATGTGGAGTATATCAGCAGCCATTTGGGGCCCTTTATAGAAACACTGGAAGCGCTGTGCGAAAAACTCTGTCCCAAAGGCGAAAAAAATGCAACGGCCTCAAAGCCGGATGAGGATACTAATCTTTTGGCCCATGAGCTGGAAAAAATCATCTCTGCCCTGGAGACCTACGATGATACAGCGGCCTATTTAGCCTTGGATTTACTGGATAAAGTGCACTGGAGCACAGACACCGCCGCCGCGCTTTCGAAAATTCGCGATGGCTTATTTTTGGACAGTGACTTCGAAGGTTCCGCTAAAAAGGCTAAAGGCTTGCTGGCCCTCATTTGCCCAGACAAAAATTGCTGAAAATCTCATTCACCAGATCATCACCCACCCGCTCACCGATAATCGTTCCCAGGCTTTCATAGGCATCCATCAAATCCACACATAACACATCTTCCGGCATTTTTTCAGACAAACCCTGCCTGACTAAACACATACTCGTATGGGCCTGCGTCAGGGCCTCGATATGGCGGATATTGCTGATGTGAATGTCCGCCACGTTTGCTAAACCGTCATGCAAAAACATTTCGTTGATACTGTCCCTTAGCTCATCCATGCCACGCCTGTCTTTGGTTGAACAGATCAACACTGGGGGCCCATCCCCCGTTTTTTCCCCATGTGGACAAAGCCTGTCCACAATATCCCCTATGTCTTTTTCTGTTGCCTTTCTGGCCAAATCTGCCTTATTTAACAGGATTATCAGCTTTTTCATACCCAACTGCCGGGCGATATGGCGGTCTGTGTCATCTATGTCACGGGATAAATCCAGCATGAAAATCACCAGTTGGGCCTCATCGGCGCTTTTTATGCTCCGCTCGACCCCCAACTGCTCTATTTTATCCGCTGTAGCCCGGATTCCGGCCGTGTCCATAAGGTTTAGCATTAGCCGGCCGACCATCGCGGATTCGCTCAAGGTATCCCTTGTGGTGCCGGCAATATCCGTGACTATCGCCCGTTCCTCGCCCAACAGCAGATTATATAACGACGATTTCCCCACATTGGGCTTGCCGATGATGGCACAGTCTATGCCTTCCTTTATTATCCGGCCCTGATCCGCAGACTCAAGCAGCCCTGCGATACGCTCAATAAAGCCCTGCGTTTGCTCGGATAATTGCGCCCCGTATCCATCCAGGTCATAATGCTCGGGATCATCCAGGGCCGCCTCTATATAGGCCACCTGCCGTAGAATATCGGCGCGCAACTTGCTCACCGCTGCGGACAAAGCACCCCTCAACTGATTGAGGGCCAGCTTAAGAGCGGCCTCGTTTCTGGCGCCTATTATGTCCATGACCGCATCCGCCTGTGATAAATCCAAGCGGCCATTTAAAAATGCCCGCTTGCTAAACTCGCCGGGCTCGGCCAAGCGCGCCCCGCACTCAAGGATATGCCTTAGGATGTGTTGCATCATCAAGCTGCCACCGTGACAGTTTATCTCCACTACATCCTCGCGGGTATAGCTGTGCGGGGCCTTCATCAGCGTCACCATCACTTCATCTATTATTTCCGTTCCATCAATTAAAAAGCCATACCGTATCGTATGGCTTTTCATTTGTGTTATGGCGGGAAACAACTGCGCCGTAATAGTCACGGCCTCGCTGCCGCTTATGCGGATAATGCCTATCCCCGCGCCGCCTATGGCCGTGGCGGGAGCGGCGATAGTATCATTTATTATTGTCGTATTTGTCATTATATCTGTCGTTCGTCTTTTTCATCGTGACGACTATGCGGCGGAAGGGTTCTTCGCCTTCGCTATACGTGGAAACATATTTATCGCCTTGTAAAATCGAATGGATAATGCGTCTTTCGTAGGGGTTCATCGCCTCCAGCGTCACCGGCCGTCTGGAACGTTTGACCTTATAAGCGACATTTTTCGCCAGATTTTCCAGCGTTTCCCTTCTTCTGTCCCGGTAGTTTTCCGTATCCAGCTTGACGCGGATAAACTCCTTACTTTCCTTATTCACAACCAGAGATACCAGATATTGCAAAGAATCCAGGGTTTGGCCGCGTTTGCCAATCAAAATACCCATTTCCGCGCCGGACAATTCTATCCCCATGTCGCGGCTTTCCGCTTCATAATTGATTTTGATGCCCACGTCCATCTGCATGGCACCAAAGACGTCGCGTAAAAAACTGTCGGCCTTGTCGCCTATGTCATTTTTTACCCTGGCCTTGATTACCGCCAGCTTAGTGCCAAGGCCCAAAAATCCGCTCGACCCTTCATCGACCACAATATAGTCCAGTTTCTCGCTGGTGATGGATAATTGCTGGCAAGCCTCGGTGATGGCATCGTCCAATGTTTTTGCGCTGATTTCAACATAATCCATAGTCATTCTCCCTCTACTTTCCCATATGTGCGTATCCCCTGCCTTAAGTGCTACGTCATTTTTTATTTCTTTCGTTGTATGCCTTGACCATGTTGGCTTTTTCGGCAATGCTGCTTACTTTTTTCTCACCTGTGCCACTTGTCGCTTCTGCACCAGTGGCTGTGTTCGTATTATCCGCGTTTGCGGCCTTAGTACCTACGCCGCCTGGGTTCTTGGCGCCGCCAGTATTCTTGGCGGCCGTTATCGCTTCCCTATCCGCCAATGCTTTGGCGTTGGCTTGATTGGCTTTTTCGGCCAGTGTGGCGAGGGCTCCCGGCTTACGGGTATTCAGATTGGCGTTGGCGCTGACTTTATTGGGGTCTATGCCTTTCTTTTCCAGCTTTTTTGCCCGTTTTTCCGCCGATTGCTTAATCAGCTCATCCAAATCCATCTTGTCAAAGTGGCGGTTGATGACTACTTGCTGTATGCTCCGGACCACGGCACCCGCCACCCAGTAAAGGCCCATGCCGGCCGGCAACGTGAAACAGAAAAAGGCCGACATCAGGGGCATCATCGTATTCATTGTCTTCATCGTGCTGGCCATCTGGCCCTGTTGATCACCACCGGCAGCAGCAGCGTTTTGTGGCATGAGTTTTACGTTTATCCATTGCGTGGCCGCCGACAAAAGCGGGATGACAAAGGCACCCAGCAAGGCCAGCCAGGCGATGTTCACTCCGCCGTTCCACGCCTCCGTGACCATAAAAGACGGCGATTCCGCAATGTTTATCCCGAGGAAATTATTATATAGATTCAGTAGTGATTCAGTCACGCCCACATCTTGTGCCAGTTCCGGGTATTGCTCCACAACCTCCACAAATCCTGGTGTGGCCGCCCGGTTTAAGACATCGACCACGGTATTTTGCACAAAATCAGACTCGACCGGGCCGTAGAGAAATTCGTCGCTTTGCAGATTATTGCCGCGGATGAAACGGGCCGCGTTCTGGAATATCTCGTTGCCGCTGAGAAATTCCCGGCTGCCATCTATTGCCAGCAGGTTATTCACCAAAGGGTAAAAGGCTTCCTTTATCTTCGAGACATAGGCCGGCATATTGCTGATGACGCGGTAGAGGGCGAACAGTATCGGCATTTGGATGACCAGTTGCACGCAGTTACCAGCCTGGGAGACACCGTAGCGCTCATAAACGGCCTTGGTTTCAGTGTTCATCGCCTGCATCGAGGCCTGGTCTTTTTTACCCTTATACTTATCCCGGATAACCTGGAGTTCGGGATTCATTACCGCCGAGAGTTTGGAGAATTTTTGCTGGCGAATGGTGAGCGGCAGCATGAAGATATAGATGACAATCGTAAACAAAATGATTGCCATTCCGGTATTTGGCAAGCCCAGCATATCAATAAAACGGAAGATGGCGTCCATCAATATGCCGAGCAAACGGGCAATCGGACCTAAGAATGCGCCCGTATCTTGCGTTAGAATAATAACCTGCAATGTAAATTCCTTTCTTTCATCTTACCGGATCATAGCCCCCGCTGGAAAAAGGATTACAGCGCAACAGACGCCAAAACGCCATAAACCCGCCTTTAAGCGCACCGTATGTTTCCACGGCTTCCATGGCATAGGATGAGCAAGTCGGATAATATGGGCACCTAGTCGTTTTCATCGGTGAAAGATACTGCCGATAAAGTCTAATGACCATAATTAGCACATTTTTCATACGCGCCGCTCGCGCCGGGAATGCCTAGCGGTATTCCCGATTGATTCTATGCAGTTTCGCCAAGCGCAGCAGGTTTTTTTCCATGTCCTGATATGAAGCCTCGGCGCTTTCTGCCCTGGCGACTATCACAATATTAAAGCCGCTCATAAAGCGTTCTTCATGCAGCCTGTAACATTCCTTAATTCGCCTCTTGACCCTGTGCCTTACTACTGAATTCCCTACTTTTTTTGAAACCACTATTCCCAGATAATTCAACTCGCTGTCATTTTGCATAACATGCATTGTCAAATACTTACCGGTAAAAAATCTTCCATTTTGATAGACTTTTCTAAACTCGCGGTTTTTTTTCAGTGATTCGCTAAATTTCATGGTCGCTGGTCTTTGCCGCTTTCTTTTGGCTGTGCTATAGTGTCCTATGCGGACAGTTTTTTTCTGCCCTTCCTTCTTCTATTGGCCAAAACTTTCCTGCCTCCGGCACTTTTCATCCTGGCCCGAAAGCCATGCAGCTTTGAGCGTTTTCGCTTTTTCGGCTGAAATGTCATTTTCAAAGCAAACTCACCTCCTTATCGTATATATGGACAATATCACAATTATATGGTAATAAAGATAAGCAGTCAAGCAAAAATTACGCCTTTGGCTCATTTTCAGTTGCCAATTCCATGAACATATATTAACATATGCATATGAAAAGTTTCATTAATGAAAATTGGGAAAACATAAAAGAAACCATCCGCAGCGAATATGATTTATCCGATGTTTCTTATGATACATGGATACGTCCGCTTTTATTCCATGACATAGACGATGATTTAGGCATTATAACCATCCTCATCCCTTCCGATCAGACCAATATGCAAAAATACATTTCCTCGAAGTTCAGTCTCTTTTTCAAGGTGACAATCACGGAACTGACAGGCACATCATATGATATCAATTTTGTCTTGGAAAATAAATTAGAGGCTGCCAAGTCATACTTAAACAACATAAACAGCGGCCGTAACATAAATTTTGAAAACGCCAACTTAAATGCCAAGTATACCTTTGATACTTTTGTGGTGGGCAGTAATAACCGTTTTGCCCATTCCGGTGCCCTGGCCGTGGCGGAAAATCCCGGCGTGGAGTATAATCCGCTGTATATATATTGCGGGGCCGGTTTGGGTAAAACCCATCTTATTCATGCAATCGGTCATTTTATCCTGAAAAATAATCCGGAAATGAAGGTTTTATACGTCAACAGCGAGCATTTTACCAACGAAGTTATCGGCGCCTTGCGCAGCGGCAACGAAGCGCGGATGGTAAATTTTAGGGAAAAATACCGCACGGTGGATGTATTTTTATTGGATGATGTGCAATTTATTATTGGAAAAGAACGGACACAGGAAGAATTTTTTCATACCTTCAATGTCCTTCATTCCGCTGGAAAGCAGATAATTTTAACCTCGGATAAGCCCCCAAAAGATTTATCCGCATTGGAAGAGCGGCTCAGGACCCGCTTTGGCTGGGGTCTGCTGGTAGACATGCAGGCACCGGATTATGAAACCCGGATGGCCATTTTGCAAAAGTATACCGAATTGCAAAATAAGAAAATAGACAACAAAATACTGGAATATATTGCCGATAACGTCACTACAAATGTCAGGGAAATGGAGGGCGCCTTAAATAAGGTGTTGGCTTATACCCGCATAGAAAAACAAGAACTGAATATGACAGACGTGGAATATGCCTTGAAAGACATCATAAATAATGAAGGAAAGGAAATAACGGCGGGTCTTATCATCAATATTGTGGCCGAACAATATAACATCAGCGCTAATGATATAATGTCTGTCCGCAAAAACTTGGAATTTGTCCAGCCCCGTCATGTGGTCATGTACCTTTGCCGTAAATATACCACTCACTCGTACAGTCAAATTGCTAAAATCCTCAAAAAGAAGGATCACACCACCGTCCGGCACGGTGACAAAAAAATTGCCGATGAATTAACGGTAAATGAAGAACTGAGAAACAAAGTAGAAATCATAGAAAAATTGATAAGTCCGTGACTTTCCTTACTTATCCACATTTATCTATTTTTTTATGTTTATAGCTTGATAAAAAACCTGTTTTGTTCTATAATAAATAGCATAACACATAAATAAGAAAAAATTTTATGTTTATATCTGTCCGTGAAACTAGATGCCATTAAACATAATTTACACAAACCATCATGCCTATAAAAACCTTAATACTTAATAAAAAAACGCAGCTTTCCACAAATTCTACTTAGCTACTACTATTACTACTAAATTATTTATATATTACTTGGACGAGGCTTGAGAAAGGAAAAAGAAGATGAAAATTGTATGCTCGAAAGTGGATTTGGTGAATGGGGTAAACATAGTATCAAAAGCTGTGCCGAACAAAACTACCATGTCCATTCTGGAATGTATATTGATAGAAGCTTCCGGCTCGGACATAAAGCTTACTGCCAATGATATGGAAATGGGCATAGAAACCAAGATAGCAGGGGAAATAATAACGCAGGGCAGTATCGCATTAGATGCAAAATTACTGTTCGAGATAGTAAGGAAATTACCGGATAACGATGTAACGATAGAAGTAGTGGATAATCTCAGGACCCTTATCAGTTGTGAAAAAGCCTTGTTCACCATAATAGGCAAGCCGGGGGATGATTTTTCCGGTCTGCCGGAAATAGAAAAGCTGGATAGCATTTTAGTTTCTCAATTTACCTTAAAAGAAACAATAAGGCAGACTATTTTTTCCATAGCGGACAATGATTCCAATAAGCTGATGACCGGGGAACTCTTTGATATAAATAATGACAGCCTCAGGGTATGTTCTTTGGATGGCCATCGCATAGCTATCAGAAAAGTGGATTTGAAAAATAAATACCCCAATAGAAAAGTAGTAATTCCCGGTAAAACATTAAACGAAATAAGTAAAATATTACCCGGTGAAACAGAAAATGATGTGACGATATTCTTTACCGGAAAGCATGTGGTATTTGAGTTTGATAATACAATGGTAGTGTCGCGCCTGATAGAAGGCGAGTATTTCAAGATTGACCAAATGCTATCCAGCGATTTTGAAACAAAAATCAGTGTAAATAAAAGGCAGTTGTATAATTGCATAGACAGGGCTACCCTGCTGATTAGGGAAGGGGATAAAAAACCCATCATCATCAATATAAATGATGAAAAAATGGATATAAAGATCAGCTCAACCATAGGCAGCATGGATGATGAAATAGACGTAGAAAAGCAGGGCAAGGATTTACTTATAGGCTTTAACCCAAAGTTTTTTATAGATGCCCTGCGCGTGATAGATGATGAAGAAATAGACATCTATTTTGTGAATCCAAAAGCGCCATGTTTTATCCGCGATAAAGAAGAAAAATACATATATTTGATTCTTCCGGTGAACTTTGCGACAGTATGATAAAAATAAAATTAAAAGAAGATTACATAAAATTAGGCCAGGCCCTGAAAGCGGCTAATTTGGTCAGTAGTGGTGCAGAAGCGAAGCATATAATAGCCGACGCTTTAGTATTGGTGAACAATGAGCCAGAACTTAGGCGCGGCAGAAAACTATATGACGGCGACAGTGTTTCTTATGATGGCAACGAAATACGAATCGAGAACTAAATGATAATCAGATCCCTGGAATTGGAAAACTTTAGAAACTGTAGATCCTTGAAGATTGATTTTAGCGAAGGCACCAATATTTTGTATGGCGATAATGCCCAGGGCAAAACAAACATATTGGAAGCCATTTTCATATCTTCCACCACCAGGTCACATAAATCCAGTAAAGATAAGGATATCATCCATTTTGGTGGCGACGACGCCCACATCAGGACATATATAGAAAAAGACAAAGACATTACCAAAGTGGATATGCATCTGCGCGGCACAAAATCAAAGGGTATTGCCATAAACAACCAAAGTATTAAACGGGCGGCCGAGTTGATGGGTATTTTGAATGTGGTATTCTTTTCGCCGGAGGATTTGGCCATCATAAAAGACGGGCCATCTGAGCGGCGCCGTTTTGTGGACATGGATTTATGCCAATTGGACAGCTTTTATCTATATAATCTGACCAACTACAACAGGGTGGTAACCCAGAGAAATAAGCTGCTTAAAGATATACAACTAAACCCGGAACTGAAAGATTCCATATCCGTCTGGGATGAGCAATTGATAAAGTTTGGCATTAAACTAATAGACAGACGCAACTCCTTTGCTGGGCAACTGAATAGGTTGGTTAAAAATATTCATAAAAGTTTGTCCGGCCACAAGGAAGAATTGAATGTTTTCTATGAACCTAACGTGTCCATGGAGGATTTTGAGGCAGAGCTGGCAAACAGCCTGGAAAAGGACATAAAATTAAAGCAAACGAATGTCGGCCCGCACCGTGACGATTTTGCCTTTTATATAAATGAAATTGATATACGCAAATTCGGCTCACAGGGCCAGCAACGCACCGCTGCCCTTTCCCTGAAACTGGCGGAAATAGACCTAATCCGGCGCCTGAAAAAAGATGTGCCCGTGCTGTTGTTGGATGATGTCTTGTCGGAACTGGACAGTAAAAGGCAAAATTATCTGCTAAAAAATATCGGCAGTATTCAAACCATCATTACTTGCACCGGCCTGGATGATTTTGTCAGCCGCCGCTTTAACGTGGATCGTGTCTTTCGGGTAGTGGATGGCGATGTGATGCTCTTGGAAGAAGGCCTGCCCAAAGGCCCGCCACAACAGCAGCAGAAAAAAAAGAAAAAATAAAATCCCGCCAATAACCGTAGGGCGGGGGCTTGCCCCCGCCGCATAAGGAGTACCATGTCAGATAACGATAACACAAACAACGAATTCATATACGGTGCCGACCAAATCCAAATCTTGGAAGGCTTGGAAGCAGTCCGCAAGCGTCCTGGCATGTTCATCGGCACGACGGCCAGCCGGGGCCTCCATCACTTGGTCTATGAAATAGTCGATAACGCCGTCGATGAAGCCCTGGCTGGATTTTGTAGTTGCATAGACGTGACCTTGAATAAAGACAATTCCGTCACCGTCATAGACAACGGCCGTGGCATTCCCATTGGCATGAACCAAAAGGCCGGCATCCCCGCCGTTGAGGTTGTCTTCACCGTCCTCCATGCCGGCGGCAAGTTCGGCGGCGGCGGTTACAAGGTCAGCGGCGGCCTGCACGGGGTCGGTGCCTCGGTGGTCAATGCCCTTTCGGATTGGCTAGAGGTCGATATCTATAACGACGGAAAAATCCACCGCCAACGCTACGAACGGGGGATAGTCTCGTCTAAACTGCGTGTCGTCGGGGATTGCGAAGCGGATAAAACGGGCACGAAGGTCACGTTTTTACCCGACAAAACGATTTTCCAGGAAACCGTGACCTTTGAATTCGATGTCTTGAAACAAAGACTCAGGGAAATGGCCTTCCTTACCCGGGGTCTGCGTATCATCCTGCGTGATATGCGGGAACTTAGCGGCACGGGTGAAATAAAGCGCGAGTTTCATTACGAGGGCGGTATCACGGAGTTTGTCACCTACCTAAACCGTTCGAAAACCGCCATTTATGACACTGTCCTCTATTTCGAGGGCAAGAAAAACAATATCGAGGTCGAAGTCGCCCTCCAGCATAACGATTCCTACGTCGAAAGCTCTTACAGCTTCGTCAACAACATCAACACCCCCGAGGGCGGCACCCATTTGGTTGGCTTCCGCAACGCCATCACCAAAACCTTCAACGACTACGCCCGGACGAACAAGGTACTAAAAGACAATGAACCGAACCTGGCCGGCGAGGATGTCCGCGAGGGCCTGACCGCCATCGTCAGCGTGAAGATAGAAGAACCGCAGTTCGAGGGGCAGACCAAGCAGAAACTGGGTACCTCCGAGGCCCGCAGCGCCGTGGACAGTATTGTCAGCGAGCAGCTTAAATACTTTCTCGAGCAAAACCCCGCCATCGCCAAGATTATCTGCGAAAAGTCGATATTGGCCCAACGGGCCCGCGACGCCGCCCGTAAGGCCCGCGACCTCACCCGGCGCAAAACTGCCCTGGACGGCATGAGCCTGCCGGGGAAACTGGCCGATTGCTCGGACAAGGACCCGGCCAACTGCGAAATATACATCGTCGAGGGCGATTCGGCCGGTGGCAGCGCCAAGACCGCCCGGAGCCGCGCCACCCAGGCCATCTTGCCGCTTAGGGGTAAGATCCTCAATGTGGAGAAGGCCCGGCTCGACCGTATCTATGGCAATGCCGAGATAAAGGCGATGATCACTGCCTTTGGCACCGGCATCCACGACGACTTTGACATCACGAAGCTACGTTATCATAAAGTCATCATCATGACCGATGCCGACGTGGACGGCGCCCATATCTCGACCTTGCTGCTGACCTTCCTCTATCGCTTCATGCCGGAGCTGATCAAGCAGGGCTATGTCTATCTGGCCCAGCCGCCGCTATATAAACTGGAAAAAAACAAAAGGGTCTGGTATGCCTACAGCGACGACGAACTGAACAAAATCCTCG
>Ga0099364_10002214_pt1 | contig 31109 bp, 31 predicted proteins | sample TergutTh196P3_FD_73070 | JGI IMG/M metagenome (GOLD analysis project Ga0099364, IMG submission 73070) | Microcerotermes parvus P3 segment gut microbial communities from Pointe-Noire, Republic of the Congo - Th196 P3 | ecosystem: Host-associated > Arthropoda: Insects > Digestive system > Gut ... | reverse complement strand
AGGTGGAACTCGGTTTAGCTCCTGCCAGCATAAGCAATCGGGCGGCTTCAAGATTGGGAGCACCGCCTGTGCCGCAATCCACACCCCCTGTTGCCACATCGAAAGCATCCAAATGTCCGCCCGACATGACATATTCGTCAGGGAACTCGCTACCGCGGATAATACCGAAGACATTGTGGTATTTGACAGGGCCGGGTCTGAAATGATTGCGGATATCAAATTCCAATTGAAAATTTTGGCGTTCTGCCACTTTTTGGGCAATGATTTTATATTGATGTTCATTCAATTTAATATCGGGACATTCTGGCAGGTTGTCAAAATCCATGTTGTACACATTGCGTCTGTCGTACAAGGCTCTGATAGGTACGGCCGATGATTGGATAATGCCTAAGATACCTGCTTCCCGCATTTCTTTGTAGAAAAGCGCCGGAGCGTCGTCTAATTCTTTTAAAGGCAGTGGTGTTCTATTGGGATTTCCCCTGTTAATACGTGTAATCGAATCATTATGTCGTTGTGTGATTTCATTTGCAGCAATGATGACTTGCCTCAGGGAATCGCCCCGATGCGAATAATCAACAGGCCACCCGTCGTTTGTACCGGTAATCAGCACCCAGGCACCTTTGAGTTTCCCTTTCATACGGTCGAATTGCGCCTGCGTTTTAGGTTCTGCAACCACGTGACCTCTTTGTGCGCCTTTCGTTCCCGAAGTATAGGAGGGAGTAGCAAAATGCAGACTGCCGCCATCGCTGTCCAACATCTTCCCAAACCATGGTCCGCGGTTAAAGCCTACCGGCAACTCGCCCACTTCCTGGATTTCTACTTCCAACCCCCATTTTTTTAACTGGCCGGCAATCCAGTAAGTGGCATTTTCGTAAGCATTTGAGCCAATCAACCTGCCGCCAATGCGGTTAGTCAACACATCAAGATGATGCATGGTTTGATTGTCGGTTTTTGCTTTTTCGATAATAAACTCTGTTACTTTTTGCTCCTGTGCAAAAGATGAAACTGCCTGAAGCAGAAGAATAATAAATAATCCCAATAGCTTTTTCATTGTTTTGAATATGATAATTAATAAAACGGCTTCAAAGGTAATAAAAAATGTATATCCTGAAATAATTAATTACGAAAAAACCAACAATTCTTCACAGGAAATAATAACTTTGCAGTGTAATTGTTTTGTTTTATCTTTTCATTAACTCAAACAATAATTGATCAACACCCTAAAAATAAACGATATGGAAAGAAGAGATTTTTTAAAAACGACAGTAGGCGCCGGTCTTGCACTGGCCGGCGCAAACTTATTGGTTTCCGGTTGTACCAATGGAAGCAGTGGAACTTACGACCCTAAGGGATTGCCAACAACGATGTTTGGCAGCACAGGCGTTCATATTCCACGCATTGTGTTGGGGCTTGGGAGCCGCTTTTGCCACATGGAGAGCGACCAGGAAGCGCACGAAATGCTGAATTTCGCATTGGATAACGGTTTTTATTATTGGGATACGGCGCATACATACGACAACACCATTGCGCTTCCTCCCTGGAAATCAGAGCCTACTAAGCTCGTAATCAGCGAAATTCGCATAGGTGAAGTAGTGAAGACTCGTCGCAGGGAGATATTCCTGTCCACCAAAATACAAGCCCGCGAGCCATCGGAAGCCATGCGCCAAATCGAATTAAGTCTGAAGCGCCTGAATACCGACCGGTTGGATATGCTCAAAATCCACAGCGTAGAATCGATGGACGATGTCAACAGAATGAGCGGGAAAGGGCAACTAATTGATATTATGAAACAGATGAAAGATGAAAAGGTCACCCGTTTTATTGGTTTTTCGTGTCATGCCGACCCTAATGCAGCAAAGGAAATGACCAACCGTGCACCGTTCGACAGTATGATCATCGCTCTGAATCATTATCCACCCATTGCCAACCGCCACGAAATAGCCACTGCCACAGCACAGGAGAAAAAGATGGGTTTCCTGCTGATGAAATCTGTTCGTCCGAGAGAAACCGTTGTAGGATTGCAAACTACCGATCTGATAAAATATGCTTTATCGTTGGATGGTCCCCATGCATTGACCTTGGGAATGGACAGTGTGGAGGTGGTCAAGTCGAATATCGAAATCCTGCGTAACTTCCGGAAACTGCCTCCGGAAAGAATGCAGGAATTAACCGTTCAGCTGGCGCCCTTCTACCGTCACGAAAATTTGCCCTGGATGCAGCAGGGTTATCACGACGGAAACTGGAAATGTTAGCTCTATTTTGCCGGTTATACCTGATTAAAAAACATAAGAATTTGCGATTATAATCGCAAATTCTTATGTTTTTTTTGAATTGTTTTTTTGTTTGAGTGAGATTCAAAAGATTTTTTTTAAATTTGCCCTTTTAATTTATCAGGTACAGCATCTTATTTGGGAAAATGCGGTATCTTTAAATAATTGGCAGAAAGATGATAGACAAACGGTTACTTGTTTTAGATTTAATTTTTATATGTATTGGCGTCATAGTCAATGCGCAGGATCTGAATTTTAATGAAGCTATTCGTAAACTCATTGAAAACGGAGGGCAAGCGGATACGATCCGTCATGAACTGAAAGTATTTGGACCTGACGTTACATATCGTGATACTGTCATCGTGAACCTGTTGTTTATGCCTCCTGTTTTTAAACCTGGCAAGGTGTTGCCTGAAAAAGAGCTTGTACTCTATAAGAAACCTGACTATTACACGGCAGACAACGGGACAACGCTACTTTTCAAGCCGGTAAAAATATTCGAAAAGGAAAAATTCAACCTCCGGATACAAGAGATGGCTTACCTTCATCTTCAACGCTACCTGCCTTCTGTTTTTCGTTATAGCATCGACCAATTACCTTCTGAAAAAATCAGTGTTATTGACAATAAAGAAGAAATCAGGATTACAGTCGAAAACAAAAATGTCAATGTCGCCGAATATACCCCACCCATAACATTTCTTCCCAACCGCAAATATTGGATATCTTCTCTGGAAAGTTCAGTGAAATTTTCCGAGAATTCTACTTCGGATAATTGGCACAGTGGAGCGACTCGAACTACCATCCTCAATATTTTCACTAAAAATATTGTAAAATACAACTATGCAAAAGATCGTATCAAATTAGATAATGATATAGAATTAAGACTGAATTTTTACAATGCGCCCAATGATACGTTACGGCAATACAAAGTCAGTGACGATTTTCTGCGACTACACAGTAATTTTGGTGTGAGAGCCTTCAATAAATGGTATTACACTTTTGATGCGGAATTTAAAACACAACTGTTTGTGAATTATCAGGAAAACACAATGAACAAACAAGCTGCTTTCCTGTCGCCCTATACGTTCAACTTCGGACTTGGTATGAAATATGATTATGCCAAACAATATGAACGGATCGACCGTTCAATAGTGATTTCCGTTAATCTGGCGCCTTTTGCATATACCTATATGTCTGCAATAAGCGACAGTATAGACTGGGGACGGCACGGATTCCCCAGAGATGAACAAACCGATATGTATAAACGTTATTTAAGCAAAATAGGGTCTACGGTCGACTTCCAGATGACGTTAAGACCTAACCGCGACGTCACCTGGAAATCCAGATTCAAGTATTTTACCAGTTATGACCGGGTGGTTGCCGAATTTGAAAATTCATTGGATTTCGCCATAAGCCGTTTTTTCTCCACCTTGCTTTTCCTGCACCTCAGGTATGATGACGGCGTTACAAAAGTCAACGAAACAGACTCTTACCTTCAATGGAGTCAGTTGATTAGCTTCGGGTTCAATTATAAATGGTAGGTAATATGAATCAGGAATTCAATTAATCAATTAATCGTAATTCATAATTCATAAAATATCATTATTTTTGTAGCGGTTTTTGCCATGTCGAGTTTACAAAATAATGAGTAAGGGTATTCAACATACTGGTATCATCGAAAAAATTGACCATCCCCGTATCTACGTCCGGATTGTTCAAGAGTCGGCTTGTAGCAAATGTCAAGCAAAGACTTTTTGCATGAGCCGGGATAGCCAGCCTAAAACCATCGAAATCGAAGACCATTCGGGAAATTTTGAGATAAACGAACAGGTTTTGATTTATGGACGCTATGCAATGGGTATACATGCTGTTTGGCTTGCCTTTGTTTTGCCTTTGCTGTTGATTGTATTATTAGTTATGACAGGAACTCTACTCTTTGAAAACGAACTGATTGGAGGTTTTGCGGGATTATTGATTCTACTTCCTTATTACATGATACTCTATCTGATGCGCGACAAGTTGAAACAAAAATTTGTCTTTACACTATCCAAAATCTTTTAACGTGTTATGATTATCAGCGCCATTATATCATTAGGAAGTATCGGAGCTATCGGGGCTATTATTCTGTATCTTGTTTCTGTTAAATTTCATGTAGATGAAGATCCACATATAGCATCAGTCATAGAAGCCTTGCCAGGCGCTAACTGTGGTGGCTGTGGTTTCCCCGGATGTAGCGCTTTTGCTGTAGCCTGCGTCAATGCCGACTCGTTAGATAACCTGACCTGTCCGGCAGGAGGTAGTGAAACAATGAATCGGGTAGCTGCCATATTAGGAAAAGAAGTAAACATCAAAGAAAAGAAAATAGCCATTGTCAGATGTAACGGTACTTGCGACGTACGCCCTCAAACAATCCACTATGACGGTGTAAAAAAATGTGCAATCATGTCCATGTTTTATAGAGGTGAAACAGGTTGTTCGTATGGCTGTTTTGGTTATGGAGATTGTGTTGAAGCCTGTTTATTCGACGCCATCGGAATCAATCGGGAAACTCAACTGGTCGAAGTAATTGAAGACAAATGTACATCATGTGGCGCTTGCGTAAAAGCATGTCCCAAAAAAATCATTGAGTTGCGGAAAAAAGGACCTAAGTCGCGCAGGATTTACGTATCCTGTGTAAATAAGGACAAAGAAATGATTGCCCGGAAAGCGTGCGGCAATGCCTGTATCGGATGCGGCAAATGTATGAAAGAATGCAATTTTGAGGCAATAGCATTGATGAACAATGTAGCGTATATTGACGATTCGAAATGTCGTTTGTGTCGTAAATGTTCACCGGTATGTCCTACGGGATCAATCCTTGAGATCAATTTTCTACCAAGGAAAGAGTCTGTTCAAATTGATAACACATAACTACAAACGGATATGCTGAGAACGTTTCGAACAGGAGGTGTTTATCCACCGGGAAATAAATGGACTGCTAATCAGGAAATCACTGCTATCGACCTACCCAAACAGGTTGTTATACCTTTAAGCCAGCATATTGGGACACCTGCAGCGGCGATTGTCAAACAAGGCGATACCGTAAAAGCTGGTACGCTAATCGCCAGGTCAGGAGGATTTGTCTCTGCTCATATTCATTCGTCCGTATCCGGAAAAGTCAATCAAATCGGCGAAATCACGGATGCAAGTGATATATTACGCCCTGCTGTTTTTATTGATGTAATAGGCGACGTGTGGGAAGAAGAAATTGATTGTAGCGATACACTTATCAAAGAATGTACGCTGTCGGGCAAAGAAATCATCGGAAAAATAGCAAAAGCCGGTATTGTCGGACTTGGGGGCGCTACCTTCCCCACACATATCAAACTATCGCCACCTCCCGGGAACAAAGCTGAACTGTTAATCATCAATGCTGCCGAATGCGAACCATACCTGACTTCCGATCATGCTCTCATGCTGGCAAAAGGTGAACAGATACTGATTGGCGCTACGATTCTGATGAAAGCCTTGCAGGTAAACCGTACAGTGATCGGTATCGAAAACAACAAACCTGATGCTATCAATTATCTGAAAAAGGCTGCAGTAGAATATAAAAATATTGAACTCATGCCATTGAAAGTCAAATATCCGCAGGGAAGCGAAAAGATATTGATCGAAGCGGTGATGCGCCGTCAGGTAAAAAGTGGCGCTTTGCCTGTCTCCGTCGGGGCTGTCGTTCAAAATGTCGGTACCGTCTATGCCGTATATGAAGCCGTACAGAAGAATAAGCCTTTAATTGAAAGGGTCGTAACCGTTTCCGGCAAATCAATCGCCAAGCCATCCAACCTGCTGGTACGTATCGGCACGCCTGTCCGTGAATTGATCCGAACAGCATGCGGACCTTCGGAAATCGCCGGTAAAGTGATCTGGGGAGGACCTATGATGGGAAAAGCGTTGGTTAACACAGATGTACCTGTCACGAAAGGATGTACCGGCATTTTGGTTCTATCCAAAGAAGAAACTGTACGTAAGCCTGCGCACAATTGTATCCGATGCGCCCAATGTATCAGCGTTTGTCCGATGGGCTTGAATCCAAGCTTACTGATGCGTGCGACGGAATTTTATCAATGGGATTTAGCCGAATCAGATTATATTACCGATTGCATTGAATGTGGGTCATGCAGTTATTCCTGTCCGGCTCTCCTGCCTCTTTTGGACTACATCCGTTGGGGAAAAAACAAAGTCATGGGTATGATGCGTACCCGCAAAGCTAAAGCAAGGTAAACGATGGAAAATAAACTCATTATATCTGCATCGCCGCATATTCATGGCGGAGATACTATCCGAAAAAAAATGGTTGGCGTGTTAATCGCATTGATTCCGTATTTTATGGTTGCGCTTTATTATTATGGGCTGGGGGCGTTCATGGTCACACTGATTGCATCTGTTTCCTGTGTATCAGCAGAATATGTTACACAAAAATATATATTAAAGAAAGAAACAACCATTTCAGACGGTTCGGCTTTGCTGACAGGCGTCTTGCTGGCATTCAATCTTCCTTCAAACCTTCCCATCTGGATCATTGTTTTAGGTTCTGTATTCGCCATTGGAGTCGTTAAAATGAGTTTCGGCGGATTGGGAAATAATCCGTTCAATCCGGCTTTAGCAGGACGTGTTTTCCTGATGTTTTCTTTTCCGGCACAAATGTCATCATGGCCACGTCCGATGGCATGGAATACCTCCTACTTAGATGCAGAGACCGGAGCTACTCCTTTGGCAGTGATTAAAGAATATTTCGGAGAACTTTCTAACCTGACAGAATCATTTTGGGGAAATATTGGAGGTTCTGTCGGAGAAATATCTGCCATCGCCCTGCTGATCGGATTTGCTTATTTGTTGATAAACAAAATCATTACCTGGCATATTCCAGTCAGTATTCTGGGCGCTGTATTCGTTTTTGCCGGACTGCTCCACTGGATATATCCGGAAGGCTGTGTTTCTCCGGTTATTCATTTATTCACAGGGGGTATCATGTTAGGAGCCATTTTTATGGCAACCGATTATGTGACCTCGCCTATGACGCCACGCGGCATGATTGTGTACGGCATTGGAATTGGCGTACTGACCATTGTGATTCGTGTTTTCGGAGCATATCCCGAAGGCGTAGCCTTCGCTATCCTGATCATGAATGCATTTACACCGCTTATTAATACCTGGGTTAAACCCAAAAGATTTGGAGGAGGGAGGAGATAATGACTAAGTTATCATCAAGTTTTATGAATATGGCGCTTGCGCTGACAGGTGCTTCACTCTTTGTTGCAGTAATCTTAGCTTCGATCTATTCCATCACCAAAGAACCGATTGAAGCCTCAAAAACAGCCAAACAACAAAATGCGATTAAGGATGTGCTTCCATCGTTTGCCCGTTTGGAAGAACCGGAGTTGGTAACGATAAAAGGAAATATTTTTTCTGTCTACAAAGCATTCGATCAAGATCAAAAATTGGTAGGCGCTGCCATCGAATCTTCCTCAAAAAACGGATTCAATGGCGAAATAAAAATAATGGTCGGTTTTGATAAAGAAATGAATATCGTGAACTATTCCATTCTGGAACAAAAAGAAACGCCCGGCTTGGGAACGAAAATGTCCGATTGGTTTAAACCGGCAGTTCAAACAGAAAAGAGTCTGGTCGAAAAGGTTTTTGGTTTTGAAGTCGAAGCCGTTGAAAGGAAAAGTTCGATCATCGGGAAAAATCCTGAACACGATCAGTTAACCGTCTCAAAAGACGGTGGGCAAATTGACGCCATTACTGCTGCCACAATCACTTCGCGCGCATTTTTGGAAGCGATAAACGCTGCTTATGAAGTCTATATCCTTAAAATAGAAACGTATGAATAACAATCGTTCCATCCTGAAAATTTTATACAACGGATTGATCATGGAAAATCCCATTTTTGTTTTGTTGTTGGGTATGTGTCCTACATTAGGTACCACCTCGACCGCCCTGACCGGATTCAGCATGGGATTAGCCACCACCTTTGTATTAATTTGTTCAAATACAGTTATATCCTTATTAAAAAGTGTAATTCCCGACAAAGTGCGCATTCCGGTCTTTATTGTTGTTATCGCTGCATTTGTTACCGTTGTGGAGATGATGATGCAGGCATATATTCCGGTGTTGTTTGACAGTTTGGGCTTGTTTATCCCGTTGATTGTCGTCAATTGCATCGTACTGGGACGCGCCGAAGCGTTTGCCTCCAAAAACAATGTGTTCGATTCTATCTTTGACGGCATCGGGATGGGTTTGGGCTTTACCCTTGCACTCACTCTGTTAGGTACGGTACGTGAAGTGTTAGGAACCGGCAAAGTATTTAATTATCCGTTGTATCCCGAATCATACGGTATTTTAATGATGGTCCTTGCGCCAGGCGCTTTTATAGCGCTGGGATATTTAATTGCGATTATTAACAAAATACGAAAATCATCACAGTCATGACCTATATTTTCATACTTATCAGCGCGGTTTTTGTCAATAATATTGTATTGGCTCAGTTTCTGGGCATTTGCCCGTTCCTTGGCGTTTCAAAAAAAACAGAAACAGCTGTGGGCATGAGTGGCGCTGTGGCTTTTGTGATGACCATCGCCACTATTTTCACATTCATTATCCAAAAAACCGTTCTTGACCCCTTCCATATCGGTTTTTTACAAACCATTGTTTTCATTCTGGTTATTGCTATATTGGTTCAGCTGGTCGAAATTATCTTAAAAAAAACATCACCTGCCCTGTATCAGGCCTTAGGCGTATTTTTGCCGTTAATCACTACAAACTGCGCTATTCTTGGCGTAGCGATTATGGTTATTCAGAAAAATTACAATCTATTGGAAAGCATTGCTTTTGCCATATCTACCGCAATCGGATTCGGCTTAGCTTTGATGTTGTTTGCGGGCATTCGCGAGCAATTAAGCTTAGTAAAATTACCTGAAGGAATGGAAGGAGTACCGATTGCCTTGATTGTGGCCGGTATATTGGCTATGGCGTTTATGGGGTTTGCAGGAATCGTTTAAATCATTAATTATGAATTTAGACTAATTGAATAATTGAAAAATAACAGGAATCAATAAAAATAATTATCACATTAACAAAGTATGCAGAAAAAAATATTGGTAACGGGAGGAACGGGTTATATAGGTTCGCACACTACGGTCGAACTTCAAAACGCAGGATACGAAGTTGTTATTATAGACAACTTATCCAACTCAAATGCAGATGTTATTGATGGAATCGAGAAAATAACAAAAATTCGTCCTGTTTTCTCCGAAACAGATTGCAATGACAAGGCCGCTGTTGAAAAAGTGATCACAGCCAATCCCGGAATCGTTGGCATCATCCATTTCGCTGCGAGCAAAGCCGTTGGCGAGTCGGTTGAAAAACCATTGTTATACTATCGCAACAATCTCGTTTCCCTTATCAATCTGCTTGAGTTGATGCCTGAACATCAAATTAAAGCGATCGTTTTCTCATCATCCTGCACCGTCTACGGACAACCTGATATATTGCCCGTGACCGAAGACGCGCCTGTCAAGTCAGCAGAATCGCCTTACGGAAACACCAAACAGATCAACGAAGAAATCATCCGTGACACGATCTATGCAGGATCGCCGTTCAAAAGTATTGTATTGCGTTATTTCAATCCTATAGGCGCGCATCCAAGCGCTGAGATTGGTGAACTGCCCATCGGCGTACCTCAAAATCTGACGCCGTTTCTGACACAAACAGCTGCAGGTATTCGAAAGGAGTTAAGCGTTTTCGGCGACGACTACGATACGCCCGACGGTTCATGTATTCGTGATTATATCCATGTGGTCGATTTATCCAAAGCCCATGTCATTGCAATGAACCGGCTGTTGGACGGACGTTCGTCCAACCAACTCGAAGTTTTCAACCTGGGAACCGGTCGCGGAGTCACTGTGCTGGAACTGATTCACACATTCGAAAAAGTGACAGGCGTAAAGGTTCCCTATCAAATTGTCGGACGGCGTGATGGAGATATCGAAAAAGTATGGGCAGACCCCACACATGCGAATAAGATATTGGGTTGGAAAGATTTGGAAACACTTGAAGCCACCCTTCTCTCAGCCTGGAAATGGCAACAGAAATTGATGCAGTTGCCTTGAATAGTTTTTAAAAAAACATCCAAATTCCATAGGGTTTTTATCGCTTTACCTGTCCTATATATACAAGACAATTAATTATTCATTTTTAAATATACATCTTATGGAAACAAAACGTTTATTAACTATGTTATTGGCTTTATTGCTGCTTTTTTGCCATAGCAGTGATTTAAAGGCGCAGGAAGACACGGACAATTATTTTTCAATCAGCGGTGTCGTCAAAGACGCACGTACCCGAAGGGCTATTGAGCAAGTGAATGTATCGGCAATTGGCACAAATGTCGGTACAATTACCAACGAAGACGGTGAATTTGTCCTTAAACTGTTAGAGTCATTGCCTGTCAGAGAAATCGAATTATCTTGTATCGGATATGTGAATACAAGGATTTCTGTTTCGAAAGATATGCCTCAAAATCAAACTTTTTACATCACGTCACATTCAATTGTATTGACCGAAGTGGAAGTATTCAGTTGGAAAAATCCGCGCGATTTAGTCGAATTGGCTATGGAAAAGGTATCTGCAAACTACAGTATGAAACCTAATTTAATGACCGGATTCTACCGCGAAACCGTGCAAAAAAGACGTAATTTTATCCACATATCAGAAGCTGTTATCCAGATATATAAATCCTCCTACGGGCTGAGCGCCAATAGCGATCGTTCGCAGGTTCTCAAAGGACGGAAACTGGTAAGCCCAAGAAAAAGCGATACGTTAGATGTTAAATTTCTTGGCGGTCCCAACATGCCTGTCTTTTTAGATATTGTTAAAAACCCGGATATGTTGTTAAGCAAAGAATTTTTGCCTTGTTATTTATACAGTTTGGGAGAAACAGAAACCATCAACGACCGCCTCCAATATGTCGTTCATTTCCAGCCTCAGGTAGTCCTGGAATTTCCGCTTTATCATGGTACGCTTTATATCGACCGGGAAACCCTCGCTTTTACACGCGCCGAATTTAATATGGATATGAGCGACCGGACGAAAGTCACCAACGCTATCTTAAGATCCAAACCGCTGGGACTGCGTTTTACGCCCGACGAAGTTGTATATATCGTAACATACAAACAATTAAATGACAAGACCTACCTGAGTTATATTCGTAATGAAGTCAGATTCAGGTGTGACTGGCGACGCCGGCTGTTTGCTACAAACTATACAATCATCAACGAAACGGTGATTACTGACAACGAAGAAGAAAATGCAACCCGAATAGCCGCCAGAGATGCTTTTTCGATGAATAAATCGCTGAGCCAGGAAGTTGCCGCCTATTATGACGAAGATTTTTGGGGAGCCTTTAACATTATCGAGCCAACCGAATCATTAGAAAATGCCGTAAACAGACTCAAAAGACAACAATAATATGGTAGAACGAAAATGATGTAAAAAAACACAAATCAACGCAAATTTTCAATCTTATTTTATTTATTTGCGTAAATTTGCGTCATTTGTGTCATTTGTGTTCCCCGTAAGTATTATGCTGAATGATTTCATTGAATTTAAAAAGATAAAAGAAGGCGACGCCCAAGCATTCGAACGAATCTTTCGTCATTATTATACCCCTCTTTATCTTTACGCTTTCAGTATCACAGGACATAAAGAAACTTCGGAAGAAATCATTCAGGATATTTTTTATACCATTTGGAAAGAAAGAGAGAAAATACAAATTTTTCAGTCCGTAAAAAGCTATTTGTATAAGTCCGTTAAAAACCGTTCGCTACAATATTTGGAACATCTTCATGTGCGTGAAACATATCATGAGAATGTGATAAAACAAACCGGTTTGGCGGCAGAAGCTGCTCCAGACGAAATAATGGAGTATAAAGAATTGGAAGAAGTGTTGAAACAAACATTACATAGATTACCCGAAAGATGCAGGCATATATTTTACATGCACCGCATAAACGGCAAAAAATACAAAGAAATTGCCGCAACACTTTCTATTTCAGTCAAAACTGTTGAAGCAGACATGACTAAAGCTTACCGGACATTACGCAAGGAAGTCAATAAATATACACAAAACAAATGATGATTAATAAAGAGAAACAGGAAAAAATAATCGACATAGCCTGGGAGCATCTGTACCAACGTTTGGAACAGGACAATCTGCTCCCCGAAAAAGAAAACCCCGTACGAACCATTTTTCTGCCCAGCGGATTCAGATGGGCGGCAGCAAGCGTAGCAATCCTTTGCATTTGTATCGTATCTATTTGGATGTTGAAACAACATACCACCATACAAACAAACGAAATGATGGTTTTACATAATGAACGAAACGCTCCTACTTTGGCTACAACACTCGAAGACGGGTCGATTGTGTTTTTATCCGAACAGACAACCATTCGCTATCCCGAACATTTTCAGGAAGATAAAAGAATGATCACCCTGCAGGGCAATGCTTTTTTTGAAATCAGCCGACAACCTGAACGTCCTTTTGTCGTTGACACAGAATTGGCTGAAATAGAAGTTCTTGGTACTTTTTTTCACGTAAAAAGCAGTGATGCGTCTTCATTTCTTTTATCCGTCAAATCCGGCGAAGTCAAAATAACACATAAGAAAAACAACCAAACGATACGCGTCAAAGCCGGCGAAGCTGCATTGTTGGTATCTGATTATCTGCAAATAACAGAAGCAGACATGCATCTTTTCAACACTTATTTCGAAAAGATACATTTCAAGGATGAACGAATTGCGGATATCGCACGAATCATTAATCTGCACTCGACCTCGACCCGTATTGAAGTATCACCGGAAGTAGACAACAGGCAACTAACCATTACCTTTTCTGGAGAAACTCCCGAGTTGATGATTCAATTAATCTGTCTGGCGTTAAATTTAAATTATTCACAAGCACAAAATATAATTTACATTACCCCATAAGACACGAACTATGTCTAAAATGACAAACACCCTGTCGTATCGTTGCGTTGTCTGTATATTACTTGCTTTCATTGCAATCAATGTACAGGCAAACGACGGGGATGTGTTTGTCAAAAAAATCAGATTCCCAACGGGAAGAGGAACTGTTTATCAACTTTTACAGGAAGTATCCGAACAATCAGGCTATTCGTTTATCTACGACAGTCGGATCATTGAGAATGATAAAAGAGTGAGTATCCGCAGAGGCGAATATACGCTACGGGACGCCGTCCATGCCATAACAGGAAACACCCGACTGCAAATGGATGTCATTGGGAATCATATCCTGCTGAGATTGAATGATTGGACTGTAATGCCGGAGGAACAAAAAGCAAGCGATAACAACATCACATTGCGGGGAACAGTTCTTGATCAGGAAACCCTCGAACCCATCCTGTATGTCAATGTCGGTTTAACCGGCACAACGATAGGAACCGTGACCAACAGGGATGGCGAATTTCAATTAAACATCTCCGGATCAGATGCTCCATCCATCCTCAAACTTTCCCATATCGGTTACGAAAGCGTTGAAGTCGAATCATCCCTGTTAGCCGGTCAACCGATGGATTTCTTTTTAAAACCTGCCGCCATCACATTAGAAGAAATCACGGTAAGCGTATCAGACCCTATACGGGTACTGAACGATATGTTGCAGCAAAGAGAGAAAAACTATTCGCCCTCGCCTGTCTATCTGACAAGTTTTTACCGCGAAGGAATCGAACATAAAAGAAGGAATATTGATTTGACCGAAGCCGTTTTGCAGGTTTATAAAAGCGGTAGCCGGTACGATTCTAACTACGACCAGGTCAAACTGATCAAAAAACGCCGTATCACCAACCAACAGAGAAACGATACAATCTTACCCCGAATGAAGTCGGGAATAAACTCCTGCTTAGTCCTTGATATCATCAAAGAACAGCCCGACTTCATTGATCCTGTCAACAATTCGCTCTATTCCTATACGTTTAATCATATCACGACAATTGATAACCGGTTAGTCAACGTCATTTCATTCAGACAAAAGCCTTCCATTAAAGAACCTATGTATACAGGCGATCTTTATGTTGAAGCCGAAAGCAAAGCATTGGTTGAAATTCGATTTGAAATGAATCCGCAACTTGCCGGTAAGGCAACTAATTATTATATTGCCCGGAAAGCGCACGGTCTGCATCTTACCCTTCAAGAGGCCAAATATATTGTTTCGTACAAACCCGCAACTGATGGAATGTTTTATATCAACCATATACGGGGTGATATTGTCTTCAGGGTAAGGAAGCGGAATCATCTTTTCAGCAGTCCGTTACATTTCTGGTTTGAGATGGTGACGTGCAAGATTGATACGGAGGATGTAAGGGTTTTCCCGCGAAACGACCGATTATCGCCGACCATGATTTTTGCCGAAACAAAACATCCTTACGATCAAAACTTCTGGGATAACTTTAACCTGATTTTGCCCGAAGAAAGGTTAATAGAGACCATGATAAACAACCTGAACGAGGTGATTGTCAATGCGGAATGACAAGTTTTTATTATCGGGCTGAGCGCCGTCATAGTCGAACAGTTGCGTGCCGGCTTCGAATGTGATCCCCGGATAGTCGTTCTTCTAAGAGAAGAAAGCAATCATTCCTGACTGAAAATGACATCCTAAAAAACAATGTAAAAAATTGATTGTTTTCGAATCATAATTAGTCCGGAACACGTTCATACAGAATCCGGTTGTCTCTCACCACATAACGGATTGACCCTATCGCTATCAAATCACTCAGGATATTACGGGCTGTGTAGTAATTGATGTGGGCTTCGCGACAAAATTGACGGATATGGATGGCAGGATTCTTTTCAAAGTAACTGAACAGTTTTTCAACAGGTTGGCTAATCTTCAGTAAAGTTCCCGCCGGATTTTTTTGTTTTTCCCAGGCAAGCAACAGCACTTCGTTAGCCGGTTTATTTTCGTCCGCCACCCGGATATATGCCCTGTATGTATTATCTTTTTCCCGGGCGAACCAGGGTCGGTCGGAGCCAGGCGCAATGGTTACTTCGAGCACACACTTGCCCTTCACATCCCAGCGTGTGGCCGTAAACGGAACAACCGGTTTTGTATATAGCTCTGAGGCGGCTTCGATCATGTAATACTCTTCATCTCCCTGAATTCCTGTGATATGTCCATTGTCTTTCACGCCAATCAACAATCGTCCGCCATCCGTATTGGCAAAAGCGCTGAGCGTACGTGCGATTTTTCTGCTGTCGCTCACCTCAAATTTGAAGTCTAATTGCTGATGTTCTCCTTGAGCTATCAAAGTCTCTATGGGATGTTCCTTTTTCATTTCCTCCCGATTAAGCGAACAAAATTAGGAAAAAGTAACTACATTTGTGCAATAAATAATAATAAATGAAATTCATCGGAATTATACCATCCCGCTATGCATCGACCCGCTTTCCGGGCAAACCTCTTTTCGATATGATGGGGAAACCCATGATTCAGCGCGTATATGAGCAGGTACAGCAAACAGTCGACCGGCTCTATGTGGCGACCGACGACGTCCGTATCGAAGCCGCCATCAAAGCATTCGGTGGAAATGTGATCATGACATCAATACATCATCGATGTGGTACGGAACGCTGTTTCGAGGCATTCCAGCAAAAAGGCGATGGATGCGATGTCGTTATCAATATCCAGGGCGACGAACCTTTTATCCAATCCGAACAAATCGAATTGTTAAAAAACTGCTTTTCAGCGCCAGATACGCAGATTGCTACCTTAGTCAAACCATTCAGCGCAGACTGCGATGTTGAGAAAGACCTGACTAACCCCAATTCGCCGAAAGTAGTTATCAACCAACACAGGGAAGCGCTTTATTTCAGCCGTTCCGTCATTCCGTATATCCGGGGTATCGAACCGGCAAAATGGGCTGAATCCCATCTGTTTTACAAACATATCGGACTGTATGCCTACAGGGCTGATGTATTAAAAGAGATCGTACAGTTGCCGCAATCGCCTTTGGAAATAGCCGAGAGGCTCGAACAGTTACGCTGGCTGGAAAACGGATACAAAATCAAGGTCGCAATCACCCAATTGGAAACAATGGGTATAGATACGCCAGAAGATATGAAGCAGGCTTTAAACATTCTTGCCGAAAAGAATTATGTCAATTCCTCCGTCTCCAGGACATAAAAAAGTCAAATCATTATGATCTTACACAAAGAGTTGTATCTTTGCCAAACAATATCAATGTCCATACGCCATTCGTGTTTCGCAAAAGAACTTTGGTTTTGAAAACGGAATAAAGTTTGTGCCGTTGTATGCCGTTTTTTGCATAAGAGATTGATAGTTAAAATATATACAGGATGATTATGAAAACAAAAATGACCCGTCGCCATTTTATTGAAAAAGCGACGATAACAACTGGGTTAACGGCTTTAGGTGCGAAGCCTGTGTTCGGACAACCATCCGGATCAAACCGTTCGCCCGATCAATTGCCCCGCGAAGTATGGATAGCCACAGTGTCGCAGCATGGATTGAGTGCGGATACGTCCGAAAAAATGGCGCAGACGATACTGTCCATTCTCGAAAAAAGCATTCCCTGCCGTCCCGATATAATCTGCCTGCCCGAAGTATTCCTGACAACCAACGTCAGGGAAAGAAAACCATTGGCAGAAGCAGCGGCGCTTTCAAACGAATTATTGAAAGACTTTATGATTTTCGCCCGCACAAATCAATGTTATATGATTTGCCCGGTCTACACCAGCGAAAACGGAAAGATATACAATGCCGCCGTCCTGATCGACCGACAGGGAAACCGGGTTGGCGAGTACCGGAAAATATACCTCCCCGACGACGAAATAGCGATGGGACTGACGCCCGGACCGCTGTTACCGTCCGTATTTACAACCGACTTCGGTATCATCGGCATACAGATTTGTTACGACATCAACTGGAACGAACCATGGAAAGCATTGCGGCAACAAGGCGCCGAAATCATCTTTTGGCCTTCTGCTTTTGCCGCAGGACAGGCGCTCAATGCGAAAGCATGGCAACATAAAGTCGTTGTCGTTTCGAGTACGAACAAGGATACATCGAAAATATGCGATATCACAGGCGAAGTCGTTGCGCAAACCGGTATTTGGGACAGGAACCTGATTTGCGCTCCGGTCAATCTCGAAAAGGCTTTCCTCCACGCATGGCCGTTTGTCAGGCGATTCGACGAAATCAAAGCAAAATACGGACGGAAAGTCAAAATCACCAATTACCATGAAGAAGAGTGGTCAATTCTTGAAAGCCTGTCGCCGGATGTACGCATCAAAGATATCCTGACCGAATTTGAACTCCGAACCTACGAACAGTTGATCCATGATTCGGAAAACAAAAATGTCAATATTCGGAGATAAAATACTTTATCAATTCCTTCGTCACAATGACATGTTATGTCATTCATTGTCCATTCGGAGGAAGAATGACAGATTATGGCAATCATCTCCTTATCCATTCGGATTTTTAATTACGTGTGTTCGGAGTAAAGCAATAGAGCAGGGCAACGTCCTGTTTTAGTATGGCATTCCCTAACCCATCCCTGTGAAATATTTTTTTGTCCATTAAATTTCATTGAATTCTATTAAAAAAACGGATTTTGATTTTTTTACTGATTCTTGCAAATCTTTATTTCCGGATTATTGGTTTTTTTACCCAAAAAGTGGTGTGGGAACAGGCTGTCATGGGGACGGAGGAATTGACATATATAAAACAATTTTTAAAACATCCGCCCTGTTTAACTCGGTGATTTTATGCAAATCCACAAAATTATATCCCAAGCATTTTCGCCGGTTGTATGTTTAATTTTGTGCACAATAGACGGGCTATTTTCAATGTGGGTTCGGAACGACCTGAAATGTAATCATTAATACGCGATGGGCTTATTCCTATCTCGCCGGCAAGCTGTTTTTGAGTCATCCCACTTTCTTCCAGTGATAACTGTATCAATTCCGAAACGGTAGGTTTTCCTATCGGGTAATGTTCTTTTTCGTAAGCAATCACTATATCAGACATAAGTGATAGTTCAATAGCGTTTCTGCCGTTTGCCGGCATATTGTCATCTACCATCGGTAACAGTTCTTCCACCTTTGCCAATGCAAATTCATATTGATTTTTAGTAATCTTATTCATCATAACCTGGTTTTATATCGTTAAACAATCTATTCTATTATATTCATCATGAGTTCCGACAAAACGCATAAAAATGTAACTGATTGAAAATTTTATCACTACAATCAAGCGATATTTGTTTCCTTTGATATTGAAAACATAATGTTGATTGCCAACATAATCAACTGAAGGAAAATCAGCCTTCATTTCCGATAAGGTTTTCCATTCCGCTTTTTCGACAATTTCATACCAGCGCTCAAGTGCAACACGCGAATCCTCACGACCTGACGTTTCGTAAAATTCTTTCAATTTCTTATGTGATACTACTCTCACTTCTCTTGTTTTGGGTACAAATATACAAAAATTTTCAAATACAAATTAATCCAACTAAAATATTTTATAAAATAGAATTTACATGCATTATTCATACGAAACTGTTGCCACAAACAAAATGAGGCTGTCTTATGCAGACAGCCTCATCAACAAGCATCTAAACTATCCTCCCTGACGTTTACCTTCGCCAAACGGTTTCGCCATTGAGCGTGATTTCTTCGAGGTTATTGATGCATATGTGCAATTGCAACTTTTCGCTCGAAGGGATGCCGGTCGCTTTTCCAATGATCAAGGTATTATTTACCTTCTCAATTTGCGGCAGATACTTCTTGCTTCCCTTGTAATAGAGATAGGAAGCGCCGAGTGTCTGTTTATTTATCGTAATTCCCGCAGAGGTGGATGAGTATTTGGTATTGACAAGGATATCGTCCTTCGTCAAACCCGGGTTTTCGATTTGTATGATTCGGATATCATCTCCAAATCCTGTATAATAATCTCCTGAGGAAGTCGCTTTATAGAATCCCCACACCATTGCCGGCATAAGAAAAAGTGTAGCCAGCAGTACAATTAAAATGATATTACTTTTTTTCATGATTTTTATTTGTTAAATGATTCGTATGCTTTAATTAATTCTTCGGCTTCAATGCCCAACAGTTGCATTTCCTTAAAAACGGAAGGCAACACTTCTTCCATAAACTGGCTTTGACGCATCTCACGGATTTTGTCGTTAGCCTCTACGGAAATAAAATACCCTAACCCGCGCTTGATATAAATGATGTTATAACTCTGCAAACGTTCGAACGAACGCATTGCCGTATTCGGGTTCACCTCCATCTCCACAGCCAATTCCCTTACCGAAGGAATACGCTCATCGGCTTTGTATTCGCCACTTAATACGCGGTCACAAATCCGGTCGGCTATCTGGATAAATATTGATTGGTTTGAATTGAAGTTCATCGTATTTGTTTTTCTTTAAGTTTGAGAAAGGAAATATACATTAATACCATAGAAGCAATCAACATACTCCATGCAAAATAGGTAGCCAGAAAATTCATTGTTTCAATAAAGGCGCTCGCTTGGATAAAACCGCTCTGAGAGTTGAGGTCATCGAAAAACAAGCCCGGGTATTCAATTTTGAAGAGAATCAATATGGTGTATGAGATTGCAAATGCGTAGACAAACAGAAATAACGTGCCCACGCCAAGCGGAAATTTTCGCAATGCTATACAGCACATAAACTGAAAGGTACAAACAAATAAAACCAAACCTGTTGCCGCTATTAATGCAGTATAATTTGCATTTGCGCCAAAACCGGACAAGAGCCAGATCGTTGCGCCTGTTTTAAGATGAACGATTCCCAAGATGATGGCGTAAATCAGGAAATAAACACAGAAAAGGATAAATCCCACCGTCTTAATCTCAACAAATTTCTCCACGTTACTTGCCGGAAGAGTCAATAACCGATTTTTTGCGCGATGCACTTTCCATCCTACATATATATAAAAGGCAGTAAACGTGGAAAAAATGCCCGCAACAAATAAAAAACCCTGTAAGCCTTCGCTTTCGTTCGCAAACAAAAACAGATTGGCTGCAATCAGCAATCCGGCAAAAAGCAGGAAAGCCTTTTTATATTCGATCCAGTCAGCCCTCAGCATCAGACCGATTCTGTTAAAACTAAATTTATTCTTCATGACTAAACGTATTAATTGGTAAATATTCTTTTGATTTCTTCCGGATTTTGAGTCACCGCCTGAAAGAGTAATTCCAACGATACCGGCGTATTTTCATCATCCTTCTTCTCCCCTACTCCCATCAGACCTGCCGATGTGAGTTCGGTGTACAATACAGGTTCACCCTGGTTGACCAAACGGAAAAACAATTTCTCGCTGACCTCGTCCAATCCCTTGTCCAATAAGATCCGGTGATTTTCGAGGATCAACACAGAATCTATCAGACTCTCCAAATCGCGTACCTGATGCGTAGAAATCACAATCGTCTGTTCTTCCTCAATACAGGTTGCCACTAACTTACGGAAAACCGCCTTGGAGGGAATGTCCAATGCATTGGTCGGTTCGTCCATCAACAAAACAGGCGTATGCGCTGCCAATGCCATGGCAATCGCTACTTTTTTCTTTTGTCCCATCGACATTTTAAACAAACGGTCTGCCGTATTGATTTCAAACGATTCGACACACGTTGTCCACAAATCATCGCGAAAAGTGGGATAAAATGTTGCATACATTTTCCGGTACTCGGCGGCTGTTACGTCCGGCAGGTTTAATTCTTCGGGCAACAAATAAACTTGCTGCAAAAAATTAACGTTTCGTTCCGCAGGTGTTTCACCTAAAACCGTACATGTCCCGCTAACGGGAAACAGTTGCCCAATCAGGATATCCAACAACGTTGTCTTTCCTTCTCCATTCTTTCCTAACAAACCGTAAATATGCCCCGGTGTAAGCCCAATATTCAACTTTTCCAGTACCGGTTTGTTGCGCTTGTAAGCGAAATTCAAATCATTAAGTGTAATCATATCTCTAAAAATTTAATGTGTTAGTATATTAGTACACCGCAAAAGTAGATATATTTTTTAGATGCGCAATAGTTTCTCCAAATTTTTTTAGTTAAAAAAACATAAAAAATGGCTGTTGAATTGTTAAAAAATTAAGTGTGTTTATAACAGGTTGTTATTCAGGCTTTTTTGGATTGCTTCGCAGGCTTACAATGACGAGGCGGGAGGTAACTTTGCATAAAATAAAATCAATGTGGTTATATCGCCGCCAATCTGAATCGGCAGTTTTGCGGTTTGACCATCCACACTATTTTGATTTTCGGATTGTTATACTTCATATCAAATTCAACACAGTCTGAATCCATTGTTTTATCTGACCTCAATTGTTTCCACATGCCGGATAATTGTTCCTTCTTCCGATATTCCTTCTATTAGTATTGAATAGGTAGATGGAAAGTCGGCGGTGTAAAAATCGAATGATGCAATTCCGTAGTCTGAGATTAATTGATCCGGTTTCCAGAAAATCGTCGTACGAAAATCAGGGATTCTGAAATTTTTTGCTTCGGGCGTGTCGTATTTGGGTGCATAAAATTCGACCGGCTTTTGAAAACCCAATGGAGCAACAGTAGTGGAATTGCTTCTGTAATCAGTCGCATTGTCATTCGGGTTCCACTTCCTTGTGGTAATATTGATTGCCCCGAACATGCCTCGCGTTCCAAACATGCTGGCTCCAGTGCTTTTAAAAACATCTATGCTTTCTACATCCTGTACGGCAAGCAATGCATTTACTGAGGTAGTAAGGATTTCGATTCCATCTATCAAAATAAGCGCCGGTACCTCTGCCTCTCCAAAGGTTTTAGTTTGAGGGAGAATAAAGATTTGAACTGCGTCCGGGTTCGTTGAATTAGAAACTCTTATTCCGGGTAAGTTAATCAAAAGATCTGTAATACGGCTGGCTCCCTGCTTTTTACTTTCGATGTCTTCCCGGTAGACAGTTAAATCCGAAGAAGCATTGATGGGAATCCGCAATCTCAACTCATCTCTTTTGTCTATCCTTTGCGCCGTTACTGTAATTTCATCCAAATTCACCAACATCATATCTTCGGTGTATCTCACGCGTTGTTCTGCTTTATTCAGAAAACCGGTTATGACTTCGGGCCGTTCGTTTTCTTTTTCAGAAACAGCCGGTAATAATGAAAGACTGACTGGAGCATGTATTAGTGCAGGGAACACTTCATTATTTATAGTCAGTTCTACCCTGTCGCTGCCTCTTTGATTTCTGGCCTGCACAAATAACAACGCGCTATCCGGATAATGAAGTTCAAGACGAAACACGCCGGCAGTATCAGTTACTGTTTGCAAGGGAATATGATCCATGGAGAAAACAGTAACTTCGCTGTTGGAAACAGGTCTGTTCAACAGTCCTGACTTAACCGTTCCGGTAATTTCCTTTGTCAGCTCAAATCCGCTTCCGGGACGGCTGTAACTCCCTTTGACAGCATCGGACACTGCATACCTGCGCCACCCATGCGTCATCATCAAATGATCAAGCGCAATGATTGCGCCTTGATGATCCTGTAAGTAATAGCCGGGGCATTCAATATAACCTTTGAGTTCAGACGTAAGCAACAGGCTGGCCGTAATGGTATTGAAAGAGTCTATGGCAATATCATTGTTGTCGGTGACTGCGATTGACACATGGCCGCCAAGCGTATTTCCATCCTTATCGGCAAGAAAGATTTCGGAAGCGACTTTATCTCTTATTTGATAAACCGGTTTGTCAAAAGTAAGACTGAGTGTTGCCTGGTCATTTTTTTTGTTGAATATCAACCGTTCGCTTACCGGATTCATCCGGCTGTCGAACAAAATGACCTGAACCACACCAAAAGGCAACTGTTCGGTGGTCAGTGGAATATATTCTTTCTGATGATCCCACAGGTCAAAATAGAGAACTTCGCCTTTGTGGTGCACAAGTAGATAAAGCGGTTCGTCCTGTATGCCGGGTGACTTTTTTACTGCAATGAAATGCCGGTCATTCCGGAACAGCGTATTGATTGAGCATGTTTTCCGGGCAACAGGAAGCCTGAAACGCTTTTCTTGTCCGCTTTGGCTTTTGCATACCAAATCATACGTTTTGGTTGGGTCGGGGACAAAAGTAAATGAGCCCATGCCGGCAAAGACCGTCCGAACATCAGCGACAACAGTGACGTTTTCGTTATCAATAATGTTGCCTGTTATTATTTCAGACGCCCCCTGTTGATTCAATGCCTTAAATGCAACACGGCTAAGAACTCCTTCTGTCAGATAGCCGCCTTCGGGGTAGAAAGAAACATCATAATCCTGTGTGTTCCGGATTTCGGGTTCCGGGTTTGCAGGTGTGACCCTTGCGGATGTCCGCAGACTACCTATCCGAACATTTTTTTTAAAGAAATAATCATCACCCAGATTTTCCATATACCGGGTATAGGCCCTTAATGTATAATCGCCTTCCGGAATTAAGCTGGAAAGAAAGATATTACCATGAAACAATTCGTTTTCGTCGGGGCTGACCATAACGCGATGGACAAGCGAGTCGGAGGAATTGATCAACTCCACATATACATACCGGCTGTGTGTGGGAAATTGATGCGACCAGGCATCTACCACATACGCTTTGAACCATATTTTTTCGCCCGGCACATAGATCGTCCGATCTGTATGCAGGTGGATTTTTTCCTGCGGATATAATTCCAGCTGATTGAAAAAGTTGTCTTGAATCAATCGTAACGTTGGCGTTTGCTGCGCGTTTGCAAACAAACTTAAAATTAACAAAAACAGACAGTCCTTTTTCATATTGTCAATGTTGTGTCATTGCTGACTATGCTACTCTATTCCATAATTGACTGGCAATCGATCTCCAAACCTGAGACTTCCCATGTGTCCAATGAACAGCAAATCATTGGGCTGACTCAATAGCCCCCAGGCATTGATATAAAAAGTTGTGGTAAAGAAGACAATTTCAGTTGTTTCGGCGCCTTTATTTCTTGATGCATATAACCGGCCTAAAGAAGGATAGCCGAAATACAGGGTTTGGCTTTGAAGATTTGGATCGATATTTATAACGACTTTTGTAAAATCTTCTGCATCGGTCAACGTAAAACAGCTGGTTAATAAATTCGCATCTTTTTCATCACTGTCAAACAGTTCATAACCGGATTGATCCAGCGTATTATTAGTCAATGCCCGCAGAAAATGTGAACTTGATCCAATAAAAGTATTCATTCTCCTGCCAGCTATTCTCCTGTTGTCGGAAGCTAAATCTTCAAAGATAATTGAACATTGATATTTTATCACAGGCTCTGTCGCTTTGATCCCCCGATTTGAAAATTCCGCTTCAAAGTCGATCAGTGTCACATATAGCCTGTAACCCAGGTATCGATTATGTATACTGATGGGGACATCACATTCGACTGATAATGTAAAAGTTAAATTGTTATACCAAAGTTCGATTTTATCTTCATTTTCTATTACGCAGGATGCAGCCGTTGAAGATGTACCTAAAAAAATTCTACGAAAAACCCTTAACATTTCCTGTCTTGTGTATTTGCTTGCCTGAACGACAATTTCACTCAGCAAATATTCCTGTTCTTTGACAAAGATTGTATCGGGCAAAGAAGTAAAAGGGTTGGGAATGATCGCTGGTTGGCACGTTATATGACTGATAACCAACGGAACATTGACGACAGAATGAACCACTATTTCAAATCTTCCGTCAGCATTCGTCACATCAAACAGACTGCTCCCTTCCAGATATACATGTGCTCCAATTACGGGTTCACGATTTTCCGTATTTAAGACGATGCCGGTCAGTATTTGTGCACTCAGATTTCCTGCTATGCACCATAATAATAGAATTTTTTGCATAATTTCAAATCTACTAAGCATCTGTTAAACAACAACTTTACTTTCTTCTCTTATTTTTATTTATTTGTTGAATATTAACACACAAGTTAAAATCCTAATTTATAAATTTTTATATATTATCATTTATAAGTCACTTTGTCATTTTTTGCTGTTTGTTAATTATAATGCACTCCCGGAATGACGGGAAGGAGTACAGTACAGTCCATTTTATTTCGTTCCACCAAATGAAAAACTGACGGGAATAAAGACCGGCGAAGTAATCCGGGAATTACCTACGGTGAAAGTGGGTTTTAATTGAACAGTCACATTGGATTTTTCGGTACCTATTCCAATAAAGTTTTTGACGATATTGAGGATCGCCGATTGGGAATTATTGGAAAACAAGGTGGCAATATCGACGCCAATTTGAATCGGCAGCTTTGCGGTTTGCCCTGCGTCTACACTAAACGGCTGGTTCAGCATCCCGTTCGTAAATTCCACCTCATCTATCTGGATAATGTATTGTAATGCCTGAAAAGCCGCCTGCGACGGATTGGGATTGTGTACATCAAGATTCAATGTAAAATCAAGCGGGATGGAAGAGGTCGAACCGCTCAGGACAGCAAGTATTTGAGGCACTTGCAGGACGGAAATCCCGTTGGAAAGGTTCATGCCCGATACCGTCAGATTCGTAATGGATTGATACCGGTACTCACACGATTTCATATTATAAACGCTTTGTAAACCTTTGGTTATATCGCATCCCGACACCATAACCAGAGACAGAGTTATCAAAAAAATGTTTATTTTCTGTTTCATATCATTCTATTTTCATACAAAAGTAACAAAATTTATTTTTTGCAGTATGTTTTTTTTATCTATCTTTGGGGAAAAATAAATCATCTGTTTTGGAAGAAATTATTAACCATTAAATATCAAAGAAATATGTTTAAATTCAGCAAAATTTCACGAATATTCGTTTGTGTATGGATTATACAGGCGTCTGCCCAAACTGTTGAAACGAGCAATGCGGAAGCCATATACAAGGTTTCAAAGACTGAAGATTTTAGCGTTACAGGGGATGGAAGTAATCCAAATTGGGACAAGGCAGTATGGTTACCGCTCACGCAACGCAGGCCTGCCGAAGTTGATCACGCCCGCATTACCAAAGTAAAGATGCTTTATTCGCCCGGCGGCGTCTATTGTCTTTTCGATTGTCATGACAAAAAAATTACGGCAACGATGGAAGCCGACTTCTCAGATCTCTGGATCGAGGATGTGGTAGAAGTATTTTTTTGGACCGACGAATCAATCCCTTTTTATTTCGAATACGAAATTTCGCCATTAAACTATGAATTGCCGATTATGATATCGAACCGTGAAGGGGAACTTCTTCGATGGCAACCTTTTCATTATGAGGAGAACAGAAAAACGCAGCACGCCGTATCTGTTCGAGGTGGCGAACAGAAGCCACAGGCAGAAATAACAGGATGGACAGCCGAATTTTTTATACCGTATAAGCTTTTCAGTCCGCTTCGTAATGTGCCACCCAAACCGGGAGACAAGTGGAGAGCCAATTTTTACCGTGTCGACTATGACGAAGAGCGATCCAAAAATTGGTCATGGCAACTGACGGAGCGGACTTTTCACGACTATTTACGGTTTGGCGCTTTATTGTTTGAATAGAAAAGAGCCGAAGGCTTTCTCAAACCCCGGCTCTATTCAAAATGAAAACATTATAGAAAGCATAAAACCTTTAAAGGCTAATTCATATACATTTCTGTCATTCCAGCGCTTAATCACACAGTTTACGGGCGCCATCGCTGATTACGACATCATAGACTTTCGGACAGCGGTTAAATTTTGCTTTATAAGCATCCTTGGCTTTGGATAGAAACGGCTCGTACAATTCGTCTTTGACTAAATTGATTGTACATCCGCCGAACCCCCCGCCCATCACGCGTGAACCTGTAACACCACATTCTTTGGCAATATCATTCAGAAAATCAAGCTCTTCACAACTTACTTCATACAATTTGCTCATGCCGTAATGCGTTTCATACATTCGTTGTCCGACAGTTTCGTAGTCACCTCGCTGAAGCGCATCACACACATCCAGTACACGTTGCTCTTCACCGATCACATATTCGGCACGTTTATAATCTTCTTCGCTGACTTCGTTTTTGATTGCCTGCAACTGCTCCATCGTAACGCCACGCAGGAACTCCGAATGTAGCTTTGCCGCAACACGTTCACATGATTCACGCCGTTTATTATAGGCTGAAGAAGCCAGTTCGTGTTTAACTACCGTATCCAATAACACCAATTTGTATCCCTGTGGATCAAACGGGAAATATTCATGTTCGAGCGATCGGCAGTCCAACCGGATCAGATGTCCTTTCTTGCCGAACAGGGAAGCAAACTGATCCATGATTCCGCATTTGACGCCACAGTAGTTATGTTCGGTTGCCTGTCCTATTTTAGCCAATTCGAATTTGTCGATTCCCAGATTGAGCATATCATTCAAGGCAAAGGCATACGTACTTTCCAGAGCGGCAGACGACGACATTCCTGCGCCTAATGGCACATCACCGGCAAAGGCGGTATTAAATCCTTCGATTTGGTAACCTCGTTTGATGATTTCGCGGCATACGCCAAAGATATACCTTGCCCAGCTTGTACGGGGGATGTCTTCTTCCTCGAAACCAAATTCGACATAGTCTTTCATATCAATCGAATAGGCGCGTACTTTCTGTGTGCCATTCAGCTTGATTTCAGCCATGATACCCTTGTCTATCGCACCGGGAAATACAAATCCTCCGTTGTAGTCGGTGTGTTCACCGATAAGATTTACGCGTCCGGGCGAAGCATATATTGTTCCCGTACTCCCGTCAAAATGCTTGATGAAGCGGCTCCTTACATGTTCTATCTCCATGGTTTTTGCTTTATATCCATAGCTCCATTCATTCTCACATCAATCTACCGCGATATCTTTGTTCACGTTTTTGCTACCTGCCAACGCATAGAAAAGCAAATAAGCGAAACCTGCGAACATGACCCAATAGCTGGGAATGAAACCGAAAAAGTCGGCCACATTGGCCTGAATCCAGGGAAGGATACCTCCACCACAGACCATCACCATGAAAAGACCGGACGCAACAGCCACATATTTGCCTAATCCTTCAACTGCGAGATTGTAAATTCCACCCCACATGATCGAAGTACACAGACCAACCAATATCAGAAACATGGCATTGATGGGAACATTAGTTAAGATGAAAGACATTGATCCTGCGTCAAATGCCGGTACGGGCACTTGGATGGTTGTCGGTGAAAAAATCGCCAGCGTGATTAAAATCACAGCTACCAAAGAACCGGTTGCAAGCATCGCTTTGCTGGACACTTTGCCTCCGACAGATGCGCCGACCAAACGTCCGATAAGCATCAGGAACCAATAGGTTCCGGCAACGAGACCAGCTGCTGAGGCTCCAACAGAAGCATCTTCTGCAAGCCACAGAAGCATTGTTCCGGGTGTTCCTACTTCGACTCCCACATAAACAAAGATACCGATAGCGCCAAAAATGAAATGTCTGAACTTCAAAGCGCCTGACATGAGTGTTCCAAGGGATTCAGATGCGCGTTCTGCGAGAGGTTCCGGTATGGATACAGCCAATAAAACAAAGAAGACAAGCGCAAAAACTCCCATCGCAATATACATCACCGGAAATATATCGGTAATTTGGGCTTTGGTAGCTTCTCCAATCAAAATACCTACAAAAGCAGGGGTGAAAGTAGCCATCACAGAATTAAAAGAGCCGCCAATCTGAATCAATTGATTGCCCTTGTTTCCACCGCCACCCAAAGTATTCAGCATGGGATTGACAACCGTATTGAGCAGTGTCATAGAAAAACCTGCGACAAATGCTCCCAGCAAATAAACAATCATAGCAGATGACTGGCCGGTATATCCTGAAAGATATTGAATCAAGATTCCCACAAAACCAATGGCAATAGCTAATAAAGCTGTTTTTTTATAGCCGATCCTTTGTAATAATATACCGCCGGGAATCCCCATAACGGCATACGCAATAAAGTTAGCCATGTTCCCCAGCATCCCCATGGCGTTGGATACACCGAACTGGGCTTTTAATACCACACCCATAGGTGCAGCCAAGTTTGTAACAAATGAGATCATACCGAAAAGCAAGATCATCATAATAATCGGTAACGTGTAATTTTTTTTCGTTTCCATAATCATTTCTGTTTTTTTATGTTAATAATTTTAATATATTGAAAATTTATAGACGGTTTGACTTGTAAATTCTTCACCCGGACGAAGCACGGCGGTCGGATAATCAGGTTTATTCGGACTGTCCGGAAAATGTTGCGTTTCGAAACAAACGGCTGAGCGCTGCGGATAGCAAAGACCGTATTTACCGGGATAATTTCCGGTCAGCCAGTTGCCCGTATACATCTGGACGCCCGGTTCTGTTGTAAAAACATCCATCACGATACCTGTTTTGGGAGACATACACCGCACGGCAAATGCCAAATCGGCGGGTTGCTTATTAATAATGTATGTATGATCGTAGCCGTTTCCGAAAATCAGTTGTTCGAAGTTGTCGCCGATCCTGTCCCCGATTGCATAAGGCGTACGGAAATCCATAGGCGTACCTTCCACCTTTGCAGGCGGGCCGAAAGGGATGGACGTATCGTCGGTCGGGAGATAGGAATCGGCATTGATCTCTACCTGATGATCATAAATCGAGTGATCGCCGGCACCCGAAAGATTGAAATACGCATGATTGGTCAGGTTAAGAACGGTCGGTTTATCCGTTACGGCATGATAAGTGATGACCCATTCATTGTCGTCCGTCAAACGATAGGTAACGGTTGTTTTCAGCGTCCCTGGATAACCTTCCTCACCGTCGGCAGAAAGGTATGTTAACTCAACCGTCTGACTGTCTTTCTGATTCATGTCCCATACCATTGCATTGAATCCCTTGACGCCTCCATGTAAATGGTTGGGGCCATTGTTCACCGCCAATTGATCATACACCACACCATCTAATGTAAATCTTCCTTTGGCAATGCGGTTTCCGTAACGACCGCAGATCGCACCCAGGTAAGATTTCTCCGAGGAAAAATAATCTTCCAGTGAACGGTATCCGGTCACTACATCTATCATCTTCCCGTTTTTATCGGGAACCATCAATGAAACAATGATAGCGCCATAATTGGTAAGCGCCAATTCATTGCCACTTCTGTTTACCAAAACACAGAGCGATACTTCTTTCCCGTCCACCGACTTGCTGAAATTGGTTGCATCCAAGCCGGAAAGGGTCTGTTCCTTCTTCATAATAAGTCGCAATAATCAATTTTGCGTGTAAAATTAATTTACTTCCTTTGATTAAGATAATATAAAAATATGTTATATAACATGTTTTTCGACAAAAAATAATTTCGTACATCTTTTCAACTATCAATTTTAAATTTTCAACTTAATTATCTTCTCTTTGCGAGCTAATTTGTTTTTCTGTAAAAAAAAACGTAAAAGAAAAAAAGGAAGATTTGAAAACTTTCTTTTTTTCTTTCTATCTTTGGAGCATCAAGTATAAAAATGTATATAATATGAAGGCGCCATTAATTTTAGTTCTTATTTTTAGTTTCCTGCCTTTGCTAAAAGCCGATATTCCTCCCATATTTAAGGCGGAGACTGTTGGAAAAACGCAACGGGACGAATTGACCCGTGTAATGATTTCTCCTCATCGTATTGTGTGGAAATATGATGGTGGGGGGAAATTGGTTAGTAACGAATCCGTTCTGCTCAAGGAAGGCATCAGCCAGACCGAGCTTGGAACAAACAATGCCTGCCGGATGACTACGACGGAAAACGAAACGGCTTCGATTC
>Ga0099364_10002213_pt1 | contig 31118 bp, 31 predicted proteins | sample TergutTh196P3_FD_73070 | JGI IMG/M metagenome (GOLD analysis project Ga0099364, IMG submission 73070) | Microcerotermes parvus P3 segment gut microbial communities from Pointe-Noire, Republic of the Congo - Th196 P3 | ecosystem: Host-associated > Arthropoda: Insects > Digestive system > Gut ... | reverse complement strand
GCAGTTACGAAACTTTTTCTCAATCATATCACGATGCTGTCATGGCCCTATGCTGTTCCCGCTTTCATCCCGGCATAGTTCCTGCGCCCGACTGACCTAGGCGCGTTGGCTCGGTAAGCCCCCTCAGCGCCGTGAGGCGTCATGCAAGGTTGGCTTATGGTATCCTGCCGGCTGCGGTTTTCGGTTTTCAAGGTGCTTATAGTCTTATTATAAAGCAAGACATGGGGCAAATGTGCCCCATGTCTTGCTTTTCAGCCTGTCATGCAAAAAGATGGTTCTGCTTGATTTATACTTAATCAATTGTTATTAACAGCAAGGATATGGAATGGTGTAGATAGAATTTAATTTTCTCCTCGCAGATACGGGTAGTTCTTTTCCTCCATGTCACTGACCCACTTTGAGAAAGCCTTTGCAAGTTTTTTTAGTCTGAGCTCACAAAGGCTGCCGTCGCAATGGCATAAATCCAGCACATTCAAAGGACCGCTGAGCTCTATGCCATCCAACAGTATGGGATCATAGTGAAGGGGCGAGTCGGCAAACTTGGCGAGCGGCTTGACTTCGCCGATTCTACGCATTTCCCCGTTGGGGATTGTCTTTCCAGGAAAAAACCAGTCTTTATTGATCTTAACGGATGGCGTATGCCAAGCGTTACCGTTAGCTTCATTTTTATTATACGTTTCCACGAATTGAATATATCCGAAATTCCTTTTTTCATGCTGGTTTCCCAAGCAATCCCAATAACAACGTTTATTTTCGCTATGATTATGTGTATAATCATCTAAGCGGAAAGATATGCAGTATTCTGAGTTAAGACCGCTTTTCTTGTGCGGGACAACCACAGTGCAAACCCACGCTGTTTCAGATTTATCAGGAATATGATAAAATTTTGTGCCTTCATATTCTAGCAAAACTTTTAGTTCATCGCAGGCTTTTTTGCATTTATCATATAGTGGGCACCACTCTTTACTGTCTTTCTTAAAACACTCTTTTACGCATTGATCCTTTTCCATCTTGTTTACCAGAAGGCAAAGATCGTTTAGACCTCCTGCTTTTTTCAGTCTTTCCTTGCAGTCATCACACATTCCCGTCATATCCATTATAAAGCACGCTCCTTCAATTTTCACAGATTGTTTTATCTGCCTTCCATTATTGTAATTCAATTATAACACACACATTTTTGACGCGCAATATGTCAAGACAATTATTCTGCTGTTTGCCTTACCATCCGCAATATGGTATTGTGTAGATAGCGTTTGATTTGGGCACAGGGGGGCGCACAATGACGTATGTTATGAGCGATATCCACGGATGCTACGACCAATACCTAGAACTGCTTGATTTAATCGGCTTTTCCGACGGCGATGATTTGTTTGTTCTGGGCGACGTCGTTGACCGGGGTAAGAAGCCGATAGAAGTGTTGCAGGATATGAGTATGCGGGCGAATGTGTTCCCAATAGTGGGCAACCACGAGTTTGCGGCTATTGCTATTCTCAAGCAAATACTTGGCAAAGCAAGGTTTATTGTTTCAGAAGAAAGCCTTGAGGAGCTTATTAATGAAGATTCCGTGCGGGAAGGCATGGTGGATCTCCTTCAAGACATTACCTTATGGTGGGAAGACGGCGGCGGGCCGACAATGGACGGGTTTGGTAAATTGCCGTTGGAGGTTAAGGAGGATATTATCGTGTATCTTGAGGAGTTTTCACTGTATGAAACCGTAAATGTCGGCGGCAAAAACTACGTGCTGGCACATGCCGGCGTACCCGAGGGGGCTGCGCTTGATAATCTCAGCGGTTATGATGCGTTTGATTTTGTCCTCGCAGAAACAGATTACGGCAAGGTGCGCTTCGAAGACGCCATTTTGGTGACGGGCCATATTCCCGTAAGAAATGGCAAAGTGTGGCGCGGCAACAACCACATCCGCATAGATACCGGCTGCGTATTCGGCGGCAATCTATGCTGCGTGTGCCTGGACACCGGAGAGGAGTTCTATGTTAAGGGGGCGTTGCCGCTTGGCGAACTCTAAAATTTATGTGAGTTATAATCCAATATAGGAACACCCATAGCAAAAAAGAACAGCTGCATCTCCTACCCGGATACAACGGCCCAACTTTATAAATCAAGTACTATCAACAAATTCATAAGTCTTGTTGCTTGGCAAATAGTACGTCCAGCCGATTTCCCCCCCCGCTCATACGCCGTGTTCGAAAATGCATCCTCTGCGATTTGGACGCCGCTGTGCTCCAGCGTGATGTCCGATAGGCTATAGCAGCAATCAAAGGCGGACGATCCTATCTCTATGACGCTGCGTGGGATCGTGACTCCCGTGAGATTGCGGCACTGCATAAACGCCGACGGCGCGATCCGCTTCGTCCCGTCCTTTATCCGGATCACGGAGTTTTCCGGCATTTCGCCCTTATACTTATATGCGGTATTACCCACATAGACCAAACCGTCCGGCTGGGCTGCGTACCATGCCGTGTCTTCAAATGCCCTCTCGCCGAAAACCGCATCCTTTGCCGCCACGGTTATATCCTCGAGAGCCGGACATTCCCGGAAACAGCCTCTCCCCACGGACTGTGTATTTTCAGGAATGTTTATTCGTTCAAGACCGCTGCAACCACTGAAAGCTAAAGAACTAATTGCGGTTATTGTTGCGGGCATGGTGACCACATTTATCGACCTGCAGTATTCAAACGCTCTGCGCGCTATTTCTTTCACGCCGTCCGGAACCGTATAGTCACTTTGCGATCTGCCTTTGGGGTATTTTATCAAAATACTCTTGTCCTTTTGAGCCGAGATTCGGGTTTAACAGCTCGGAAAAATGAATAGCTACATCCACTTCCTTCTTATATTTATCTTTTAAAATAAAATTAACAATATTTATACTATTCTACAGAAAAATTACAAATTATATTGTGTGTTTTATATCGCCAAATAAATTTATCCACATATAAGCAATGTTTTTAAAAGATTCATTATTAATATAATTAATAATGGCTTTTAAATTAACATCATTAAAATCAAATACTTTTAAATTGTTTTGGTCCTTATAAATCTCAGCACTACCATCTTTAAGAATATTTATTTTAATATTCTTTTCATAATCATCATTTAAACAAACATGAACATGATATGAACTACCTTTTTCATTTTTTTTAAAATAAATAGTATAATTTTCTATTTGTTTTACAATATACATAGTTATCAATCTTCCTTTCTATATTCGAACCCATTACCCGCACTTAACCAATCAGTTACAAATTTTTCTTTATGCTCTAACATTTTATTTATTATTTCATTTTCAACAGAATTTGGTAATTTTCCTCTGTAAACCGCTCTTTTTCTTCCCATATTATTAATTCCTTTTCTATATTTTCTAATTTAAATTCTGAATCTTCAATATTTCCATATACGATATCAAGTTCTTTGTTGTAAAAATTAAAAGAGCATCTTAAATCATTTGAGATATTTTGCAAAGTATCTATTAAATCATAATGATCTATATAACAAATACGTAAATCAATATCGCTATTCTCTTTTGGTGAATTATTTGAATAAGAACCGAAAAGATAAATTTTAGTAATACTTGGATATTTTATAGCGCAATCACTAACAATTTTTGATATCTCATTAATATTTAGTATCATTTCATTTGAATAACCTTTCTATTTAGTGTTGCAGAGATAGGGCATCATAAAGGCCGCCTTTGCTTTCCTCGGCAGAGACGATATTGAATTGAGAGCAGAGCGGCAATAATAAACTATACTCATCTAATTTCTGAAAGTCAGGGCCCCTGCATATCAACTCAAATCTGATTTTATATTAATTGTTAACAGCTAACTTTTGTAACTGCTCAGAAAGGTACATTCAGCCCCGTCTTTGCGAGCGTTAGCGAAGCAATCCAGACTACGAGAAAACGGGAACGCACATCATTTCATATTTTTCATTTTATGCCTCTCTATTATATTTTTGATTCCATTTATATTTAAATATAATTTTACATTTTATAATTTTATCTTTTATTTTATTTGGCCAATATTTAAATAAAATGATTCTAATTATAAATAAAGTTACATTTTTGTTATATTTTATATTATGATTTCCTATAATATTATAACTAATTTCATAAACTGGGTCTTTTAAATTGTTGTATTCATAAAATTCATTTAAAGTTAAATCATCTATATTTTCTGGTATTTTTCTTTCATAAATAAAAGGTATAAAATCACCTTTAATAGTCCAAATATTTTTAATTCCATCATAATTATATGAAATATTGCTATTATTTAATATATTTTTGGCTCCGTTCCCTCCAATTTTTCTATCTTTTTGTTTTTCTGCTATTTCTGCCAATTCTTTTAATCCGAATTCTGGCCCTTCATAACTTATATTTAATTCTGTTTTGTTAGCTTCGTAATTTATTGTATATGGTGTTCGTTTAAACGAATCATAAATATATAACAATAATTTATAAGGGTTTTTATATTTTTTTATAATAAAATGTGTATCAATAGCATATTTTGTAGCAAGCATATTATTTTTCTCCTAATAATATCCTATAATTAGTTTATATTTATTAGCAATTCTTTCTATATTTTTACGTTGTCCCATAGTCACACTATTACCACCGGTTTCTTCAATTACTAATCCAGAAATTTCATTACATCAATTACAATGTCTGAATTGCTTCGTCACTACGTTCCTCGCAACGACGTGTAGGGGGGTTCTGAGTAATTATAATTTATTAGCTTAAAACTTTGCAGTTATCGCCTTTTTTTAGTTGTACTTGCGGGGGGTGCGGGCAGAAGTCGAACCTGCGTATACATAAAACTTCGCTTCTTATCTGAGTGATACCGTATCCAAGACTGTGCCGTCAGATGCGTATACATGCCAGACAAACCCTGTAGACATCGGGACTGAACCAATAAATCTTTTTTCGTGCAGCATACCGTACCACAGCATGTGGCCGGTACCAACTATCGCAATGTCGAGCGTTAGCGTCCTTTCGTCATTTCCCTCCTCAACCACCGCCCACAGCATGAGGTCGCCGCGTTGTTCCGCCACGGATAGTGGTGTGACTGATAAGCAGTCGACTTCAATCAAGCGCCGGCCGGGTGTGTCAGACACATCTAAAGGGTATTTATATATACGTTTATATGTTTCCATTTTTTGCCTCCTTTGTTGATCCGGAGCCGCGCCACCTTTCCATGCAAATTGCTCAAATTCAAGCGAAAGGTATCCAATCACGGTATATCAATTTCATTCTTCTAAGCAGTATCCGCATCTCGCTTATCCCCATAAAAGTCATCTCCCATAGACAGTGGGCGGCAATCTCAGCGCGTTCGTATTTTTCCAAGGTTTCAGATTCTATGTCCATGCCCACCCATTCGTTCCAAGGCACAAGCTCAATGCCCCATAATTCTCCGTCATCGTCGATTCCATTAACCGAGAAGGTAAGGTTGCTATCTTCCCAATGGCTTGACACGATTATTTTCACATCGCTTGGTACGGGCTTTTTTCTTTTCAGCTTGCGATATATTCGTTTATATGCAACCTTTGCGTAATCAATATCTGAGTTCACATTCGAATATGTTCCGGCAAGAATATCAAATATGGTTTCGAATTCAGTAGTGGAAATCACTTCTCCAAATGTCATTCGTACCCTTCTCCAATCTGAAATTATTAAGGTGCCTAAAAGCTTATTATAAAGCAAGACATGGGGCGATTACGCCCCATGTCCCATAGTGCCTTAATAATATTAATAATCTGCGGTGTTCTGATGATGCAGAGCATACTGAGCTACCGCACCAATGTTTTCACTCAGCCATAATCTCAAACTGCCCCTTTCACCTTAACGATATTCTGTGCCATATCGCGCGACTTCTGATCAAAAATCAACTCATCATCCCGCATACCGTCTCTTGTTGAACTAATATAGACAGCATTATCGCCACCTTCGTATGTACTCTCAAAACTACCGTACCACCAAGGCAAAATCCCATTATCGTCATAGAATAATTTGTCAAAAGGTTTTATATTTAGCTGAGTAACATTGTCGGCTTCATTCACTCCATCCTCATAACCTCTGACAACGACAATAGCCTCCTGCGGCATATCTCTTAATTGTGCTATAAGCTCCGCAACTTTCATATCAATCTATTCTCCTCAAAAATTTCTATATCAAATTCGCATACCGTTTTTTGATTATGCCGGCTACAGAACTCAAATGCACAATCTATACAATAATCTACATGTCCATTCTATCGCCATAGTACAGTTTCCGAAATCTGACCATGTCACCAATTTGTTCCTCAAGCGGATAGCACAAATTGTGTATTTGTGAATAGTATTCGATGCGAAGGGTTCTCGGATTGATTGTACGAATAATTTTATCGTCATCGTTAATCACTTGTACGAAACCATCACCTGCGCGAAACAGTGTACCGCAATAACGGATTTCAAAATGTTCATTGAATTTTTCGTGCAACCCGGCAAATAATAAACCTGTGTCTTGACCGAGCTGCCAATCGACAAACGGGACGATTCGGATATTACCGAGGATAGCCTGCCATTCTTGCCACTGGCCACAATTATTTTTCACGCGAATCTCATAAACCTCTGACTCTTTCGAGAAGCTGTTATCATCCCAATCGAAGATATTCTCGCATACATCGATATCGGAAACGAGTGCAAAACCATGCATTATATGTTGAGTTTGCGAGTATTGATTTTTGCCTTCTGCGTCGCTCTCCGAAACACGGAACGGGTAGAAATAATTGTTTCCTTCAGTTACTTTTTTATTCCATGTGATTGTCATATTTACGTTCTCCTTTGAATATGTGTTGGTCATTTGTCTCATTCTCCTTTCAATCATCGTTGCTTGGCAAATAGTACGTCCAGCCGGATTTGCCCCCGCGCGGTGGCATGAATCACATAGAGCTCTTGTCCAGAAAGAATCAGTTCTTAATTCTGCCGGTGCGCCGCACTTCTCACAGACATTGGCGGATTCATCTTCCCATTTTTCGACGATTTCTGCAATTTCACGATGAAGGTCAGTCCTGTCGGGTTTTACTCTTATACCAGAGCCGCTGCCTAAAAAGTCAAAATGGTAATAAAAGCGCAGAGTTCCGAACTTCTCTTTGACTTGCGCAACGACCAAATCTACGGGCAGGCCGGCAGTATCATACGCATTAGTGATTTCAAGGCACAAGCTGCGAAGCAGTTCGTACCAGCCTTCTCCGACATCGCAGCCAAATGCGTCGTATAAAGTGTAAGCCCACTTATCCCACTGCTCCCTTGTTATTTCCTTCCGGCGCATAAACGGAAACTCATCTTCCAGTTTCAAATCAAACTCTCTCTCAAGGCCTTTCATAATCCAGCTCCTTTCACCATATCAAATCCCGGGCACATGGCTATTCATCATAGCAACCGTGGATGCCCGTAGCGCAACATGTCATAAGACAATCCTCGCATACCTCTCGCTCATAAGCTGGTCTATCAGGCATTTATAGGGGTCAAGCTCCCCTGATAAAACCATCCTTGCAATATTCACGGAGAAGCCTGATACAAGCGCGACGCCTAAATCGTTTTCTATCACAGGAATCGTGCCTGTCCGGCTGTTTACGTTCCAGAATATTAGCCTCGGCAGTTTATACCCATTCTGCGCGTACCTGTCGGCAATCACTTCGAAAAGCCTTTTTTCCGGCCTGTAGTATACTGCATAATCGAACTCCATGTCTGACACGATGAGGATATTTTGCGGAAGCTCCGATTGCTGCATTTTGTTCCCAGCCGCCGTCGTCAGTATCAGGTCAAAAACCGCTTCTATGTTTGTGTTCGAGACCTCACTGTGCCTGAGCGCAAGCTCGATTTTCTCACGCAGCGACGAGCAGTTGCGAAAGTCGATAAGTTTTGGGCGCTTGCTGAAAGTTATGTAGTTATCCTTGAACTGCCCGCTGCTTCTCTCGGCAAAATATATCGCAAGCGCATTAGCGACGGACAGCGCCGTCACATTGGTTCCGCCTACGCCGGTCATCATGCTGGCGCTTCCGTCGGCGACTACAATAGTATTGCCATTTTCATTTACAGTATCAGGCAATGCTTTCCATAATTCCTCTAAAGTGACATCAGTGTTCTTTAGCGACCTGCCGTAACCCCTGCCGGCGCAGTATTTGTGAACGATGTCGTGCGGATATAGGACAGACGCGTTGATTTTCGTTTCGCCTTTTTCCAGCGACTCCAGGTATTCCTTGCGCCTATCCTCATCGTGGCGCATGAACGCATCGCTGTAAATCAGGTTCGCCCGCGACGGGACCGCTTCGTATCTGATTTCGCCCCACTGCTTGTCTGACATCTTGACTTCCACAACGTCAATATATTTCCGCAGTTTTGAGAGCATTTTCCGATACTGCGGCTCGCTTACGCCAAGCAATTTAATAATTTCCCTCGCTTTGGCGACGGTCTCTTTTGACGAGGTGTTAGGCGACGGCAGCCATTTCGCAAGAAGCGACACAGGCTTACCCTCGGCCATATTGTCCTCGTCTTCTTTTAGCTGCGCCTTAATAATGCTTATGACAATATCGGTATGCTGTGTCCCGATTATGCAAAGCATATCATCATACCTGCCGTACTCCGGGATATGCTGTATTAGCCACTTTACGGCTTCGGGATTATGCCGGCATAGGTATTCAGCGGCGACTCGGAACAGCCTGCGCTCACCCAAGCCTTCCCTTGCGTCACGCGCATAAAACAGCCACCTCAACGCAAGCAGCTTGTCCTCGTAAAAAGCCTTCATAAAAAGGTCGATTATTTCGTCGTCAGAGGCGCTGCGGAGGCTGGCGACCTTGCAATTCAGGTCAAGGAGCGCTTGCCCGGTCGTGCGGTAACCGAGCGCGGCGTTTTCGGTTGTTGAGTAGTTGTATTCGTCATTCAGGGTCTTCTTCATTTCGCTTATAAACATTGCATACACTCACTTTCTAGACGCTTTATGTTAAACTTTTTAACTTAATAATTTGCTGTTAGCGCCTTTATTTTAGTTGTACTTGCGGGGTGCGGGCAGGATTCGAACCTGCGACAATACGTATTACCATAAAGACTGCTGTCAGAGTCTTCTGCAAGACTCATTTTATTACGTTGCTCTACCATCTGAGCTACCGCACCCATGTTTCCATTATAACAAAAGTCATGGGACAAACGTGCCCCTATGACGGTTTTTTAGTCCGTCTTTTAATAACCTCATTCAAGTAAGTTGAGAGTTTTATACAGCGGCCGCTTCGCATGATTATCCCCTCTTTTCATCTGTAAATCGCGGCCAGTCGATTTTATCGTAGTTTTGATATACATTTCTTATTTCATCCCGAACTTCCATTAATGCAAACCCAAGCAAGTTTAGGCCCCGCCAGCTTTTCGGGTCCGAGGCTTCCGGGCTGCTTTTGGCATAACCAATGCCCCATATTCTATCAAAAGGGCTTGCTTCCGCTATTATTTTATCATTTGTGGCAATCAGTATTTCCCTCATCTTCTTATTTTGAGCAAATTTGCAGTAATTTCCGTTCAGCACGATCGAATACTTTGCTCTGTCCCATGTTTTTGCGTCGAAGTTCTTAACCTTTCGCCCGAGCGATTTCATTTGCTTTGGGTCAGAGGTTGCCATAATCGCCTTCTCAACCTCTGCATCTTCAAAAAGGCGGGCTTTTTTTGCCATCATGTACTGCTCGGTGCAGACATAACCCCAGTGGTCGCTGTTAAATCCGGAATGCTGCCATTGTCCGAAACAACACTCTGGCTCATGCTCAATATCCCCCGGTTTCCAGAAGAAGACAAACTCCGGCACTGTGCTTTGATTTGCAGACATAACCCCAGTGGTCGCTGTTAAATCCGGAATGCTGCCATTGTCCGAAACAACACTCTGGCTCATGCTCAATATCCCCCGGTTTCCAGAAGAAGACAAACTCCGGCACTGTGCTTTGATTTATAAGCCAATCCACTGAATACCTCGGTTCGCCGCTCTCGTTCCAAAAGTCCACGATGCCAAGCAAACAATCGTCTCTTACCGCTGCATCGCCGTCATAGAAACCCCGCCAGGTTATTGGCGCCGGGAACATCGTCTGATACTGCTTGCGCTCATCGCCTGACAGCGTTTCAAGCCATTCCATGAAGCCCCTCTTATACGCTTCTCCGCATCCCGTACGCCAGCCATTGCTGTGCGGGTGGAGGTGAGGGTACACAAGCCATAGGGGCGGCATAGGGCTGTCCATCGTATAGTCACATAGCATAGTTTAAAACCTCTATTTCATTCTCTGCGGAACATCCGCTTATGGGCCTACTATATCACAAGCCATGGGTCGATTGCGCCCCATGTCTTGCTGTGCGGTTATTTATTTTTCTCACGGGCTTTCCACAATGGCAAGAAGCGTGAAATCTGCCTATACTTTCGCCGGCACCATTGCTTGGTTATGTCATAATATCGCTTGAATACCCCTTTGAGTATAAAAACGGTTGTGCTTTTCTCATAGATAATGTTGTGGTGCGCAATTATGTTATACGTTATTTCTGTAACCGGATCCGGTACATCAGAAATGAGAACTTCATCATAATACTTCAAAAGATTCAGTCCTGATAATTCTTCCGGAATAGGCCGTTGATACTCAAAAACCTTGAAAGTTCCTTTTACCGTCCAAATATTGATCCCAAACTCATAGCGATAGGAGACATCCGGGTTGTTCAATAATGCTTTTGCCCCGTTTCCTCCAATAGTTCTTTTTTGTGATTTGGATGTTTGCCTCAACTCTTCAAGCTGACATCCAAATCTGAATTTTCCAAGGGATGGTTTTCGCGTGAATTGTTAGAGCAGCCTTTTCCTCCTCATAGAGGACAAATACATCTTTAAGCGTATGGGGATTTGGCATATCGTCCGGTCTCTGCTTGGGCTGCTCGGGTTTGACCTCGCTTGGATTCGGCATTCGGCGATATCTTTTCGAGATCAAGGCTTTCTGCGGGGTCAGGCCATTGTACGGGCCGATTATCCCCCTTCTCTCAAGTTGCTCGATAATCCGGGATGATCGCAGATAGTCAATATTGAAATGAGCCTGTAGTGCCGCATTCTTTACCTCCCCGGTTTCAATCACATAAGCTATGGCTTGTTCAAGCAGGCTGTCTTCTTCAAAGCATTCAAGCGTCCAACCGTAAAGCCAGTCTGGTTTCTCCTCGTCTATTTTCAATCCAAGTGCTAAATACGCGCCAAGCAGCTCTGCATAATTCCCGCCCCAAGCCGTATGCTTGTTATTTTCCTTTATCATCCAGCTCAGATATCCCAGAAAACGGTTTTCCCCCTCCAGACCCCCGGTATAATAACTCAGTTCATAGAAAAATGGAGGCCCGTGGTCGCACACCAAGCGGCCCTTATCAAACCAATAATAAACGCCAAGCATATCAATGCCATCGGAGCTTTTGAACCACAGGGAATCCCTTCCGCTGTATTTATGCTTTTCGTCTTCAATGTATTGCTTATCCCAATGCGGCAAATATTTTAGCACGCGGGGTTTGCCGTCTCTCCCGGAGACAATATCGCCTTCGGCAAATGGCATGGGGATATGGATGAATTTCATATCCAAACGGTTGTCATGGTCGGAAGCGGGTATGTGGACGCGGATCGGAGCGAAGTCTAAATTGCAATCTAATGCAAACCTCGTATGTCCCGCCCAGTCATGCCCATCCGAAGCATCAAGAACTCTTTTTTCAAGAGTAAACGTCACCGGCTTTTTAATATCATCGCCGCAATCGCGCAGCTCATGTTGCACGGCTTTAATTGCCTTTTCTGCCGTGGTGAAACAACTGCCGCAAATATCGTCTAAATCACTATAGATATAGCCCGGTTGGGCTTTGAAAAACTCCGCAGCCTCGCTTTCTTCCAGGGCAATCAGTTCCGCCAGCAGTTCATGCAAACTGTCACGCGCCTTAAAGTTGCAACTCGCAACGACCGGCATATCGGGTAGCTGATCAATGATCTCCCGCCAGAAGGCGTGTCTTTCTTTTTGAGGCCTGCCGCTGATTTCAGCGATAACAGCCATTTCCAGAGAATCGAAATAATGACCGATTTCTTCGCAGTAAGCGGCGACGTCGGGTGATATCAGCCACTCATAACATTTACTTTGCATATTATTGGGAGTTGGTTTTTGAGTCATTTGTTATCTCATTATTCTTTAGATATATTTACAATGCTTACAGTGATAATTCATAGCTCCGTGCACTCTTTTCTTGCAGCATCGTCAAACTATTTTCTATCTGTATACGGCGTTGCCGCTTGGCGAACTCTAAAATTTATGTGAGTAATAATCCAATATAGGTACACCCATATCAATCAGGTAGTTTCCGATACCGCATTCAATGTCTCCTCGTGAATAATCATTTTTTTCGTTTTTGCACAACGGAAAAACTAATACAAAACTCTCATCCCACTTTTTATTGAGAGTATGAACAATTATTCCGCTGGTGGTGTATTTCCAGTCTTTCTGATTTTCGGCTTTGTCATTGTAATTATCTTTTGATGGCGGCATATCGAAATTAATATCAGCGCCCAAAGCAACAACCCCTAAAAATCCACATGTTGTAAAACTCATCCAGACAATATCGTGAATACACTCTAATGCGTAGTCCTTTTGAATTCTTTCATAAAAGTCCGGTTTTTTGAGCTCTTCAATTGGATTTTCTATTCTCGGGTTATCAATGCAAGTCATTCCAAGCATTTTCAGAAACTTGTTTGTATATTCGATAATATCCTGAACTCTTGCAGGCACTAATGCTGCTTGCTCTTTTGCCCTGTCTGCTCTAAAGGTGTTTTCATAATGAACTGATGCTTTCGCAGACATAAGGTTTTGGTTATAGATATACTTATATGCCTCGTTACTCATAATTTTTCTCCAATCTATTTATTAAACTGTTCCCGCTTTCACACCGGCATAGTTCCTACGCCCGGCCTTGCTTGACCTAGGCGCGTAAGTCCATATGCCCCCTCGCCGCAAGGCGATATGCAAGGTTGGCAAATGGTATCCTGCCGGCTGCGATTTTTAATTTGCAAGGTGCTTATGGGTTTATTATAACTAAAGACATGGGTCGAATGTGCCCCATGTCGTTCGTATTTTACGAAGGTTGTGCTTCTTGTTGCAAATCAAGCGTTTTCCGCCTTGCCGGAAAGCTCGGCCGGCATAGTTCCTGCGCCCGGTCTTGCCCCGGATTTTTTTATTCGCATAGCTTGTATTCAACCCTGAATTATGATATCTTTGATTATCAACATGAAAAACAGGCCGACAGATAATTGTGAATCTCGCATTGTGAATTTAGAGAGGTTGGGTGTTCCGTCAATGAAGAAATTACCGTTGGGGATACAGAATTTCAGGAAGCTTATGGAGGGTGGCTATCTCTATGTCGATAAAACTGAGTACATATATAACCTGATAGAGGGCGCGAACTGTTATTTTCTGTCGCGTCCGAGGCGGTTCGGCAAATCGCTTCTGCTCGACACGATAGGCGAGGTTTTCTTTGGCGAAAAGGAGCTTTTCAAAGGGCTTTGGATATATGATTCGGACTACGGCTTCGCAAAACACCCGGTAATCCGTCTTGATATGAGCAATATCCCGAACGAAACCTCGAAAATCCTGAGGGACTATCTATCGAAAGAAGTAAGCGCTCGCTTGCTCAAAGAGGATATAAATGCGTTGGGCGATGATCCCGGGTTCCTGTTAAAGCAGCTCATTGAGGGGCTGCACCTAAAATACGCCCAGCGAGTCGTCGTTCTGATAGACGAATACGACAAGCCGATACTCGACCATATAACCGATTATAATATGGCCGATGAGAACAGAAAAGTTCTGAGCGGCTTTTACGGGATACTCAAATCAATGGACGCGCATCTCAGATTTACATTTATCACGGGAGTGTCGAAGTTTACGAAGACGTCGATCTTTTCGGGGATGAATCATCTCAAAGACATAACCATGACGGAAGACTACGCGAATATCTGCGGCATCCCCGTAAGCAGCCTTGATGAGTATTTCAGCGAACATATCGAAAATCTGAGAACAAATAAAAGGTTCAAAGACAAGGCAAACCTAAAAGAATCTATTTTGTCTTGGTACGACGGATATTCATGGGACGGAGAGACAAAGCTTTTAAATCCATTTTCACTGTTAAACTTTTTTGATGAGAAAAAATTCTCCGCATTTTGGTATTCGAGCGGCAGCCCGAGGTTTTTGATGGATTTGATAAGGAGCAAGCCGGAGTCGTACATGAACATAAATAATGCCGGTGTTTCCGAAGACATGCTCGATTCAATTGAGATAGACAGGATCACCCTCGAACCACTCTTGTTCCAGACGGGCTACCTCACCGTGCATGAGATACAGTTTGCGCTCGACGACTTGTTCTATTTACTGATAATACCAAACAATGAAGTCCGCAGGGCGCTTAACGTCCATATTCTAACAGCCCTGACGGAAAGCGACGACGTGCGCGTCGGGCGGGCGCGAATAGGCATGGCCGAGGCGCTCAGAGCGGGCGATCTTGAAAAAACGCTTGAAATACTGCGTGGACTTTTCGCGTCGATCCCATACAGCCTGCACATAGAGCGCGAGGCATACTATCATTCGATATTCTATGCGGTGCTGAATGTGCTGGGGCTGGACACACAGGTCGAAGTTTTAGTTTCAAAAGGCAGAATTGACGCGATTATTGAGGCGGGAAGCATGGTATACGTCATGGAGTTCAAATACAAAAACTGCCCGCCCGGGGCAAGCGCGGAAGATAGGCGGCAATTGTCGGATGCCGCGCTGAGCGAGGCGATGGAGCAAATAAACGCGCGCGGTTACGCGGACAAATACAAGGGCAGCGGCAAAGAGGTCATAAAAGCCGCCTTTGCTTTCCTCGGCAGAGACGATATTGAATTGAGAGCAGAGCGGCAATAATAGACTATATTCACGACGAAGCCTTGCGGTGCGGTTATTTTTTTTCTAACGCGCTTTCCACATTGGCAAAAAGCGTGAAATCTGCCTGTACTTTCGCCGGCACCATTGCTTGGGTATGCAACTCATTCTCAAACATCATTTGCATATTTCGTCAACTATGTCTGCAAGGAACTGGTGAGGTTTCAGGATTAGTTTACGGCTGCAATTATCGTCCTTCTCAAGAAAATGCATGAAATTATCCCAGCCATCAATAAATAACTTTAAAAAGCTCTTGCTGTTGCCTCTGTCCTTATAGCGTTTTCGATAGGCAGCTTTTGCTTCTGCGGTGTTTTCCGGATAACAGAGCATGTAGGGGACTTCTGCCACGTACAGCATATAAAGCAGCCTCCAATCCGGCGGCACAAGCAGCATTTTATCGCTTTTATTCAGCTGTGCCAAAATCGCGTCACGATAATTATACGGCCAATCCCTATTTGGCTGATAGTCGAGGTTTGCTTTACAGGATTCGCTATCGTTTTCTTCGTATTTTTCCGGTAAAACGTATTTATATGGCATCGAAACGAAATCAATGAATTTCTCAGGGTACTGCTTGGCGAGGCTTGCTTTTCCTGTTCCTGCGTGTGCAGCAATAATCCTTTCGCGTTTTAACTCCTTCTCTAACACAGGCAGCCACTTTTTGTAACGATCCGCAAGTCCGCGCTCGTGTTCCGGCAAGCTGTCGATGCGTGAGAGGTTATGCTTAATGTCGGCGACTTTCACCTTGACCGCGATCCTGCTTTTCATTATGCGGGATACGAACTGTGCGTAGGTCTCATCTTTTCTTCTGCTAAGGCAGTCAAGCGAGTCTGTCAAATCCTGAAATCCCAACGCCGCGACATCTTCAAGTGTATAGTTTGTATCCTCAACTATGTCGTGCAGGAGAGCAAGGATTTTTTCATCCTCATTTTTCAGCATAGACGAAACTGCGATTGGATGCAGGATATAAGGTTCCCCGGCTTTGTCGTACTGCCCATCATGGGCTTTTCGGCGAAAGACAATGCTTTGTAGAAATTCTCGGAAAATATGCGTTCGATGCTTTGCACAATAATCCCCCCTTGCTCAATAATTTAAGTTTTCTGTTCCCATCAGGGCATTCCGCCAGTTGTTGCTTTCGGTTACAAGGTGCTTATGGGCTTATTATATAACAAGACATGGGGCGATTGCGACCCATGTCTCGGTGTGCCTTAATAATATACAAAACCTTTGGATGTTTCCACACCAACCGACATTTCGCTAAGCCGCTTGCTATAAAGCGTATACACGAATGTATATAATGCTGCGTACACTTCTTTTACCTTTCACCATTCTCATACTTCTCCCACATGCCGCGCACGGCTTTGCGTACTTGTTCCCTTAGTGCCGGCGGATTGAGGATTTCTACAGATATGCCGTATTGCAGCGCCCAGTACAGCATGGCGGCTTGGTTTACCGTTACGTAGGCGATTACCGAGTCCCCGTTGGATTCCGGGGTCAATACGACGTCTTTTCCGAACCAGTCGATTATTTGGCCTATTATACTTTTGTCGGCGCGGAATTCCGTCCGTTTGCTTTCACCGCCATACATATATATGTGTTCTTTCATGTACTTTGCCAAGTCTATTAGGTCGCGATTATCCCCATTTATGTCCTTAATGCGGCGAAACTGCCGGTCCTCGATTTTTTTAACCTCGCGCATATAGTCAAGCCGGTAGTTAAAGAACTCGCCCTTACTGTGGGAGCAGATGAGGTAATAACGCCCGTTTGTGACGACGATCTCATATGGGCTGACTTTGTACAGATGCGGTGTGCCGTCGTCATTGAGTATGATATGCAGCTCTTTATCGAGTTCGTAAGCGGTGAAATAAAATGATACCCGATCTTTTGCTTCAATTGCCTCGTTCAGAACCTCGATTGTGTACAGAAGCTGCTTGTTCTCCGGTTCGTTTTCAGGCAAATTGGCTTTTAAGCGGAAAGATTTGCTTGCCTGTTTTTTCAGTTTCTCGACTATTTCTTTGCACTGGCTGTATGGTATGTATTTTGAGAACAGCAGCCCGTCAATGAGCAGATGCAGTTCGGAATCTGTGAAGTCTTTGTTTAAATACCAATTGGTGCGGACTTCCTGTTTCTTTCCGTCTTTGCCTTTTCGCGTCGATTCTATGTAATTTATGTCATAGTATTGTAGATCGACCAGTTCGTTCAGTAGGCGAGTTATAGTCTTCTCACTGATTTTTGGATATTTTTGCTTCATCTTCTCATGAATTTTTTTCCGGGTAAGCGTATTGTTCTCGTCGGTGTTTTCCTCGAGTATCCTTAGGATGTCTATGTGCTTCGTATTCATTGGCGCTGCCTCCTTTTTTTCATCATTATATCAAAATCTTGCTGCGCGTGGTAGGGTAAATCTGCAGCTATGTAAGACAGCACCAGTGCTTCGTTTATCAAATAACTGGCAATAAGTACTAGTTATTTGGTAAACGGAGCACCAGTGCCTCATCAGGCCTGATGAGGCACTAGCAAAAACTGTCTGCTGTCAGCAGTTTTTCGTCGAGCTTGCGTTGCTTATTGAGTGCATGGCGAGCTCCGTGCCGATGGATATTGCCAGCTCCGGCACCAGGGCAAGTGCGTCCTTTTTCGCCATGCGTTTCCCGGACAACCTCGACCCGATCATCCGTCCGGACAACTTCACCGAGTGTGTTGCCGGAATGGTAAATAAAGGTGAGCCAAAGAAGCTCGCTGCCGCCTTGTGTCGGTACTCTTTGCCAAGGTGGCGTAAAACGGGCGTGAAGTCACGTAGTTCGAGGGTTCGCAGCTCCTCCCGCGACAAAGCCTCCAGGTCAAGCTGCGAAAGGCGGTCGGCAGCATCCGAGATGGCCTTCTCCACCATGTTCCGGATGTCGCGGGCGTTCCCCTCCAATAAGCGAAGCCGCCGGAACTCGCGTTTAAGCATCCTTCTCGTATGTGCGGAAACGATATAGTTTTTCTCAAGCAAGACAGAATCGGTTATCTCGGTCAACTCGGCGGGGGTGTAGTTGGGAAAATCAATGTGGTACGGGATGCGCGACGCAAGCCCGCTGTTCCTGCCCAGGAACTTCTTCATTTCGGCCTTGTACCCGGCAAAGATGACGACCGTGTCCTCACGGTAGTTCTCCAGATAGGGCACGAGTTGGTCGACTGCGCCATCACCGAGCGTATATGCCTCGTCGATAAAAAGGACAGAGCCTCTAGCCTGCTCGAAGATGTCATTCCAGCTCACATCCCCTTTCAGCGAGACGGGAGACACTTCAATGAACCTCCCGCAAGGGATGATTCCCTTACTGACGTAAATCTCACCTATGATCTGGGCGACTGTTGTCTTTCCGGTTCCGGGATTGCCCATAAACATCATATGCAGACAGGGTTGCCGGTTGTCCAGACCCTCTTTGTGGCGGCGTTCCTGAAACTTTATGTTTGCGATGACACGCTTTATTTGTCTTTTCGTCTCCGCAAGGCCAATCAAGCTGCCGAGCTCGCAGAGCGCAGAGGCTTTCGGCCGAAGCCGCTCCACATCTATGGGGCGTATCGCCTCGTACTCGGGATACTCCGAAGCGATGAGCCTCTGTCTCGACCACCCCTCAAGGTGTACGCGCAGTTCCTTCTCTGAATACTCAGCCTTACTCACCAGCGTCGTGAAAAGGCTCTCATCGACCTCTATATGGTTCCTCTGTGCTTCCGCCTCCAGGAACTCCCGCACGAAGGATGCCTTTACCCCTTGTACAAAGAGCTGCACAAACAGGTCGTGCGGGAATGTCTCGGCTAGAGCGAGCATAATGTTTTCTTTGGAATACACAGGGTCGAAAGCGAAGACGAACTGAGTTGTGCCTTTGTTGAGGCTAAACAGCTTCTCCACGACTGAAAGATAGCGTATCCTCTTCATCTCCGATTCGCCCTTAGGGGACTGGGAGAACCCGAAGCTGATGTAGGGGACTTTGACGAGGATCGTCCCGCCTGCAGACATTGAGCAAAACGGCTCAAGCCATGATAGAGAATCCTCGCTGCCGGCCTTATCGTCTTTAAAACTCAACAAGCCTATGTCGAGGACGAAGATTCTGCGCGAGATAAGCCGCTTCGCCTTAAACAGGCTGTCTACCAAGACAGAGAGGAGTTCATGCATCATTGCCTCGCCGGAGGTATGTATGGCATAGTGGACCGGATTGCCAGGTTTGAACTCATCCCGGGCCAAGCCGCTGATCCGCTGGATTTCCTCCTTGAGCGAATCGGACTGAAAAGCATAATCAACATCATCTATCTGTTGGCAGACACGCTCGAAGCTATTCTCGTAAATCACGCGCGCCTCTTCCAGATTCATCGCCCCTTCCACGCCCAGCTCATGAAACAGGCTGATTTCTTTGTGCACCCTGTTTCTGGACCGAATGAAATGATAAAAAGTGATTTCGTTTATCGAATCGACGGTTATTTCCGCATCCGGAATCAGCAAAGCGAGTATTAGTGCGAGCTTTTGGGCATCGACGGTCTTTTGCGAGGCGAGTTTTAGGGCAACTTTATCAGTAAGTGACCTGGAGCTTAGGTGGAATACAATTTGGTGCTCCGCAGCCAACTCCCGCTGCTTCAGTTCAAGTTCCTCATCTAATCTGCCGCACCAGTGCCAGTACATAGCGCTGTTTCGCCCTTCGTCCTTGCTGTGGATTTTGAGGACTGCTTCATAAAAAATCATGTCTTTCTCCAATCTTTGTCAGTTAATTTTTTCTTCGATGTCATAATCACAAGTAAAGCGCGGCAAGCCGAGGCTGAAAACAATGTCATCCATCCCCTTATAAATCAGTGCGCCTATGACAAGAATTCCATCCGATCCGTCGCATATAAAACTCTTGGATCTGCCGCAGCACTCGACTTTCATGTAGAATTCTTCATCGGGACAATGCTGCAAATCAGCAAGCGCCCGGAGAAAGTCTTCTTCTTTAGCGTAGTCTTCAGGGGAAAAAACATAAAGTATGCGGCCAGTTTTCCATATTTTAATAATCAAGCGGCTTTTAGTCGGCCGTGCGGCACCGGCGGGCGCGTCATCACAGGTTAAGGCGCTTTCTTCATCCGCAATGCCGGGTGCTTTGCTTGCCGGCTCAAAGCTGGGCTTATCTTCCGCTATCTGAGCAGCCTGCTTTCCACGGCTCAAATAATTGTGATAAAGTTCTTTGGATTCGCAGTATTTGCTGAGGCTTGTTTCTAATAAGCTCAGAATCAACGTTTTTTCGTGTGTTTTCATTTGTTTTCCCCGCCCTTTCATTAATATGAAACTCAAGCTTTCCGGGCAACAGCCCGTAGAAATTAGCTTGATTGCGCAGTTTATGTCTCTGCTTTTCTCCCGCTTTCATCCCGGCATAGTTCCTGCGCCCGGCCTTGCGTGACCTGGGCGCGTGCAGTCCATATGCCCCCTCGCCGCAAGGCGATATGCAAGGTTGGCAAATGGTATCCTGCCGGCTGCGGTATTCAGTTTTCAAGGTGCTTATAGGCTTATTATAAAGCAAGACATGGGTCTAATGTGACCCATGTCCGGATGATTTTGACTTATTTTCTCGGGTTTTACTGTCAATATTATTACACCCTCACCCATTCCGGGTTACAATTCACGGGTAGCCAAAACCCCCCGTCTTTGCGAGCCGCAGCGAAGCAAACCAGTCTTTTTTTTGCGCTGATTGTCACATTTTTGTCTGGATTGCCGCGTCGCTACGCTCCTCGCAATGACGAAACGCGACGTTTACCGGCTTCCGTGAACTGTAAGAGCGACCGAGCGTAGGTTGCACATATTAGCGGGTGGAACTCCCGCCCAGAAAGGAGTGAACCAATCCACTGGTAGCGAGTCATGGAGCGCACACAGCAATGGGTGCGTTTAAGCGTTGACAGTCAGGCGTTAGGCCTGAAAGTGATTGAGCCCCGTAATCACGGGTTATGGGCGGGCTGACGTTGTTTACAGTGCGGAAAGCAACACATCCGCAAACGATATGGTGAGTCTGTGGATGCCGCCCCGGGGTCGAAGAGCCAGGCATGACGTACAATGTATGTGCAGCAACTCGGGAGACCCACGCGCTCTCCACACAGGGGGAGTATGGCCTACAATGCTACAAACAGAGGAAGCCAAACGGCGACGTGGGAGTCGGATGCCGCCATAGTACCGAAGATAACGGGTAATGCCGTGGGAGGGAAGGGCGCGCACACAGTTAGACCCTGTGCAAGGGACACATCTGCTATACGCAGGGATAGGAGAAGAGATGGCAACAAAACTGGACAGGATAGAAGAAATGTCAGCAAGCAATCCCAAGACGGTGTTCACGTCGTTGTATCATATGATAAACGAGGAACTGCTGCGGAAGTGCCACAAAGAAATGGATGGCAACAAAGCGACGGGAGTGGACAGCGTCACCAAGGCAGAGTACGAGGAGGACTTGGATGCGAACCTGAAAGTGCTGGTTGAACGGCTAAAGAAGAAAAATTACAAGCCGCAACCGTCGCTACGGGTGTACATACCAAAAGGCAGCGGAGGAAAACTCCGCCCGATAGGCATGGCAGCATACGAAGATAAACTCGTGCAGTCCGCGCTCGGGCGCGTTCTGATGGCAGTCTACGAACCGAAATTTCACAGCAGCATGTACGGGTTTCGCCCAAATAGGGGGCAGCACGACGCGCTGAAAGAATTGGCGCGGTTAGTTGAGAACGGTAAGACGAACTACATCGTGGACGCGGATATCAAGGGATACTTTAATTCCATAGTACACGAGACAGCGCTGGAACTAATCAAGTTCAGGCTAGCTGACCCGAATATACTGTGGCTAATCAAGAAGACCTTGACCGCAGGCGTAGTCGAGGACGGCAAGTGGCAGCCGACAGACATAGGCACTGAGCAGGGCAATCTGGCATCACCAGTAATCGCGAACATATATATGCACTATGCGCTGGCGCTCTGGTATGAGGTAAAATTCAAAAAGACATGCAGGGGCGAAAGCGGACTGGTCATCTATGCCGACGACTTCGTGGCGACGTTCCAGTACAAAGAGGACGCGGAGCGGTTTCTCAAGGCGGTTGCGGAGCGGTTCGCGGAGTTCGGGCTGGAACTGGAGCAGAGCAAGACGCGGTTAGTGGAGTTCGGGAGGTTCGCGGAGGAAGACAGGAGGAAACGAGGAGAGGGCAGACCAGAAACATTCGATTTTCTGGGATTCACACATTACTGCTCCAAAAGCAATAAGACGGGCAAGTTCAGAATGAAGCGGAAAACGTCCAAGAAGAAGCTTCAGGCGAAGATGAAAGAGATGAACAACTGGATCAGGCGTAACCGACATCTCCGATTAAAGGACTTGACCGACATGCTAAACGTGAAACTGCGAGGACACTACCGATACTACGGAGTCACGGACAACTCAGAGAGCATGAGAAATTTCTACTTCGAGACTCAAAAGATGTTGTTCAAATGGTTGAACAGGAGAAGCCAGAAGAGAAGCTACAACTGGGAAGAGTACGACCAGTTACTTAAACTGTTTCCGCTGGTTCGCCCGCGAATATACGTAAACATCTACGGCTGACATTAAATCGAATCTGCTGTGAGGAGCCGTGTGCGTTAATTGCGCACGCACGGATCTGATTAGGGGCGTGGCGTCGTGAGACGCCCGCCTACTAAACCAACCTGTTGACATTGTTTGTAATAGATTAAAGATTGCTTGAAAGCTATGGAGCTAAGTAGTATAATCGGAGTAAACAAGAAGCCGGGAGGGTATTTATGCCGTTTATTCATGTTTATGCCTACAGCGGTAGGGATATGGAGACAAAGATAAGGGCGGTGCAGGCCATAGTCAAAGCAGCCGGTGAGACGATGGGTGCGCCTGAGACTTCGTTTACAGTCGCATATGAAGAAGTTGAGCGCGCGGATTGGGAAAAAGACGTCATACAAGCTTATGTCGAACCGCTCGGCGACAAGGTTCTGATGAGACGGGGCAAGCTGCTTTAAACATATGCAATGACAGTATTTATTCTCAAAATAATAGCGGCGGCTACTATGCTTATCGACCACACCGGGGCGGTATTCCCGTTGATAATGCCGATAAGCATGCGGTGGATCGGCAGAGTAGCCTTTCCTGTTTTCGCCTACATGATAGCCCAAGGCTGCAAGCATACGTCAAGTATAAAAAAATATATGCTGCGGCTCGGTATTTTCGCGCTTATTTCTGAAATACCCTTTGATTTGGCGTTTCGCAACAGTCTTGGTATCGCTGGATTTCTCACCAATACCAATGTTTTTTACACGCTGTTTTTTGGCGTCGCTTGTATTGCGATTTATGAAAAGCTTGAAAACTGCAACAAAATTGTAAAAATTTCAGCCGTGCTGCCGCTGCTGATAATAGCAGAGGCGCTTGGGATGGACTACGGGGCGTTCGGCGTCGGTTTTATTTTTATACTGTATATTGCACAGCCTGAAAACAAGTACACGCGCACAGCCGTGCTGGCTTCCGGAATAGTATACCTGTACGGACTCAGCTTTTTATTGCAGGGGTGGATGGAAGACTCTGTCAGCCCGGGCTATTTTCTGTTTGCGTTGGCCGCCGTACCTCTGGTGTTTTTCTATAACGGTAAAAAAGGACCGAAAATCAAATGGATATTCTATGCCTTTTATCCAATACATCTCATGGTGCTGGCGGCTATCCGGCTAGTCTTTGAGATTGAATAGGGGCCTTGGACAAAATTAGCGTCATTAGATTTGTGCCAGATGTCTTTGCCCATTATTCAACATTCAACATTCAAAACTCAGCATTTACCTCACGGACTGACATTTTCTTGTTTTTTTGGTACTTTGAGTCCGTAAGGTACCAAAGGGTCGCCTACTCACTGAACACCCATTTGTGCTGGATATAGTAGCTAAGGAAGAACAGAGTCGTATCTACAATTATCTTCAAAAATGTCAGCAGCCCTGCCGAATTTGTCCAGCCGACCAGAAACGACAGGAGCCACAGAGCGCCCGCCGCCACAAGCATTTGAACTACGGCAAGCGTGTAATATCGGCGAAAATGGCGTCCGTATGTGTTCCTTTGCCGGAAAACCAGCCGCCTGTTGATGTTGAAGTTGAAAAAAGAAGATAACACCCTTGCGGCCGCTGTACAGCCGACTATGCTCCACGCACCCATGAGGCTGCCAAAAAACGTCATTGCCAGCCAAAATGCGCCTATGTCAACAAAAAACGAAGAAATGCTGCTCAACGCATATTTCAAAATTCGTGCAAAAATCATGACAGAATCGATAAACGGTCTGAAATGTGACTGCTCGTTAGAATTTTCTTTATACACTGTTTCTATCTCTACTTCTATTAATGGAACGCCGCGGCGCCTAAGCTCAAGCAGCATATTAGTTTCATACTCAAATCGGTGCCCCCGGATTTCAAGCATCAGAGGGATATACCGCGCCGGTATTCCGCGTAGTCCGGTCTGTGTATCGCGGAGCTTGAAGCCGAACAGCGCCCGGAAAGTGAAAGCGGTGATTCTGTTTCCCAGTGAGTTGCGTTTCGGGACGTCGCTGCGGTAAAAGTCGCGCACTCCCATTACTACGGCATCCTCAGACTGCATTATAGCCAAAGCGCATTTGACAACGTCATCCTTCAAGTGCTGCCCGTCCCCGTCTACTGTAACGGCGCCTTTTTTTCCGGGGCGTGTCTGCTCAAAAAAAAGGAACGCCGTTTTAAGGGCCGCACCTTTTCCCATATTATACGAATGCGTCAAAAGAGTACTCTGATGATACTTCCCGATCTCCTCGAACGGGTTCATATGATCTTCATCGCTTCCGTCGTTTACGATGATAATATCATCAAATCCCGCCTCAACGAGTCCGCTTACGACCTGCATCAGCTCGCCTGTCGGATTCAGAGACGGGATAATTATTGAGATTTCGCTTCCATAGTTCATATACCAAGGCTCCTATATAGCAATCATTTTTGCGGCAAGCCATCTCCCACCGGACAGGACAAACAGAACCTCAAAATTTCCCTCAACTTCCCGCACCTCGTATTGGGTTCGCGTGGTGATATTGTAACGTATTTCGCAGGTAAAAAAACCTTCGCCGTAAGGGCGGAAATTATCTATCTGAAGGGAGTTGTACTGAAGCGATGCGCCACTGATCCATCTCATTGTTCCGATTGCGGATACTGCCCGCCTGTAAAGCTCGCTGCCTCTGAGCATCCGCCCGCTGACTCCTGCAAAACTGGCGTCAGCGTTGTTGCCGATGTTTGCGCCAAATCTGATGTACGCCCGGATGAAGTCTTCCACTGTATCCTCGTGTAAGGTTTTTAGTTCAGGGGAAAAAGGCGCGGAAAACGAAATTTCCCCGTCCTGGGATATACGGGGCATAAGCTCGTTACCCCGGCCGTCGTCAGCGGTAACGACAGGCTCCAGAAAAAAATCGTCACGCACAAATTCATACCGAAGCAATCTTATTGGGACATCAGACTCGTCAATTGCCCCCTGAAATATTTCGGGGACTATCCCCCGGGCCGTAATGTTCTCCGGAGGCACTCCCTCACCGTCAAGAAATATTTCGGAGCCTTCCGGGGCGACAAGATTGAAGCTTCTCGTAAAAGGGCTTGTGATGGGAAAGAAGAACTCCCCTTCTTCGGCAAAGTATGGTTCTGATACCCTGCCGTCGAACTCAAAGACCGTCACTTCGGCATTACCGAAAATGCCGTGTACTACATAGGCAGCGCCGTGCTCAAATTCACAATCAACACGGTATTCTTGGGACACGGGGATGCCGTTTAACTCTACCCGGGCGTTTTGAGAAACGGTGATGCTGACGCTTCCGGCTAAAGAGTCCACAAAGGAGTCCAGAAGCTCTATACTCCCGACCTCCCACAGGTTGAAGCCAAATCCCGCGTTTCCATGTGGGGTAAGCCGCACGACGCCAATATCGCGTGCGCCGGCTCTGACGACATAAACCGGCGCCTCGGCTGTATTCTCGTCACTCTTTTGGCGCAAGGTATATTCTACGTCCCGGATTTTTGAAAGATGCGGATCCAGAGGGGTTGCTCCGTCCGCTTCAAACTCTGTTAGCAGCGGGGCCATTGCGCTCTCGACGCTTCTCTGCCAGAAGTCGTAGTCGGTATTCTCCCGCAGGGATTGGATAATATGTTGATGCCTTGAGATCTCATAGGCTTCAATATATCTCCAAAAGACGACAGTCCCGGCGCAGATGGCGGCAATCATAACCGCCAAGATCAGCAGCAGTATCTTATAAAACCCGAAACGGCGCTGACGCCGGGAGGTGCGAAGGATCTCTTCAGACATTTCGCGGCGTTCCGGCCGCGAAACGCCACGAACCAGGTACGTCCTGTCCACAAAAGCCCCTACAATAGCCTGATCAGTGTTTTGTTCTATCTGATTATTCTCCATTTGGTTCTCCGATACTACCTGACTAAAAACGCGCTGGGCAGGAGTCTGGGTCCGACAACGGAAGCGCTTCTGTTGATGACCTCTCCGTCGAGCATCATGAGCGTTGAGGAACCCCCGTCCAAATTCGCGGCGTTGACCGCCCCAAAATCCAGAAAAATCTCAATTAAGTCTTCAAATGTTGCACCCAAGCTGTCGATCTGTCTGCCTTCCACTACAAGAAGCAGCACCGCGCCGTCAGCGCGCTGTCCAATCGCAGTGCGCGGGTTAATTCCGCTGGGCGACATGTTATGGGCAGTGCCGTTTGAAATTAGGGTCGGCCCAAAACTCACAGCCCACTGTAAATTCAGATCCATTGCTGCGCGGGGGGTCATTGTCCCTACATGGAGGATGCCATCGGCGTCGAAACCGATGACGCTAACGTTCCCGCTGCCGGATCCCCATCTGAGCTGACCGTCAATAATGATAATCCCGTCGGGAATACCGCCTGAACCGCCTCCGCCGGGGTCATCAAAGCCGCCCCCGTTGATACCGGCCGTTGCATCGGTATTGCGAACTATGTCCATCAAAGTCATGCCGCGTCCGCCCAGATTGTTAGGCGTACCTACAAACACCCTCATGGGGTCGCGCACGACCATCATATATCCCAGATACCCACTGCCGACTACGTTATGCATCTCGATCTCGTCGCCTAGGCCCTCATCATCCCGCATACTCTCTTCAGGTGCGTCATCAAGCAAGTATGCAGCGGGCTGAGGGGGTCGCGGGGCGGGCAGGGTAATAAGGGACGAGTCCACATCGTAGAATTCTTCATCCTGCTCCGGAAGGCCGATGATGCGGTCAAGCTCAGCCTCAGACAGATACATATTCGCAAGAAAGCCCATTGCGCTTGTCTCCTTAACAGTCAGAACAAACAGACGTTGGGCTGTGGGCGAAGGGCCTCTTGCCAGCACCCACATGGCAGCGCACAGGGCAATGACTATGATCAAAATGATTACCAACAGCGCCGATATAGCTTTCAGGGAAACCCTCGCTGCACTCTTTGCGCGAGAGTGTTGAGGATTAGTCATCAAGTGTTTACCCATATCGTACCCTCATTTTTCATACACGTCTTGGATAGATACTACAACAAAAACAATAACAAAACAATACTTTTCATAAGCTTTGTTTGTCTTGGGGTGATAATTTATGGTAATATATACTAAAACTCGCATTAAGGGTGGAAATGCCGGATGAAAAAAACAATTGTTACCTGTATAGTGATACTTATTATCGCCCTTGCCGGTGGGTCGGCGACTTTCCTACCGCGCTTTTTCCAAAGCTCAACCGTGCCTGAGCCTCCTCCTGCAGTGGAATCTGCCCATCCAGAAGCGATCCTGTCGGAGCCGAACACCGATCCCGATCCGGAGCCTTTGACCGTACCTGTACCCGAGCCTGTGCCGGAAGCGGAGCCGGAATCTGAGCCTCTCCCCGAGCAGGAAACCGAGGCAGAACCGGAGATTCCGGCTTCCGACCTCACAGGAGATCTGCTCGTGACGCTCTCAGACGGCAGAACGGCGGCTGCCCTGTTGGACCGCAACTATACTTCAAGGCTATCTTTGAGGGCTGACGCATATGTGACGATCAGCGCGGCCGAGGAGATTCATTCGCTTTACCTCGTCTGGGGCTTGCCGCCGGGGCAGTGGTCAATTTCCGGCGAGCAGACCCAAACCTTTGGGGAACACGGCTTTGTCCATGAATATGTTACGCTGAGTTCACCGTCCGCTGAACTGACCTTGCACATGCCTCCAAACGGAGCGGTTTTATGCGACATATACGCTTTTTCCGAGGGATATCCCCCCGAATGGGTTCAGATATGGCTGCCGCCTCTCAGAAGGGCTGATATTCTTGTCCTGCCGACCCATGCGGATGATGAGCATCTGTTCTTTGCCGGAATTCTGCCCTACTACGCAGGCGAGCGGGGATACCGCGTCCAAGTCGCATATTTGACAAACCACTGGAACGAGCCGCCGAGGCCCCATGAGCTGCTTAACGGACTTTGGGTGGTAGGGATCAGGAACTATCCGGTCATCAGTGGATTTAATGACCGCTTGGCCACATCACTTCAGCAGGCCCGGGATATATACGGATTTGATAATTTCGTCAACTTCCAGGTGGAGCTTCTGCGCAGGTTCAAGCCTCTTGTAGTGGTAGGGCATGATCTGAACGGGGAGTACGGGCACAGCGTACACAGCCTCGGCGCCCATGCTCTGAGGGTGGCGGTCGAAAACGCGGCCGACGCGACATTGCACCCGGATTCATACCGGCAGTACGGTATTTGGGATACGCCAAAGCTCTACTTGCATCTATATCCCGAAAACGCAATCATGATGGATTGGGACATCCCTCTGGAAAACTTTGGCGGCGCAACAGCATATGAAATGGCCGCAGCAGGCTATGACAGCCACAGAAGTCAGCACCGCTGGGCATTCGCGGTACCCCGGCCCGGCAGCGTTTCCGGGCATAAGTTCGGACTTGTCAGAAGCCTGGTCGGCTGGGATTCAGTCGGTGGGGATTTGCTCGAAAACGTAGTAACAGCAGAAGATAAGGATTGGTCATATTTATGGAACTACTAAGGCTTATCGAAAATATCCGCTCGCCGTTTCTTGACGTCGTCATCGGCGTTATAACAAGTCTCGGTGAGGAGACGTTTGTAGTAGCCGTTATCTGTGCGATGTTCTGGTGCATAAACAAAAGGGCTACCTACATAACAGGCGTTGTGTTTTTTCTGTCCGGGCTTACAGTACAGGGAATGAAGATATGCTTCCAAATAGAAAGGCCGTGGGTTATTGACCCGTCTTTTAGCCCTGTGCCGTCGGCGTTGGAGCATGCCACAGGCTATTCATTCCCCAGCGGTCACACTCAGAGCGCGACGGCCCTTTTCGGCTCGCTTGGCGCAATAATTAAGCGGAAACCCATCAAAGCCCTCTGCTTTATTGTTGTTGTCCTTGTCGCGTTTTCGAGGCTGTATCTCGGCGTGCATACATTGCCGGACGTCGCCGCGTCGGTTTTATTTACACTTCTAATTATATTTCTTACTGTAAAGCTCCGCGCAGATGACGCAATAAACAAAAGGCGTGAGCTCATTGGGTCTTTTTTAATGGTGCTTTATGCCGTCGCGGCAATAGTGCTTGCGGCAGTGCTTTATTCCGGCGGGAGAATCGAGATGGCTTACCTGTCAGACTGCCTTAAAGCTGCGGGTGCGGGAGTCGGTTTTGCTGTCGGCATGTATGTCGAGCGTGTATACATAGACTTTTCAGTTCGCGCAAAGAACATGCTTTGGCAGGTAATAAAATTCATACTTGGCATAGCCGGAGTGTTGGCGATACAGGAGGGTCTGAAGCTGGTAATAGGTACGGGTCTTGCCGTCGATACCATAAGGTACTTTATTATGATTATGTGGATTCTGGTATTTTATCCGCTTATCATCAAACGATTTTTCTCAGTTGTGAATAATAACCAAAAATAAAAATTTTATAGAAAATAGATAAAAAAGTGTTGACAAATGGAGAACATTATGGTAGATTGTACATGCAATCGGGTAGAGTTTCCGTTCATCTTGCGATGAGTTCATGGCAGACAGGGTCGTTGGACCAACTGGCACAGCCGCGGAATAAGTCCGCCGGTATCCCTAAAGGGGAGTTATGGTGTGCATTGGCTGCATCGGAGACGCGTGTATGGGAATGGACAGATACCCGTGTGATAGAAAGGTGGCTTAGCCCATTGTTTGTTGAGCACCACGATTAGCCCCGCATCCGCGTTGGACGGATGCGGGGTTGTGCTTTTATTTGCGAATGTGGCAATCTCCGTTGCGTTTTCGGTTGTCCCCCTGTCGCTGCTTAACTTTGGCCAGGCAGTTCGGAGGCACTTTCCAACATCATCGAAAACTCCGTTAAGTACACGCCGGAAAACGGCAGCATCACGGTCGGCTTCGAGGGGATTGCGGCTCGGAGGCCGCAATGACGAGGCTTGGAAGGTTTTATCAGCGGGGTACTGAGCAGTTACAGAATTACATTGATTTCAAACGGCTTTGAGTTAATTCCCGGAGCCGTTTTTTTGTATCTTATTAAAAAGATACCTTGATATTCTACTTTACTCGTGATATAATGATATTCGATATAACGAATATGGCTATAACTTCGTTGAAATCTTCGCTCATTTGGTCATGACCGAGCGAGCTCGGTCGCGACCCTCATTTCACTCGATTATAACGACACACGCACTTGTTGAAAGGAGCGCATATATGGCAAGAGAGCAGCTTCAAACATTATCAGAGCCGATGTATTTCATATTGTTGGCTCTCACAAAACCCATGCACGGTTATGACATCATGCAAACAATTACCGCTATTTCAAACGGCCGTGTTACGGTCGGCGCGGGTACGCTGTATGCGTTACTAAAGCGGTTTGAGAAAGAAGAAATCGTATATCAGGTAAGTGATGACGGGCGAAGAAAAACATACATCATAACTGATAAAGGGCGGGATTTACTGGAACGCGAGTACGTTCGCCTTAAAGATTCCATAGCGGCCTATGATGATTACTTCCAAAGGGGGAGCAGGCAATGAAAAATAAGTATTTATCATAGATTTTCACGAAACATATTAGTCTCAATTACACCAGCGCAATAATCGACGCAGTGCCGCTAAATACTAGTGTTTGCAAATATTTCTGGCTTATGTCTTTTTGCGATAGGCACATAA
>Ga0099364_10002212_pt1 | contig 31120 bp, 30 predicted proteins | sample TergutTh196P3_FD_73070 | JGI IMG/M metagenome (GOLD analysis project Ga0099364, IMG submission 73070) | Microcerotermes parvus P3 segment gut microbial communities from Pointe-Noire, Republic of the Congo - Th196 P3 | ecosystem: Host-associated > Arthropoda: Insects > Digestive system > Gut ... | reverse complement strand
ACATACCCGAAATCCGCAAGGCCTGTCAGCGCTGGTAGTATTAGATTTTACTCGACAAACTTGATGAGGAACGGCGCCCTACCGATATAGATGAACAGTTGGATCAATTTTAGTTTAACAATCATTCAAATAAATTTTGAGGAGGATTATTAATGCCGGTATATAAGTTCTTTGCCATTCCAAAAAATGGCATCATAACAATACCTGAACAATATAAAAACAAAGTGTCAAAAAAAATCAAGGTTATTTTATTAGACAAAAATATAAAGAAATCGAAGAAGAAAGACAACACAGTACATAGCAAAAGCAATTTGCTTATTCCACCTTCGTTAGATACATTAAACTGGAAGTTTAACAGAGAAGAAGCCAATGAACGTTAAAGCATATATAGATACAAATATTATAATTTATTTATACTCGGAAAGTGAAAAGCAGAAACGAAAAATTATTGGAAAACAAAAAATTATTAACCCATTCAATTAAGTTATGGTAAATATATGCCTAGCAGTAAAATGGAAAAAATATTCTATATTACCATAAGTCATTCAATTCAAGCATTAAGCATTTTATAAAAGCAACTCTAAATTTGCTCCATTCGTACATCGCCACGGAACGGTGGCTCGGCTAGTGCCATTTATGCCTCTATAGCCTCTATACTTAACTTGAGATTTTCATACTGAAAGGACCGTCATTAAATGCAAAAAATTACAATAAAAACGTCTAAAGAATATGATGTTTTCGTCGGCGCTGGGGTGCTCGATGATGCGGGGGCGATTGTTAAGCGCTATGTTGGAGGCAATAGGAGCACGGTTGTGGCTATCGTCACTGACGACATCGTAGCGCCAATGTATGGCGGGCGATTTCGCGGCGCTCTTGAAAAGAGCGGTTATCAGGTCATCCAATATGTATTTCCGAACGGCGAGGATTCAAAAAACGCCGCTACATTTTTGTCCATTTTAAATTTCCTTGCCACCCAAAACATCGGACGCACGGACATTGTGGCAGCCCTGGGCGGAGGCGTTGCCGGAGACTTGGCGGGGTTTGCCGCCGCTTGCTACTTGAGAGGGATCCGCCTCGTGCAAGTCCCGACCACATTGCTAGCCGCAGTCGATTCTTCGGTCGGCGGGAAAACGGCGATTAACTTGCCCACCGGCAAGAACATGGCAGGCGCGTTTTACCAGCCCGAAGTCGTGATATGCGACGTGTCCACGTTAAGCACCTTGCCAGCCGGCGTTTTCCGCGACGGCGCCGCCGAGGTCATAAAACATGGCATTATCGCCGATCGCCCCCTGTTTAATTCGCTAAAAGAACCTATACAGGACCGACTGGAAACAGTCGTCGCCAGAAATGTGGAAATCAAAAGAGACATTGTCGCTGCAGACGAATTTGAGGCTGGGGACCGGAAGCTGTTGAATTTAGGGCACACAGTCGGCCACGCAATAGAAGCGCTCAGCAACCACGCGACGCCCCACGGCAGCGCGGTCGCTACAGGCATGGCCATCGTCGCGCGCGCAGCCGCGCGTATGGGCATTTGCGGCGACGACTGTACGCAAAACATTTTGGATATGCTCAAAAGATATGCGCTGCCAACCACAACTATATACGATGCAAAACAGCTCGCACATGCATGCATCGCCGACAAAAAGCGCGACGGTAAAGACATTACAATGATCTTCCCGGAAAAAATCGGTAAATGCATTATGAAAAAAATTAAAATCGATGATCTGGAATCTGTGATAGAGCAAGGACTGGACGATGTTTAGAACAATTTATCAAGCGTAAAGTTTGTCTCTGAAATTAATAGTCCTCCGCACCTTTTCGGCAAACAGCTCAAACTCTCCAAACGTTAGCTGCTGCTCGCTGTCGCTAAGCGCAGCAGCCGGCTCCGGGTGTACTTCAATTTCCAGACCGTCGCAGCCCGCCATAATAGCGCTCAGCGACATCGTGAGCACCAAGTCCGTTCGCCCTGTGGCATGCGACGGATCGACCACCACAGGCAGATGCGTGAGTTTTTTAACAACCGTGACCGCGCTTAAATCCAGAGTGTTTCGCGTATATGTTTCAAACGAGCGGATACCCCGCTCGCACAAGATCACATTGGGGTTGCCCGCGTTTAGGATGTATTCGGCGCTGTTCAGCCACTCCTCGATGGTGGCATTCATCCCGCGCTTCAAAAGAACAGGGCGGCTGACCTTGCCCAGTTCAATGAGCAAAGTAAAATTCTGCATATTTCGCGCGCCGACCTGTAGCACGTCCGCGAACTCGCTGATGAAATAAACGTCACGTGTGTCGACGACCTCAGTTATTATAGGTAGACCTGCCGCCTTCCCCGCTTTATGCAGGTACTCCAGCCCGAGCCTGCCAAGGCCCAAAAAAGAGTATGGCGACGTGCGGGGTTTATACGCACCGCCTCGCAACATGTTCGCGCCTGCGGCCTTTACCGCCATTGCGGTGCTGACGATCTGCTCTTCCGATTCCACGCTGCACGGCCCGCCTATTAGCAAAAAGTCCTCGCCGATATTGACGCCGCCCACAGATATGTTTCTGCACTTTTTCACATCTGTGCCATTTTCCGCCATTACCAGTTTAAGATTTTTCACGCTCCACGACCTTTCCTTCGATGAGCCGAATCATACCGCCAATCGTCCGAAACGAAGGGGCTGCCATGTCTTCGTCCGTGAACTCGATACCAAATTTGTCTTCCAATGAAACTATAAACTGCACAATCCCCAATGAATCCACATGGCCGCTTTCCGCGTAATTGAATGTATCTATATCTATGTCGTCGGGCAACGGGTGCTTCTTTTGGATAGCGCTCATTACATACTTAGTTATATCCATTCGTCACCTCTCTATTCCATACCCATCAATTGAATATGCTTCAACAAACAATTTTTCATTACTTTACCCATTGCGTTTTTTGGCAGCTCGTTCAAAACATATATTCTATGAGGTTGTTGAAAGTCAGCCAGGTTCCTGGCGCATTGGACTTGTATCGCCCGCTTGGTTAGTTTACAATTTGGTTTTAGCGTGACAGCCAGCGCGACCACCTCGACCAGCCTTTCGTCCGGATATGCGAACGCCGCGCATTCGTTAATATCCGGGATTTCCAAAACGCACTGCTCAATGTCTTGCGGATATACATTGATGCCGCCCGTTATAATCATTTCTTTGATGCGTCCGGAAAAATATAGGAACCCATCCTCATCTAAATACCCTAAATCTCCTGTTTTAAAATACCTGTCGTCCATTTGCGCGTCAAAAAGCTCCCCCATGCCATAATAATCGTTACAAATAAGCGATGTTTTGCACTGTATCTCGCCAATTTCCAAAGGTTCGGCGTTGCGTCCGTCTTGCGTTTTAATCCGTATTTCAGCCTCAGGTAATGGATAACCGACAGAGCGCTGCTTTTCGGGGTTGCGTTGAAAATGGATGTTTGTCGCCGTAGATATTTCCGAAGCGCCGTACATTTCATGAAAGTCGCATTTCAATCCTTGAATCAATTCGTTTCGAATATGTGGTTCCAAAAGGGCCGAAGAAGACACGACGCAGCGTAGGCTGGACAGCATCGGCGAGAACGGGCTGGACAACATGCTAGCCACTTGGCTCAACTGCGCGGAAACCGCGATTGTGAACGTCACTTTTTGCTCCTGGACGCAATTCATCCAAATATTGGGGGTGAAGCGCGGCAGCAGCACTAATGTCCCGCCCAAAATGAGCGGCATGATTGCCAGCCGCTCCGCCAGTGTGTGATACAGCGGCGTGGCGGCGAGGACATTGTCATTTTCCGTGATCCCATATAAATTTATGTGTGCTATTGCCCGCCGGTATTTGTCGTTTTGCGTGAGGCTGATGGCTTTTGGCGAACCTGTGGAACCGGATGTAAAACAGACGATCAACGTTTCATCGCCCGTAACTGTCGCAGTGCTTCCGGCGCCCTCACTGTCTCGAACGCCCCCACCCCCGGTGTCGCCAGTGTCTCCTTCTGCGCCGTTCAATGTAATGCAGCCCTCATATTCCCCATCGATGCAGAACATGGCGCCGCCGCGCGCGAACCCGAACTCGCCGAGTCTCGCGCCCTCCGATTCATAAAACGCCTCCCTCGCGACAATATGCTTGACATTCCCTACATCGAAAACCCGTTTCATTGCGGCAAAAGGCAGCGTCGGGCTTATCGGAACCAATGCGACGCCCATGTGCGCAGCGGCAAATATCATGGCGACAGATTCAATGGAGTTACTCATCGGAAACCCAACATGATCCCCAAATGCCACCCCATTGCCGGCTAAACAGTCGCAATACCTGCGGACAAGCCGCGCCAGTGCCGTATACGAAATCGTCTTCCCGTCACACCATATCGCGGTTTTATCCGGGCATTGCGCAGTCTTTTCTAAAAACAATTTCGACAGGATTGCCATTTATATTACCTTTCTCAAATGATTATATTTCATATGGTAATTCAAAGTGATCTAAAAAATAATGCCAAAATTCATTGTCATTTATCAATGCATAATATTTATCTGATATCATTTTCAACTCATTATCTTCGTAATTCAACATCTTCATACAATAATGTAAATATCTATATGCAAAAGCGTGATCTGGAAAAAAGTATGTAATAGATTCAAATTGCCTTTTGGCTAATTCATAATTTTTTCTTTTTATATTTGGATTATTAACGAAATTAAAATCCAAATTAAGTATATAATTAAAATGTTTGTACCCTGTTTTATTAAAATTATGTTCAATAAAATAATCATATTTTACCAACATTTTTGTGTCCATTTTTTTAATAATACCTAATTCTAAATATTTATCATATATTTCACTGCCAGTTATTGGCATTAAATCATGTACTGATACCCAATCGTATTTAACACTTTTTATATAATTGATAGTGTCATTTATATCATCTATTGTTTCGTCTATGAACCCATAAACATAAAAAACAATTATATATATTTTTGTATTTTCGAACATTTTAAACACTTTATCAGCAATTTCGATTGTTAAAGGTTTATGCATAATGTTTTTTAAAACTTTATTGCTTCCTGACTCTAACGCAAGTTTAACTTCCCTAATATTATTACGTTCTAAAGCATCCACAAAATCATGTGTTATACAATTAATTGCTAAACCATTATCAAAAACTAATTTTTTCCCACGTTCACTGACATAATCTAGTAGTTTAATCATACGATCAACATCATATAAAACATGATCATCATATAATGTAATAATATCTACATCAATTACATCAATCCAAAAATTAATTTCTTCGATTATCCTTTCATATGTGTTAGCACGAACTCTTCTACCATGCACACTATGTGAACCGCAAAATGTACATCGAAAGGGACAACCTCTTGATGTCAAGAAACTACCTTGTTTAAGCGTCTTAAAATCATGGTGTGATCTGGAACCAAAACATGCTAAGGCTTCCTCACCATATTTATTAATTACACGCAGATAATCATATATAGGTATATCATCTAAGTCTTGAATCATTGTCCCCCTACATTTTTTATATGATCCATCCTTTACTTTGCTACACGTAATTACATATGGAGATTCCTCTAAATATTTTCGTTTGTTCTCTGATTTAATTAATTCTACGAATGGTATTTCACCTTCACCTAGAATTATGCCATCAAGCATATTTGGACAATTTTCAAATGTTTCGATATATAAATTACTTACTGCATGTCCACCAGCAACTAGCAATACATTTTTATCTACTACTCTAACCCATGATATCAATTTAAATAAGTCCACCATTGTACTATCAAATAAATTTGAAATAGCAATAATACTCGGTTTAAATTCTATAATACGTTGACGAATATTTTCATAGATTTCGTCTATTTTCGGCTTTATATCATAACTACCCTCTCGAAGAGCTTTATTTAAATTATTATCTTTATGAAGACTAGTCAATAGATCAAGATTCATAAACTCGAATTCAGTTTCAACACCCGGACACATTTTTTTTATATATGCGTCTATAGATAATAAACCTTTTGGTAAAACACAATCTGGCAGGCTGGCAAAAAAATTTTCGCCAGACAAATAATCCATAGAATAATAGAAATTGTCAATAAAAAGAATTTTTTCCATATAAACCTTTCTAATATTTAATTAATTATACGCTTCCCAAATTCAGCAGACATATATGCCATATAGATAGTTTTTATTGTGTCGTGAGCGAGTTCATACCCACATTTAGGTTCACGATCATAAAATACCGAGTCCATAAAGTCCTGCATTTCACCGTTATAGCCACGGATTTCACTATCGGCTATGAACGGCTTGTTCCACCCAGTTTTTGCATTTGTCAGTTCCGAAATATTGACATTTGACATTCCATCCTCATCCAATAAATATAAGTCCATTAAATCATTCGCAGTAAGTGTGCATTTTATTTGCATATCATTGCAATATAAGTTTAAATAGTTTTTACTACCTCCTAAACAAAAATCAGTAGCAATAATTAAAGCCTTTGACTTGTCTGTAAATGTCAACATAGCTGTCCCACAATCCTCTACATCAACAGGCTGGGTAGATAAATGACGATGTTCATAAAAAGACAGTGCTGGTGATAACCTACCCATATCAGCGATCACACTCTCCACCGATATATTAATACCCAACGCTTTAGCTTCTTGTGCTTTCAACCAGAGCGCGGTGGTAAGTGGGTGCGTTCCTACACGAATGAACGCACCACCCCCAGTTTTTGACCAATCGCCAGCAACCGGGGAACTGGAACCATTTAAGCTCTCTTCTCCAATCATAAATAAAATGCGGCTTTTTTTAGCGATGATAATATCAGCAGCCTTAATAATTGCAGGCGCATAAATAAAATTTTCCGCGTACATAAATTTCCCGGGAGATGAGCTAATTACTAAACTTAGACGCTCAAGTGATTGCATAAGGCGTTCGAACATCAAAGATTTGGTGACATGATTGCCAATTTGTGTAGGATCACCCATATACCCAAAATAACCAGTGAGAGGTTTTTCACATATGACATGTTTCCCTGCGTTAAGTACGCGTATTATTATATCTTCATGAATATATGGAGGTGCGCATATGTCGACGACGTTAATTTCTTTATCATTTACTACATCATCAATATCAAGTGATATTCGTTCAAATCCGAACCGCTTATTTATTGCTTTTAAATGCAATAGGTTTCTTGCGACAATGGTTTTCTTACGCACCGGCACACCGCTCACACGCGCAAGCCCATCCATATGAAGCTCTGCCGCTCGCCCAGCACCGATCATGCCTATGCACACATTCTCCATACTATCCTAGTCCCTTTTTTCTATAAATATTGGGCCTGTCTTGATCCCCGTCTGCTTTGAAAAACAGCGTCCCATCTAGTTGGTAATGCGCCCATATGTCAACATTCTGTTGTAAAAATGGCTCAAAATAATTTGGTATTACATTTATATCGTTATCCTCTCGTACATGAAAGCCTGCTGAAAAGATGGCAGTTTCATCAAAGCCATATACGAAAAAGTCAGCATATTCGCAATCAAACTCTACCAGTAGTCTTTCAAATTCGCTGCGCAACCCTGCAAAAAGTCTATGTCGGCCGATATAATCTACAATCCGTAGTGCCCTACCGCCATTAGCCTCGGCTACCCTTACAATCAGTAGAGCGCCCATCACCCCCATGCCATCATGGACACCATATACGCTATATGTATAATAAGGATGTCTGTAATAACGCTTCTCGATATACCAACTGTCTTTGTAAGGAATGGCGCCCGGCTGCTCCAGCTCAATGCAGTACAGCCGCCTCAATGCGTCCATCGTCGGTAGCGGTACTAAAAAAGACTTGGCTCCTGTGCAGGCGCCTGCTTCGGCGCAAGCTTTGGCGCCGGTATTTGCAACTGCAGGCCATTGATTGACAACCGCTATCTTAAAATTATCGAAATCGATATTGGGATTGAGATAATAATACTGCCTCATGCGTACGGTTTTTTCGCGAAAATATAGCCTTCTTAAAGGGATGGTCGTTTGCGCGTTGGCGCCGTTACCTATGTGCATGCGACAGCCGGTCATCGGCACGACCCTGCGGGCTAGCTCTATCCCCAGCAGCGGCATGTTCGGCTTTGCGTCGTTGACTTTCCACATGCTGCCCCAAATATCTCTTTTGCCCGTATTGGCCGGATTGCCCGGGTCGGAGCTATTCAAAAAACCAAAAATCGCTTCGAGCTCACCACTATCTTTGTCTATCGCCATCAGGATGTTCACATCGTCCCCATTGGCGTATTCGTACAAAAACAGCTCCCTGTCGGCGCCCATGATATGCCCTTTGCGCCACACTTCGTCAATATAGCGCATTATCATGCCCACATCTGCCAACCTTGCAAGGCGAATATCATACCGCTTGTCGAATGCTAAATTCATATATACCTATATCGGTTCTCGCTCCCATGTAATTTTTAGTTCATTATCAGTTGCATAAGTGTTCATTATCAGTTTATTATCAATCTATAGGCAAACAGTACAACACGGTCTCGGTCGCACCGCTGTAATGCCTGATCATAAATTCATAGCGCAAACTTTTTAACCGATCCATTAAAAACAGAGGTATCTCCGTCAAGTCATAAAATTTGTGGTATATGCAAATAGCGAGTATCGGGCGGTCCCGGTAAATAGTTTTCATAGCCCCGGTAAGCGCGTCCATCTCGCAGCCCTCAATGTCCATTTTTATCATGTCTATCTTTAGATTAATAAAATAATCGTCAATGGATACGACATGCACCTTTGTACCGGAATTGTCTGTGGTTATCATTGAACTATCATTACCTGTTTCATTTATATAAAGATTACACGTTTCGCTCCAAACTCCCGATTCAACGATATATACATACTCTTCCATTTCAAGATGTAAAACCCTGTCCTTCAAGCGCAAAACATTATGCGAATCCGGCTCAAAACAGTATATACGTTTAAATTGGATGCCTAAATCATAAATACATTGCACAGTATCACCGTCATACGCCCCACAATCGACAAACACCGCATCCTTTCGTTTTGCAATACAGTTGATAGCTTCCTTTGAAAAATATTGTCTTTCTCCCGTCGATGTAACAGACATATCGAATGCTTTAATGAGTCCGTCTGCCGAATAGTTTATTTTGTTGTCAACTAAGTATCCCAATATTATTTTAGAAGTCTCATCTGATAATTCATTATTTATTTTTTTTGTTTTATCAATTAACTCATGCACTTCCACATCATTCAATATATTCCAATCGTCATCAAGATAATGATTATAAAAGACAAATATATTGCCACTTAACCCATTTTCAATCAATGACCTATATATCTCATGCGCCCTGGCGCTTGTTATAATCACGCTGACTTTTTCATTATTATCCAATTTAAGCAATTGTGATGGTGATAAAACAATTTTCCCGCTTATCTGCTCGCCATACCTGAAAGTATCCGCAAAATAGGTCGGGTATACCCCATTTTTGCGCAACACAGCCAATAAAGCGTCTCCCCTGTCGCCAACGACAAAGCCATAAATAACAACAGTATCATTTGCGAGTTTCTTCATTAAATCAACAAATAAGCTATTCATTTACTTGCCTTTCACTGCACGTTAAAATAATTTTCGCTGACCGGCGGGAAGTCATTGGTATCCAAACGCGGCAGCAATAAACAGTCATCCTTGCCCAAATCCGCTACCCGCACTTCTGTCGTCAAACCCGCCACGCCATTGTTCATTTTAACAAACTCGATAACGCCTTTGTTCCACGAGCCACTGGGGTAACTAATCACCCACGACTTTTCGTCAATTAGCCCGGCATCGCCCAGCGTATCGATTGAATGCTTTAAATCCTTTTCATATGCTATTTTATCCATATCGCCCAGCCACTTATGGCTATCACCGTGAACACCGATAAACATGCCCATTTTCTTCATTACTCTCAGTTGCCCAATATTACAATACAGTTCTTTGGCGAGTACAGATTCCGCCACCCCTACAAAATTGCAAAACAATTTATCGGTAATAATTTCTCGTAATTTTTCGGGCAGTACCCTTTGCAGCATTTGCTTAATAAATATAATTTCAGCAGTATCGAACCGGTTTAGCGCCGCGTATTTATCAAGCAGATATTTTGTCTCCGGGATATCAAATTCTGTGCCGCGATAATAATCAATCTCATCGATCAGCATTTTATATATAGAAGTATGATCACCCGATGCTAATATAATATGAATCTTATTTACTTCTAAAAGCTTATTTGATTCCAATATCAGGCTTGGCGCAAAAAACGAACCTTGCAAGCCGTAGTTATCAAGTATAGGCAGTACTGTTACATAATTATCAATATATCCGTCGTCAAAAGTCAGCAGCGCTGGCCTGTCCGGGAGTGCCCCCCCATTTATTGCGTTCAATAAGTCTTCCATGCGTATTATCGTGAAGTTTTTATACAAATATTGTATTTGAGTAATAAATTTGTTAGTTTCCAACCCTTTGATAGCAGGATAGCGGCTACGGCCCAGATCCCGGACATAATGGTACATTACAATGAATAGCTTCATTAAATATCCCCCATGCGAGCATTGCATATGGAGCGTAAAACTTTATTATGTATACCATCACTATCATCAAGGCAAACATTTATATTCATTTATTAATTTAGCAATATTTACACATTGATGGCGTAACGATATCGGGTATTGCATTATTCTAACAATTTATAACTTGTTATATATATATGCTGACTTTACATAAATGAAATATAATGATATGATTGCATTGATCATGTATGCAAGGGAGTGATGACATATGGCCAAGGGTACAGTAAAAAAGGAAGTTACAGATGCAGACGTCAAGCGAAAAGCCGTAAAGCTTGTCGTCTCGCACCTTGTTAAAAAGCTCCCGGAGGATAATTTTATCGGTTCCGAGAGTATATTGAACTGGATAGCTCGCTTTGAGGAACTCCTTGAAAAACAGGAATTTGTCATCAGCGAATATTACGATATGCGCAGGGAGCTTAATGATGTCATAGAGAGAACCATGGACGAGGAACTGCGTTTCAAATTTAGGGACTCATGGTTCAGCCTCGGCAAAGCGCTGGATAAAAAAGCCAAAATAAGCTGATTTCGACGCCTAACACAAACCGAATATAGTGCATTACATAGAAAATGGACGCGAAAGTGTCCATTTTTTTACACATTATATTTTAATAGTTAAGCTGTTATATCACAACAATTCATGTTTACATATAACGCTATGTGGTAAATAAATACATAACCGGGTATGGAGGCCGGCTAAATCAACGTGCAACTAAATAATAGCAAAGGCTCGGAAAGGATTCCGGCCTAAACGAACAAGGAGGTCTATTTTTTTATGATTATCAATCACAACCTACCGGCATTGAACACCTACAATAAACTCGTGCTCAACAACAAAGGCATGGCGACTGCTCTGGAAAAGCTGAGTTCGGGGCTGCGCATCAACAAAGCCGCCGACGATGCAGCGGGCTTGGCAATCTCGGAAAAAATGCGTTCGCAAATCAGGGGCCTCGACCAGGCGGTACGTAACGCGCAGGACGGTATATCGTTGATACAGACAGCGGAAGGCGCGTTAAACGAAACCCACAGTATTCTACAGAGGATGCGCGAACTGGCCGTTCAAGCGGCGAACGACACGTATACTGCAGAAGACAGGCAGCAGATACAATCGGAAATCAACCAGTTGACCCAAGAAATCGACCGTATAGCGGCGACGACGCAGTTTAATGGAAAACTACTTCTAAACGGCGATTCGTCGGCTCTCACTTCCACAAGCGATATACTAACAAAAGTATTCATGCGCGGCGCTCTCCGCCAGGTAGACCAGTTTGGGCAGAAAGCACCGGGCGGCGGGAATTATAATATCGCAATAACTACCGTTGAGCACGGTGTAACCGAAGCGCTTAAAACAGACATAATGAGGGTAAAACATGCTATCGGTGGCGATGAAAGTTATATTGGTACTCTTGCAACCGGTGATACAAAGCTTTATGACATCGAAAGATTTTGGGATGCCAGTGGTAATTTTATACTTGAAAATGCTCAGACACTCACTTTGACACAGGGCAATGGCTATAAAGCAACGATCACATTAGATTCTTCAGATACAATAAATTCATTGGCATGGAAATTAAATTATGCTATTGGAAGTACCGAAGCTAATAATGGGTTACAACAAGCGTTGCAATTTAAGAATCCCTCAGGGGTAGCAAGTTTTTTGACAAAGACATCTGGAGGGAATGGTTTATGGGCTCGTTATGTAGCTCCCACAGGTGTTAATGGAAATCCGATAAGTGCCATTACACAACCGAGTGGAATTGTTAATGTTTCGACTGCTAACGGTCTGCACACTGTCGCTGGAACATTAATAATTGAGTCAGCAATTGCTGGAAGTGATGGGCGCATTGCTTTTTCCGGCTCTGACGCATTGTTAGCAGCATTAAGCTTGCAAACAGTACGTGAATCTAAAGAAAATATATTTACCGTTAACGTCACAAATGCTCATGATAGTACCAAGGTGATTGCGCAAGGTGTTAGGATTGCCGGTAACAACCTTGTAGGGATTATTCATCCTAATGTTGATGTTCAATTTGATTCAACAATCGGCATGCGGCATACAAGATTAACTACAGCAAACGCCTCCGGTTCTTTTATGACTAAAGGGTTCACAGCATCAAGTACATTTGTACATATAGCTGACCGTACTCTTGTTTTGCATGTCGGTGCTAACCAGATGCAGGATATCGGTGTAGGTATTGCCAACATGGGCGCATCTTCATTAGGCGTTAACAACCTCCTTGTTAGCGACAATGTGCGTGCGAACCAAGCAATAGGAAAACTAGATATTGCCATTAATCGAGTATCTGCTGAGCGTTCAAAGCTTGGCGCCGTACAAAACCGCTTGGATCATACCATTAACAACTTAACAGTGGCTTCTGAGAACCTGACTGCCGCCGAATCACGCATACGTGACGTAGACATGGCGAAGGAAATGATGAACTTCACCAGATATCAAATCCTCGCCAACGCTGCGACGGCTATGCTGGCGCAAGCTAACATGATGCCGCAAATGGTACTACAACTGCTTAGGTAATCACAAGAAAAATAGCGCGGAAAGGATTCCGGCTAGAAAAAACATGGAGGTGTTTTAATGATTATAAATCACAATCTACCGGCGCTTAACACATACAACAAACTCGTGCTCAACAACAAGGGTATGGCGACCGCTCTGGAAAAGTTGAGTTCAGGGCTACGCATCAACAAAGCCGCCGACGATGCTGCCGGACTGGCAATCTCTGAAAAAATGCGTTCACAAATTCGGGGCCTCGATCAGGCTGTACGCAACGCCCAGGACGGTATTTCACTGATACAGACAGCGGAAGGCGCTCTGAACGAAACACACAGCATCCTGCAGAGAATGCGCGAACTGGCTGTGCAAGCGGCGAACGACACATACACTGCAGAAGACAGGCAGCAAATCCAAGCAGAAATTAACCAGTTGACCCAAGAGATCGACCGCATAGCAGCAACGACACAATTCAACGGCAAACTCCTGCTCAACGGCGACTCTTCGGCGCTCACATCCACAAGTGACATTCTGACACAAGTTTTTATGCGCGGCGCGCTCCGTCAAGTCGACCAGTTTGGCCAAAAAGCTCCAGGCGGAGGTAACTTTAAAATTGAAATTGTTTCAACCAATAGTGGCAAAGCCGAAGTTTTGAAAACAGACATCATGCGCGTAAAACATGCAATAAATGGAAATGATGGTTATATCGGATCAATAGCAACAGGTGGTACGAAACTATATGACATTGAGCGTTTTTGGGATGCCAGCGGCAACTTCATTATAGAAAACCCACAGACACTAACACTAACACAAGGTAATGGTTACAAGGCTACAATAACCATCGACTCGTCTGATACTATTGATTCGTTGGCAAAAAAATTGAATTACGCAATAGCTAGCGTAGATCCTAACAATGGTTTGCAACAAGCAAGAGCTGTAACCGGACCATCGACATTAGCTATTTCAGGTCTAGTGAATACAAGCCACGGTTTATGGGTTAGATATGTAACAGAAACATCAGGATTTAATGGCACCGCTATTAGTACATTTACCACAGGTACAACCAAAGTTAATGGCGGTGGATTACATGCAGTTGCTGGTACTTTTATTATCGAATCTGCAATAGCAGGGAGCGATGGCCGTATAGCATTTTCCGGCTCTGATGCATTGTTAGCGGCTTTGAGTTTACAAACAGTCGTAGAGGCTAAGGAAAATATATTCACGATTAATGTAACAAACGCTCATAATGGCGAAAAAGTCGGCTCCAGTGTGACTATCGCTGGTAATAATCTAATCGGTATTATCCACCCGAATGTCGATGTACGATTTGACTCAACAATTGGTGTTACTGGAACTGCATTCAGAACAAACAGTAATATAGCATATAACGGTGTATCTGGTTCACGCTTTAGGTTGAATTATAATCAGACCGGTTTCACATTTGTCCACATTGCCGATCGCACTCTTGTGCTGCATGTCGGTGCCAACCAGATGCAAGACATAGGCGTTGGAATTGCAAACATGGGTTCTGCAGCCCTTGGCGTGGATAATCTACTTGTAAGTGATAATGCGCGCGCGAACCAGGCAATTGGTAAGCTCGACATAGCAATAAACCGCGTGTCAGCGGAGCGTTCCAAGCTTGGTGCCGTACAAAACCGCTTGGATCACACTATTAACAACCTGACAGTAGCATCAGAGAACTTAACAGCAGCCGAATCCCGCATACGCGATGTAGACATGGCAAAGGAAATGATGAACTTCACGAGATATCAAATCCTCGCCAACGCCGCAACTGCCATGTTAGCGCAAGCCAATATGATGCCGCAGATGGTTCTTCAGTTGTTGAGGTAGAATATTTCATTTTAATTTATAAAAGAAGGTATAGCTTTTTACGCTATACCTTCTTTTTTATACTCATTAAAAAACGATGGCTGTGACGTTTTACGTGATCAACCGGAAAAAAGCTTAATTTCTTCAAGGGCTAAGCCGGTATATTTTGCTACTTTTTCAATGGGTTCCCTTTCAAGGAGCATATTTTTAGCGAGTGAAATACGTTCTTCTGTCTTGCCCTTTGCAATCCGTGTTTCTATTTCAGCATTGCGGTATTCTTCATCTAGTTTTTCGCTTATAATATCCATTTCCCAGCGTTTATATGCCTTTAGGAGTTCAGGCATTAACGAAACTTTTCCGTGCCGCTCTATAAATTGAGCAAAACCTGGATCTATATCATAAAACTTTTGTAAAATCGGATCTATTTTTACCACCTCCGTCAAAGATTTTACTTCATCTTGCGCTCTGCATATAGCTGTGAGCCAGCATTGTAGCGCAGAAGCTGGTTGAGCAATATTAGCTTTTCTATATTTGTCGAGTTCAAGATTATGAATACTTATTTTTTTTGATGCACGCAAGTACGGCGGTTCTCTATAAAGCAGTTCGACAATTTGGTGATAGCTGCCACCTGAGCGCAGCGCTGATGCCAATAATGTTAATAACAATCACTCTCGGCATAGCAAAAATCACTTCTTCGAGAGTATCCCCACGCTTTGCTACGCTGGTTAGGGATTGCTCGGCATAAATCAAAGCTCGTTCAATCGTAGCGGGGATTTTTTTTATCTGGACTTCTACCAACGCTACTTCGCCGCTGCTGGATTTTGCTTCCACATCGATTCTGAACCCTCGGGGGCTAGTTTCCGAATGGACAGACTGCGGCGTCACTGAAACAACCTCGCCGATAAGCCTGTCGCCGCTGTCTTCGAGCGTAGCATTAATAAGGCTGCGCATTGCAAGACCACTAACCTCCACGCTCTGAAATATTGCGGTAAATATTGGATCCGACAAAGGTGTCGGCACTACCCAATTAATATGCTCAATGCCCGGATCATATCCTGTTGTTCTGTCAATCATTCTATAACTCCAGCATCTTTATTATATACCAGTATTGTCAAGCATTCAATCTTCCACAGGCAATATACTCATACATTGGATTATATGCTCTTTTTTACTATATTTGTTATATTTTGTCAATACGTAAATATGATAAATATACTCAGCGATGATGTTGTGTATTTTCATTTAAAGGCGTTGATGTATAGAGTAGCCTTGTTAATTGTATTAATTTGTAATTTATTTAAACAATGGGTTTGATTCTAATTTAATAAATAATTCTTCCAAACTTTTGTCTGTATTCATTAATAACGCGGCTCTTTCTTTCGCTTTTATTGACATAGTTGAATAATACTCTGCATCATTAATGTATTGTAGTATTCTATCATGCATTTCATCATATGTGTTAATAATATACTCACCACCTGCTGCTAACGCAGCATCGCCATAATTTGTAGTGACTACAGGGATACCTTTGTATAGAGCCTCAACTACTGAAAACCCTCCCCCCATTCTATGAGGATTCACAAATAAATCGCACATTTCGCTAACTGCTAACATATCATCTTGAAATCCTATGAATTTTGAATTGTTTTCAAAGTCAGGGTAATGATTATATTTATTAATTTTATTGAACATACCAGCAAACACAATATATGAATTATGCTTAACAGTCCTCATTAACATGCCTATAAAATCATCAGTAACTTCATCATCTAGTCTTGATCCAACAACCAATAATAAAAATTTATTGAATGGCAATCCAAATTGAGCCCTGCTAAGAGACGATTTTTGTGGTTTTAATTTATTCCAAGTAAATTGGTTCGTAATAACATGATAATTATTATACCCAAAAGATTCGAACATTTTTTTTTCAGCATCATTAATATTTCTTCCAACTACTTGAAATTGCCCCTCCGTAATGGTGATGCCCGAAGGCGCCAATGATTGACTGACTGTCGGCACCATGTTACTTAGCAAGTCGCCCGGTATGCTGGCTCCGCCAATAATTAATACCAAGTATGGTTTTTTTTCATTTACAAAATTAATCAACCAGCGTATGCCAATATCGTTAGGCATAATACCTTTCATTTGCTTAAATGGTATTTTAACATCATAAAAATCAAACACATCTAGCTTTTCATATTCCTGAATTACATTACCATAAAATGGATCATAGTATGGCATTCTTCCAACATATGTTAGCACCTCTTTAGTATTAACAACCATTACATCAGTCTCCATATTACGCATTATACTTTCAGCTCTATCAAATGCTGTTTTTGTGGGGCCGTGCCCAAATGATATTATATTACCTGATATGATGAGGATAAAATTTTTATTTCGGTTTTTTAAAGATATAAATTGCATATGTTTTTTATACTCATCTAAATAGTTATTATACACTTGGCGATATAAAGAACGCGCCAATCGAGAAGTTTCTTCTGTAAATAAACCGGGGATTATTATATTTATTCTTGATATTTGCCAATATAAATGATATTTTTCTTCTTTTGTAAATTCATTGTTTTCTATTGTGAATCTATATAATTTATTTATATAATATGTTTTATGTTCCAATACAGGTACTATGCGTACCAAAACAGAATATAGCAATACAAATTCGTATTTTGAATATGTGTTAGCTAGTATTTCCAAATACAATAAATATCCGTGATAGTCAACATTGTTTACTTCTGTTATTATTTTTTTTAGATCGTCAACCAATTTACAAAACAAATCGTAATTTGTATAAAAATAGTCAATATCCTTATTAATTTTTATTAACAATTTTTCAATTGCTATTATTTTATTTATATCTATAGGATATTTAATTATTGTGTTATTTTTATTGGGGGATATTATATCGTTGAGAGTATTACCATTTGATTCGGGAGTCAGAATTATGCATTTATCTATACCAATAAATGGCTCAAAAAAATAATATTTATCCTTGTATACAAAACATATTTTCTTCTTACAGATTCTATTTGTTAAATAACCATTATTAATATAATCGAAAATATTTGAAGTATGTTGTAACATTTTAGTGGTATACATATTTATAATAAAATTACTATTGTTCATATCACAATCAGTAAATAGAGGTTTATCAAACATATTATTTATAGGTACATTTAATAAAGCATTATAAATATCATCAAAAGGCTCATAAGAATTTTTACCTCTATCCAAAAGGACAAAAGCAGAAAACGTATTGCTATAAAGTTTATATATCAATTCACATAGTAAGATAATATCTGTAATAAATAAATAACATATATCATTTAATTTACCATCAAAATTATTACATAAGAATGACATAATCATATCAGGTGAAAAATTTTGTTCCGTAATATTACCATATGCATGTACTTCATATCCCAATTCGTCAAGCTTATTTAAAAAATTTGCCGAGTATTCGCTTTCAAGTAAATAATTATCATCATGAAACAAACATATCGCCACATTCTTTATTTTATTACCATCCATTTATGAAAACCTCTCAATATGTTAATAGTGCTATAAACGCCTATCTTTTTACCCGAATATATATATTCAAAACAATTAGAAAAATTATAATAAGATAAACGTAAACATAAGTTTTAATGATAAAACCAGTGGGTATGAATTATCCGGAATAAAATAAAAGGGGAACATTATGACAGTATTGGAAATAATTGATAATATTGAAAATAATATATTCGATTACCAAATCGAAAACATTATGAATGATATTGCGAATTTGTTTTCAAATATAATCGAAAACAATATAGTTGATTTATCTAATTCCATATCATTAAATCAATTAAATTTACTGATGAGTAAATGTCTCTCAGCGATGAATAATGAAGATTATTTATTAGTCGCAGACCAACTAGAGTATAATTTAAAACCAATGCTAGGGGGATAATTATGCAAAAATCATTATACAACCATAATATGACTGTGTTGAAAGATAAATTCCATGATTTTTACATTAATTTAACAAACCCTAATTTTTCAGACCCAGACTTAAAAATAGGTGGAATTAAAAACACAAGTAATTTTATTATTAATAAAGGGAATATCGAATGTGCTCTCCATAGCGTTATTAGTACTAATCGTGAAATGGATATGTTGTTCAAGCCTATTTCCAAAGATGATAAACAAGTAATTGTGATTTTTGGTCTCGGATACGGTCATTGTTTGGATTATATCAGAAAACATAAAATTAAATATAAAAAAGTCATAATATTTGAGCCATGCACCAATATACTCTTCGAAGTCTTGAAAAAACGCGATGTTTTGGAAATGCTTGGTTTACAGGATATGTATCTCCATCTCTTAAATTTGCCAAATGATATGGCAAAGTCTTTATTACAAGAAGCAATGGAAACAAAAACCATAAAAATAATATGTCACCTATCATACAGAACATTATTTAAAGATATATATGATAATGTTTTGCGTTCGTTTAAAAACGAGCGTATTGCGATGGACTCCAGCTTTGCTACTATGCAGTCAAAGGCTATTGAATGGACTAGCCAGCAATTAAAAACCCTCGAAAACTCGTTTTCGAGCGCGTCGGCACTTGCCGGAAAATTTAAGGATGTGCCTGCGATAATTGCTTCGGCAGGTCCGTCTCTTGAAAAACATTTCGGGCTACTGGAAGAAATTGGCGACCGTGCCGTCATCGTTGCCCCCGGCTCCACGACCCGAATATTTAACGCTAGAGGGCTAAACGCCCATATCGCTATGTCCATCGACTCTAATATTATTCAGGCGGGGTTCTATAAAGAGTTTAACTTAAACAGTATCTTAGTTGCGTCGTATAGACTTCACCCGGAGACATACAAAAATTTTCCTAATAAAGTATTTTGCACTGCGCTTTCAACAGAATACTTGTCGCAATATTATTATTATTGGACTGAACGAACTCTTTGTTTGATAAACGACCATGCGTCTGTGTCCATGGCGGCTGTCGACATGCTAGCATTGATGGGCTGTAACCCAATCATATTAGTTGGTCAGGACTTGTCATATCAAGATAATCGGAACTACGCCGACGACAGCGCCAATTCCATATCGGAATCCCAGGTCAGAAACCTTATCCCTGACGTCGATATATACGGCAACAGGGTGTATACGGACTACGGCTACAAGACCATGCAGAACGACATGGAAACGCAGAACATACGATATAAGGATAGTTTAAAAATGTACAACGCTACAGAGGGCGGCTTGAATATTCATGGGATAGAGAACGTAAAATTTGTCGACATGTATGATAAGTATATCAAAGACCGCAAACACGATGTTGCCGACCGAATCGCGAAAATCATCGAATCCGAAGAACATGTTAGCGTCAATGCAGTCAACGACGTCGACGACGAAAAAACAACATCGCACTTCTTTACACATTTATTTGAAAAATGCGACGAATCCGAAAAAATATTAAAGGAAAAAGAATCGGCATTTGTTCCATTTGCAAAGCTGATTGAGCGTGGGGTATCAAACAACCGCTTAAACAATGAAATCCAAAATATTCAAGATTACAACAAAAGGCTGAGCGAAATTCCATTTTTTAAACAGGTCATCATGCCCAACATAGACTCGTCCCTGGCTTATTTCCGGGCAAGCGGCAAGCATATTGCCGATTCCGGCCAGGACTGGGAGGGCGCCGCTATGTTCGAGCAAAAACTGGACGAGTACGCATTGAATTTCATCAACATATTCAAAGCGCTCCTGCTCCGCGATATGATGGGCGATTTGGCAGATACGGTTGTGCAGTAGCCAGTGCTTGTTTAATTTTGTTGCTATGATGCATAATATAGAAATCACTGTTCCTGTGTTTTATTCGTTCGGTTTTATATAGGCTTGGATACCGCAAGCTGATCGCGGAGTTGTACAATCTCCGTCTCAATCTGGTATTTTTACGAGCCAATAACCGCCTTTTGCGGAACCGATGCGTTTTACTAGGCCGCGTTTTTTTAGTTGGTCAATTCTTTTTTGAACGCCCCGCGCGGTCAAGCCAATTTTATCAGTAATCATCCGTGTGCTGATAGTTGGCTTCGCTAATAATAAGCGGAATACAGAGCGTTGTATGTCGTTGTCAGCATATACATCTACGAACTTTTCTACGAACTCAGCAGATTTACCTACGAACTCGAAGTTTAAAACTAATTTTTCATTTATGACACCAGCAGATTGTACGCTTGTTTGCCCCTCTGTGATAAAATGGTATCAAGAATAGCTATTATTTATACAGTAGTAGCCCTATGTAATATAATGTCACGCTTGTAACTTATGCCATATTCAAGTCGGGTGACGGCTTCAACAATTTTCGTAAGATAGTCCGCTGTTTTTATAGTGATAGTGTATGGCGGTTTACTCACATTTTCTTCGTTAGTCGATTAATTTTATAAGAGCTTGCAACGCCGCAATCTACGCGTCCTTGTCAACTAGTGCCACTTCCTTGTCTGTGTTAGTTCTTACTAATGCTATATAACATTTTGGCTTTATTATGGCTTAAACGCATATATCGGGGCAACGTATATGCCGTCGGGACGCTGCCGGGTGAAGCCGCCGCCGGTGACGACGCAAAGGTAGGCGGGGGCGCCGGCGCCGTTTGATGCCATAATGTCGCGGAAGCGGCACAGCGACTGTGCGGCTCTTTCTACTTGTAGCTGTCAAGTAAACTGTAAACAACCGACAATCAACCTCCAAAATATTAGTTGTTTGATTTAATAAGAGCTTGCAACGCCGCAATTTGCGCGTCCTTGTCTGCGAGTTCGGCAGCGTGTGCTGCGTCCTTGTCTGCGAGTGCAGCGTCTTTGCTCGCAACCACGTCTTGCCATTTTTTCTCTCTTTCGCGAATCGCGTCGTCTTTCAGTGATTCGAAGTCCCTGCGAGCCCACTCACGGGCTTCGCATCTCATGCGGGCGGCTTCTTCATCAGACAATTCTTTATAAACGCCTACAACTTTTCGAATTTCCGGGTTTCTTGCTTCCGGCATGTACATAACCTCCTCATCGTCTGATATAAGCAAAATTCTCCATTTTATTCAAAGTACTACTGCTCCGCAACATAATGGGCGATTTTTGGATGCGGTCGGGTTGATAAGCAACTTCAATTAATATATGGAAAAGGGTTTTACGAACCAATACACATTTTCTGCGTGGCAGACGCGTCTGACCAATTAACTATTTAAGTAAAGTAGCGGCGAGCTATGATCATCGCCGCTCCTGCGTTTTAGTCGTTTGATTTAATAAGAGCTTGCAACGCCGCTATCTGCGCGTCCTTGTCTGCGAGTGCCGCATCTTTGTCTGCGAGTTCGGCAGCGTGTGCCGCATCTTTGACTGCGAGTTCAGCGTCCTTGTCTGCGAGTACGGCGTCCTTGTCTGCGAGTGCCGCATCTTTGTCTGCGAGTTCGGTAGCGTGTGCCGCATCCTTACTCGCAACCACGCCCTGCCACTTTTCTTCGACTTCGCGAATCGCATCATCTTTTAGTGATTCCAAGTCCCTGCGAGCCCTCTCGCGGGCTTCGTATCTCATGCGGGTGGCTTCGTCAGCAGACAGTTCTCTTAATACTCCTACAGCTTTACGCATCTGTGGGCTTCGCGATGCCAGCATATCCATAGTCTCCTCGTCGTCTGATTTTATAAACTTCATCCAGTACCACAAATCTGAACTGTCGTTTACAAGCGGTAGCTTGCTCAAATCCAACGTATTGATTTCTGACAAATTTGTAAACTCCATTCCATCTCTGGTGCGGTAACGGAACTCGTGGTGATACTTCTCGCCCTCCGGCACGAATATCTCGTCTGTTATGACGATTGTAATCGCCCTCTTGATGTCCGACCATTTATCGCCTGACGACATCTGCTCAGTAATCAATTTAGATTGGCTATATATCGTTCTGGCTTTAAGGTCTGAGAGTACCCGGAGTTGAATTTCAATATGTATTATGCTCCCGCTGGTTGTGTGCAGCTTCACATCCTATTTGTATTGCATATCAAAGGCGGGCGCCATTTGGGCGATGGCATTTTGGCTGAGCCCATATTTTACGGCGAGGGGACGCCAGTTGTTTTCGACGGCTTTGGATATGCGTTTCACGGAACTGTTAGCGCTATGGACATCAATGCCAAAAAAGCCCGCAGCTTCCAAAGCCAGTTCAAACTTTATGGAACTGTCCGCAGTATTTATGTTTAAGGATAGAGCATCGCCATATATGCTTGGATTCACGTCGTATAGCGGAGACAGTGCCCAACCCCGATCTGTGAGGAGAAAACCGTGGTTGCGCAGGTGGTCGTCCGTGTTGGACACGGCAATATTGAAGACGATTCTATTCCACAGCTCAAATAAATCTCGCATTGGCGAAGCGCCGTTTGATTTGATTAGCGCAGCGATATCAAGATAGCTAGCCCCCTCCGCCCCTGCCCCATCGGTTCTGCCCAGCAGCGCCATAGCCGAGGCGAAATGTATCCTGCGGGCACCATCCCTATCGAACCGCTTAACCAGATATGTTCCTCCCGCATCAGTGAAGTTCGAAAGCTTCGCCACAGGGGCGTCCAAGCCGCATAGAACAGCTAGATCGCGCGTGACGATTTCCCATGCGCCACAGTTCCACTCGTCGTGCCTGGAGGGGAATTTGGCAATCCACAAGGAGCCGTCCGGCGCATACACGGACGCTTTGGGCCGCGCGCCGCCCAATGACGAGCCCGGCGCGAGCAGTTGATCCAGCCATTTTTCCTCGTCGGCAGCGACGGCGTCGCCGCCGGTGCGTCCGCCGCCAATGCTGCCTTCAAATGCCAAGGACGCCATTTCAAGCGACCTCAGCGATGCCCACGGAGGGACGGGAAAACCCTTTTCGCTTGATTCAAACGGGCCACCTTCAGTATAAGAAAAGCGCAGAGCCCCCATTCTGGTTTCGTCGAGGACGCCCAGCAAATAATCGCTTTCCGCCAGCGCCCGGGGCTTTCGCCCTTGCTTCCTCGCCAATATCGCTTCTTTTCGGTTCAAAAGCAGCCTACCCCACCTATCTGGGCATGAGTCCGAAAATATGCCAAACAACGCTTTTCCCGGCGGCGCATATTGGCGCCCTTCGAACAACCCCAAATCCGGATCAATGGCAAAGCATTGGCTTTGCGCATGAATCCATTTTTTGTCGTATTCAAACGATACAACCTCGCTGCTGCGGCCGACGTTAATATACAGCATGCCCATAAGAACCGGTTGCAACTGCCGATCGCCGCTCCAGTCAGAATATACATATACAGTTTTTGATTTATTTTCGGATGCCATTGCTTGCATCCCTTTTGTTTTTGACGTTTATGCGCTTTCTGATTGGCAGTTCTAGGTCCTGCAGCTTACGGCCCAACTCGTCGTCCTTCGCGACTAGCAACAGGTCCATGTCCATGCTGTTCAGGGCGTGTAGTACGGCGGCATATATCCCGATGGCGACGGAGGGCGAACCTTTTTCCACCGACCAGAGCGTCGCCCTGCTGATGCCGGCCCGCTCCGCGACCAGTTCCGCAGTTATGCGGCGCCGGAGCCTCGCCATTTTTATCTGCCCGCCCATAGTTTCCAATATTTCCTGGGTCTTGGGCATGACGACGACTGATTTTCTCCCCATCACATGCGCCTCCAAATCCGAATTCACGGCTACATCCGTTTTGTCTTTTAATAACATTTATAATTATATACAAAACCGTATAATTTGTCTAATAATATGAATGTTAAGACGCAACTGTTATCTCATATATATTCATTTTTGTACGATGAGTGGGAGAGGGCGGAAGCGGAAGCGGCGGTGGAAGCGGGGGCAAAAGCGGGGACGAGGGCGAGGACGAGGGTGGGCGTAGGGGTGGGGGTTGGGGCGGAAGCGATGATGAGGGCAGGGGCGAGGGCAGGGGCGAGGGCGAGGACGGGAGCGGGGGCGCGGGGATATAGTTTTAACTGGGTCTGTCTTGATCGGAGTCGGCTTTGAAAATGCGTTTGTCTGTTGGGATATGGTAATTGTCGATGCTGTAATATATATCGATATTTTTCGGTACAAACGGCTCGAAATAGTTGGGGATTATTATGTCGCTCACCAATTTTCTGTTTATAAACCCTGCGCTTTCCATCTCATACTGCGGCATATTTACGCATATAAAATCGATATATTCCGCATCGTGTTTTTCCAACAGCTCAAAAAAGCCACTCAAACATCCCGCCAGCGCGTTTTCCTCGCCGAAATAATCAACGATCCTAATGCACCTGGCCGATTCATGATAGCAGAAGCGCCAAAATGCTATACCTATAACTGCTTGAGCATTTTTTATTATAAAGGCGCTGTACTGATATATGGGATGCTTGAAAAACCTATTGATATAGTATTTTTTTGATTTGTGGGGCGGTATTGATAATAATATATCCCCGCCCATCAATTCGAAATCGTCTAATGTGCATTCCAGTAATTGCCGTTTAAAATTGGCGCCTGTTTTTACGTAGAGGTCTGCTTGCCGCGTGTTTTTCGCAATAGTGAAATGCGTTTTCGATGGGTTCAACATAAAATATTGGTCGGCTATACCTACCGTGTTATTACTTGTAGAAAATTTAACCGCCGTTTGGGACAGCCCCAGGCCGACATGCCCCATATCAAAAAATAGATCATAGGCCATCCAGCAGACCATCATACCAAGCCCGGGCTCGCTGTGCTCAAACGCATTTTTCCATATGTTGCCCCATAAGATGGGTTCGGCAATATGGGGGTCGAAATGGCTGGACAGCGTGAACCCATATATGGCGTGAATATCCTTTGTTTGTTTATGTTCGGCAATAATGAAATTAAGCCGGTCTTTGATCTTGTCATAATGCTGCCATTTCATAAAATCAAAAGAGCGCGCGAGGATATGCCCTTCTTTCCAATATTTGTCGATAAAATACATGACATCGCCGGCTCGATCGTATGGGCATATGCTGAATGTATATTTATCCTCAAAATATGGAAGATGCTTTTTGTAGTAAGAGAACGGTTCCATCTGCAGCTCCATTTACCGGCTATAGTCACGGCTCCATTTTGCACAAAATATCATTGACGACGACAAATGATCTTATGTCGTCACTAGACAAAATCTTACCAAAATTATCTTCTACCGCCACTATTAATGCCAGTTTTGTCATTGAGTCCCAGTTATCAAGTTTCTCCAGTTCCGTGTCAGGCGTTAATTTTTCGTCGCCCAGTTCGAATACATCTTTTAGCAATGCGATTTTACCCGCCATATCCATATCCATAGCCATATCCATAAAGTGATCCTCCTGTTCTATGAGTCATAGGCGTAATTGTCAATATTTGGGTCTTCATAATATTCGTCGCTGTTTATCATCGGCAGAATATTTTCTGTGTTAATATGCGCGCTCATTACCCCCCACATGAGGCCGACGCCAAAGCCGCACATCAGCGTGTTTATCGCCCCAGATTTGCCTTCGCCTTCGCCTTCGCCTTCGCATTCGCCGAACCGATCGACCAACGTAAGCGGTATGGAGGCGCCGCTTGTATTTCCATATCTGTATAGGCTTATTGGTACTTTATCCATGCTGACATTAATTTTTTTAGATATCTGCTTAATCATATAGAGGTTAGGCTGGTGCAAAATGATGTAGTCGTAGTCGGACGCGGCTTTGCCGTTGTGTTCCGCAAACTCGTTTATCAGGTTTGGCACATCCGTAATGCTAAAATTAAATACCTCCACCCCATTCATTAAAGGGTATTTTTTGCTGCGGCGCCCCAATGCCATTTCACTTTTGCTGTATGTAAGCGCCCTAAACCCGCTCCCATATTCAATCAACGAATGGTACCCGCCGCCGTTTGAGCGCAAAGCAATTTGAATTGGCTCAGCGTTGTTGCTTTTTTTGAATAGCACCGCTGTGGTCGCATCGCCAAATGGCACTGATACCCTTCTGCTGTAGTTGTCCCTAAGGATTTTTTTGGGCGTCGAGGTGTCCCCGTTTATCAGTAAAGCATAGCCACAGTCCATTTTGCTTAGCATGGAGCATGCAATCTGGGCGCCATACACGAATCCCGCGCACCCGTTGTTCACATCAACGGTGGCGCAATCATGCGACAGCATCAGGCGTTTATGTAAAATACATGACGTGGCAGGCATGCGGTAGTCCGGCGTCTGCGTCACATATACCAGCACGCCGATTTTCGCTGTGTCGATATGGTAATCATCCAGCAGCTTTTTTGCTGCTACGTAGCCCAAATCCGATGATATCTGCTTTTTTATTGACACCCTGACGCTTTCTACAGCGACATTTTTACTGATTTTTTCTGTATATTCCTGCCCGTGCTTTTTATATATGCTTTTGGCTGACACTGTTTTATTGGGCACCGCGCAGGAAACCGCATATAATTCAATATTGTCATATGTGCTTATCAGCATTCCTTGCTCCCTTCGCCATATTAAATCAAGTCTTCGCTCTCCGAGCCGTAATTATATGAATCATCGCATCCATCGCCGCAATTATTTGAAACTACACTTCCCTCGCGGAAATTATTTGAACCGCCCTCCATCTGCATATATGTACCGCCCTGTAATGAATTGCGAGCTGTCGCTCAGCAAAAACAATGCGACATTCGCAATGTCCTCCGGCGCCCCTGCCCCGAGCAATTGTTTTGCTTCGTATAGTGGCGAGTTGCCGTTATCCAGAGATTCCAGAATTTTATAGTTTTCGCCGGGGTTGTCCTTTATCACGCCTGCCCGGATGCTGTTAATCCTTATCCTTTTGGGAGCAAGTTCAAAAGACAGCGTGCGTACTGACGCGTCCAGCGCGGCTTTTGCCGCAGAATATGCCGTTAGGCAGGGCTCGCCCAAATCCGCCGCAATGGACGACAGCGCGACGATGCTGCCGCCTTGTTCATCAAAATATGGTTTTTTTGTGATAGTTCTTACGATGTCTATAAATGAAAAGAAATTTATGTGCATTGTCCTTTCAAGTTTATCTGTTGTCAGAGTGCGTAATGGGGAGTACGCGACACATGCGGCGCAATGCACAGCGCCGGTAAACCTGCCTGCCTTAGACCCTTCGACAATCACCCTTTCTATGTCGCTAGCATTATATAAATCTGCGGCGATCGCTTCATGTCCATCTCCCGAAAGAGCGTAGTATAAATTGTTTAATTTTTCTTTGTTTCTACCGGTGATGACAACTTTTGCCCCTTTTTTCGAGAGCATCAAAGCTATGGCGCCGCCAATATAGCCCGACGCGCCTGTTATTAAAATTTTACTGCAGCTAAAATCCATACATGCCTCCATGTCTCCTTATTGTTGGATATATGAATTTTTATAAAGTGTTATGTATTATTTATTGGCAGATATGTTGAAATGATCACTAAGATAACATGACCATCATTTAAGATAATAAATTATTTGAATAATAAAAATTCTGCCGATTGTTTTTATATTATGAAAAATAAATAACATCGACAAGAATATGATGATTAATAGATAAAAAAGAAGTAAATTTATCAACAAAAACAAGTGAGGCAATCTATAATAAATTTATATTATTTTGCCTGCAATCAACTATCGCATCAATATAGACATTATTACCCTCAACGATAAATATCGCTTTATAACGTCCGCCAAAAATGCATTTTCTATATGTCTCCAAAGGCACACCCGGTACATCCAATTCATCTGCATATGGGAATTGATACGGATTGATAGCCAGCCTGGATGCAACATTCTTGGCGTCGGCTACAAGCCTACGGGCTGCTATTGGGCTTACCTGGGCGAGAAAATCGGTATGCCGAAGCAACATACTTTCGGCTAGTCGGGTTAGCTCGACATTATACTTCTTTTTTGCCATATTTCACTTCAGCTTCCGCGACAATATGCCCCATATCAGTAACCACATCTTCCAATGACCGACCTCTATAACCATTAGCGCGGTCGGTTTTTGCCAATATTAACTCGTCAGCGGTACTGGCTGATGGGCGCAGAGACAACGATAAAGGGATTGCTTGATCCCGAACTATTTGTCTAAACAACATATTGACAACAATAGTCATATTTAACCCAAACTGTTCTATTACATTTTCTGCGTGTTCTTTTAAATCGGAGTCGATCCGGATACTTATGCTAGTGTCTTTAGCCATGATAACTCCTTTCATATAGTATATTCATATGTATATGCATATGCATTATATATTCTATGAATATACAATGTCAAGCGACTATAAAAATGCGTTTATAAATAGTATGTTTGATGGGGAGTAGAATTAGGCGATTGTAAAAGTCGCGGACGCACAATGTGCGTCCATACATATGGGCAGCCAATTTTGCATATATACAAAATGTTGTAGGGGCGAACAGCGTTTACCCCTACAATCCCGGCTATTATAATGGTTTTTAATTTGTGAATATTTTGCGGAAGTCGCGCTCGGCGGTTTCGTATTGGCTGATGCGGCCGATGTCTATCCAGTAGTCGTTGATGTCGTAGCTGCCGACCGTGATCGGCAGGTCGAGCAGTTGAGTCATGTCGAAATATTCGTCTTTCGGGACGCGCCCAATCATCTGCGGGCTGAGGCAGTACACGCCGCCGTTAATTTTGTAGTTGACGACTGGCTTTTCCTTAAGCGCGCGGATGACCCCGCCCTCCACCTCGAGGACGCCATACTCCACCTGGACCCTGTGGTCGACGGTGCCGATCGTCATGTCAAACGCATTTTCCCTGTGGTAGTGCAGCATGTTCATTAAATTGGCGCGCGTCAGCACGTCACCGTTGACGACGAGGAACTCGGTGTCGATCAGGCCGTCCAGCAGACTGATGCTCCCGGCAGTGCCGAGCCGTTTAGTCTCGCGGATGTATGTTATGTGGCAACCGAAGTTCGAGCCGTCGCCGAAGTAACTTTCGATCACGTCCGACTTGTGGTTGACGGATATGAAGATACTCATGAAGCCGATTTTCGTCAGGCTGGCGATGATGTGCTGCAGGATGGGCTCGCCCGCTATTTTTAACATTGGCTTGGGCGTCTCCTCGCAGAGGCTGCCGAGCCGCTTGCCCAGGCCGCCAGCCATGATGACGACGGGCGTCCTGGTCGGGCCGGCAACAAGGTCGTTGACGCGCAGGACGTCCAAAATAACGCCTTCGCCGTCGACCACTGGCACGGCGGTCAGCATCGTCCTGTGGAGCATGTCCCGCACGACGCCTATGTCGTAGCCTTGCTTCACAGTGATGGGCTTGTCGTTCGCGACGCAGCCGACGCAGGCGGACAGCTCTTCACCCTGGATGAGCGCGCGGCGGATGTCGCCGTCGGAGACGGACGCGATCAGCCTGCGGCTGTCGTCGGCGAGGAACGCTGTCTTGCAACCGCCGCGGTCTATTGCGACCAATGTCTCGATGATAGTGGCGGATTTTTTTAAAATGATATTTTCAAAGTTATGCATATACATGGGCCTTTGCGATTCTTTGAGTTATATCGTTGAAATGAGCTTTTTGAACTTATGGGTTATTCGTATGTGTGCGCTTTTCGAGTCTTTAGGTGTATCGTATGTGTGTGCTTTTGCAAGTTTCTAAGCGATATCGTATATAAGTGCCTTTGCGAGTCTTTAGGTCATATCGTAAAAACTTTTCGCGAGCGGGGCGGCGGCTTGCCCGCTTTCCAGGTATGCCTTGATATGTCCCATGATGCTCTGAGATGTGTCGCCGCTGCCGTAGGGGTTTTTTGCTTGCCTGGCAATGCGCGTGAAGTCGTCCGATATGGCTTTTTTAACTGATGATACTATATCGTCAAATGTGAGCCTGCAGTTAATGACATTGTCCGGGCACAGCCGCCCTTTTTGCCGGTCGCCGACATTGACGACTGGCACGCCGAAGATCGGCGCCTCGTACAGCCCGCTGGAAGAGTTGCCGACGACGGCGCTGGCGTAGCGCATGGCTGACAGGTAGCGAGCAGAGCCCAGCGATGTGAATACGTGGAAGTTGCTATTTTGTACCTGATGGCTGTCGAGTAATGCGTTTATAGCGCGGCCCCCGCTGTCGGCGTTGGATTTGGTGGCGATTAAGCTCATGTCGGGGAACTGCGAAAGTGCGGCGAGCAGGGTTTCCAGTTCTTTGGTATGGGGGGCGGCGGGGGTAGCGGGGGGTGCG
>Ga0099364_10002211_pt1 | contig 31137 bp, 24 predicted proteins | sample TergutTh196P3_FD_73070 | JGI IMG/M metagenome (GOLD analysis project Ga0099364, IMG submission 73070) | Microcerotermes parvus P3 segment gut microbial communities from Pointe-Noire, Republic of the Congo - Th196 P3 | ecosystem: Host-associated > Arthropoda: Insects > Digestive system > Gut ... | reverse complement strand
TCCGGCAAGCGCTATTACTCGCATGGCCTTTCCTGCAAATTCATCATGTATGCGTTTTGCCGCTTCAAGATCAGAAGCAGATTCGGAACTGAGATGAAGACGGTCAAGGGCTCCCATCGTTAATAAGACATAGCCTTTGTCTTTAATTTTTTGAATAACGGAACCCATTTTTCGTTCTGAGGAAAATGGAATTTCCGCAACCCGTGGATATTCTTTTACCGTTTCATTAATTGAATAGCCCTTATCATGTAACAGCCGCAGCATGGCAGATTCAGTAGCGCTGCCCAGATATTTTGTATTTCCGTTCTCATCAGTTTCCATGATGGCGTTACCGGTCATTACCAACATTTTGAGAAAACGGATTTGTTCCTCGTTAAAAACCGCATCATCATCAAAAGGTTCAGAGCCGCAGAGCCAGAGCTTTTTAATTGTCATACGGTTTTGAGTGAGTGTTCCGGTTTTGTCTGAACATATTACAGAAGCGCTTCCCAATGTTTCAACGGCGGGGAGCTTGCGGATCAGGGCATTTTTTTTAACCATTTTTTGAACGCCGTTTGTCAGGGAAAGAGTAATGATTAAGGATAATGTTTCGGGAACAGCAGCCACTGCCAGTGATATGGAGATCATAAGCATACTGCCAAGATCAGTGCCGCCGCGCAAACCGACAGCCAAAAGGAAAAATGCTGAAACAATGGCTATCCAGCAGATTGTTTTTCCGAGTCCATCAAGCCGTTTTTGCAAAGGTGTTTTTTCTTTTTTTGAATCATGCAAAAATCCGGCAATTCTCCCCATTTGCGTGTCCATGCCTGTTGAGGTAACAACCGCTGTGCCGCGCCCGGCGGTTACAATGCATCCGGTAAAAACCATATTACATTGATCGCCTATAGGAACAATGCCGGACAGTATGATAGAGCTGTCTTTTCCCGATGCTTCGCTTTCACCTGTTAAGGCGGATTCATCAGAAAAGAATCCGGCTGCTTCAATTAACCGCGCATCGGCGGGGATAATATTCCCGGTTTCAAGGATAATAATATCCCCAGGGACAAGTTCTGCGGTCTCAATGCTTTGCCTAATCCCGTCACGCAGGACTTTGCAATTGGGAGTATTTAACTGTTCAAGGGCTTCCAGGGCTTTTTCTGCTTTTCCTTCGTGGGTGATAGCTAAAACAATGTTCATAATCACTACTGCCAAAATAACAATAGGCTCAATAAAACCATCGCCATGCAGGAAAGCCATAAGGAAGGAAAGGGCTACTGCAATTAAAAGGACAATGACAGAAACATCTTTTAGCTGATGGAGAATTTTTAGGAATAATCCTGCTTTTTGGGGCGCTTGCAGGACATTTTTCCCAACTTTTTCCTGACGTAGTTTTACTTGTTCATTGGATAAACCTGCACTTAAAGCTACGCCTTGTTTATCAAGGATAGCCTGAGTATCCATTTCATACCAGTTAATTTTACTTTGGTTTTTGTTTTCCATAATTAAACGGCGCGAATTTATTCCGCCTTCCTCACATATAGATTATTGAGTTTGTATGTACAATCTCATAACAAATATGATTATGTAAAAAGGTAAATTGAAGGTAAACAAAAGGTAAAATTTTGGTAAACTATGTTAGAAATTGATCAAGTTTTTGGCTTATAGTTATTGTATGATCAAAAGAAACAAGGGAATAAAAGACAAAATAAATAAAACAATATATGCTATGCACCTACAGCCAGTTTTTCACGAACAAGTTCGTTGATTACCTGTGTATAACTTTTTTGAAACCTTTCTGCTTGTACGCACAAATACGTAAAGACTTCCCTATCCAGTTCACTTATTTGCAGGGATTTATTGATAAAGCCTGGTTTTAGACCTAGTTTCAAAAGGTTTGGTCCTGAGGGTTCGTATGGGTTTTCAGTAATATGTTTGTCCCAATACTCACATTCGGCATCGGTCATTCCGGTTAATTTTTCTATGTCTGTCATAGCGTTTCTCCCCCTTCAAACAAGTGGTAAAATATTTTCTGACAAGGCATTGCATGAAACACGTTCACACAATTATCTCCATATTCGTTAAACAATATTTCAACTGGATTTGCTTTCAAATCGAAGCCCAAAAGTAATAATACATTTGACCGCTCTTTGTATTGACCCACATGGCAACAAGTTTCAAAGGCATGTTTTATATCCGCTTCCGTGAGGTTATGCTTAAAGGCTGTATCACGAAAAATGAATTCCAGTTCCATTGAATGCATTATAATATATCTTTGGATGTACAACAATCCCCCAAACCACCCCTTGCCAATCCCCCCAAACCCCTTTCCCAAAACCGCCCAAAAATGCCATAATAAAACCATGCCAAAAAAGGCAAATAAACAAACCGTCAAACAGGGGCAGAAACCGAAAAACCGAAAAACCCCTGCATTTGACAATGGGAGGAAAAATATGATAAAATTAAAAGATGTTCTCCGTTAGCTCACTGTAGCCTCATCTTCATTTTAGCGTTTGCATTTACCGCTTGCAGTGACCCGAACAGCGGCGGCAAAACGCAAATCGCCAAGCCCGAACTTGAACAAAGCCATTTCACACACAACGGAAGCCCGCACACCGTAGCATTAACAGCGGAAAGTACGGCGTACACTCTGGGCGGAGAGATTACAAGGACAGACTTCGGCGAATATATCGCAACCGTTACCCTAACCGACACAGGCAGGTACGAATGGGCGGACGGCACAAGCGATCCGTTAAGCCTTGCATGGGCTATTGGAAAACAGCAAATCGTGAAACCCGAACTTGAGCAAAATCATTTTGTGCACAACGGAAGCCCTCATACCGTAGAGCTTACCGCAGAAAATGGTGCGTATGAATTGGGCGGCGATATTACGGGGACAGACTTTGGAGATTATACCGCCACCGTAACCTTAACCGACACGGACAATTTTGAATGGACAGACGGAACAAGCGATTCCTTAAACCTTACATGGACAATTGGCAAACAGCAATTCGCAAAGCCGGAACTTGTCCAGAGCCATTTCACGCACACAGGAAGCCCTCATACCGTAGAGCTTACCGTAGAGCTTACCGTAGGAAATGATGCGTATGAACTGGGCGGCGATGTTACGCAAACAAACGCCGGAAATTATACCGCCGTCGTTACCCTTACCAGCACGGACGATTACGAATGGACAGACGGAACAAGCGATCCCTTAAACCTTACATGGTCGATTGGAAAACAGCAGATCGACAAACCCGCGCTTACCGTAAACCAATTTACTTTTAACGGAAGCCCTCATACCGTAGAGCTTACCGCAGAAAATGATGCGTATGAACTGGACGGCGATGTTACGCAAACAAACGCCGGAAATTATACCGCCGCCGTTACCCTTACCAGCACGGACGATTACGAATGGGCGGACGGCACAACCGAACCGCTGAACCTCAATTGGTCAATAGGAAAACAGCAAGTTGCGAAACCCGCGCTTACCGTAAACCAGTTTGCTTTTAACGGAAGCCCGCGAACCGTAACGCTTACCGAAACAAACGCGGCGTACACTTTGAGCGGCCATACGCAAACAAACGCCGGAAATTATACCGCCACCGTTACCCTTGACACCGCAAATAACGAATGGGCGGACGGCACAACCGCACCGTTAAACCTCAATTGGTCAATAGCCTTTATGGTAAGCTTTAACAGCAACGGCGGAACCGCTGTTGAACAAATAGCTGTCGTTACTCACACCGGCGCTACCATTACCGCGCCTGCGCCCCCGACAACAACCGCAGGCGGGGCAACGCTTAACCGTTTTAGAGGCTGGTACAGAGATAACGGAACTTTTGCCCAAGCGTGGAATTTTGCAACCGACACCGTTTCCGATAATATTACCCTCCATGCTGATTGGGGCTACAGATTAGGCGACACAGGGCCTGGCGGAGGCAGAATATTCTACCGTGTTGAAACGCCCTTTACCGTATTAGGCAATGGATCTTCCTCAGTACCCATTGATGTCGGCTTCGCAGAATACCAAGCCCACTACCTTGAAGTTGCGCCTTCAAACGCTTCGCTTTCTAACCTCGAAGCATGGGGATTCTCGCAAGTGGAGATAGGTAACGGATTAACATCTTTTCGCGCGACAATATCTCCTGATGATATATTTAATGCTTTCAACCTCGGCTTATATATAGGCAGCGGCAGAAAAGACACAATGATCATTATCGCAGAATTGGGAACAAACGGGCAATACGCAGCACGGTTAGCCGCCGAATATACAACGAATGTCAATTCCATCACTTATGCCGATTGGTTCCTGCCCAGTATTACGGAATGGATCTTGCTTCGGGACTGCGGAAGCGATGTCAGCGGTTTGCCGCTTGTCGCGACATGGTACTGGTCTTCGTCTCAGCATACCAGTCGCGGTCAGGTGAGCGGTCATATGCCCTGGTTTCTTGACGAATCAGACTACGGTAGGTTAGCGTGGATGATGAATTTGACTTATGGAGGTAGAGATGGAGATGGAGAGTGGTCCCTATTACATAAGGAAGATACCCTCGCAGTCCGTGCAATCAGGGCTTTTTAAGCGGGAGAGGGCATAGAACAGGTAAAAAAAAGCAGATAACAAAGCGGAGAGTTTCTTCCCTCTGTTATCTGTTACCTGTTCACAGTTAATTAAAACACAGGAGATACAATCATGGCAAAGACAACTGCAACTAAAGTTGCAAAAAAAGCAACAGCCAAAAAACCAACCGCAAAAAAAGCAGTTATGCGAAATAAAATCTAAAATTATTGAAAATATTTAAAAGGGCAAAAATCTCACGCAAAAACCTAACCATGTAAAATCAATCATACTTCCCCAAAAGCCAATTTGGGGAGGAAAGGAATGGGGTTTACCATGGCGGAAAGAATGCCTGGTCATGCTGTGTTGCGGGCTTATTCCTGACTAAATTGGGGAAACATTGAACGTATCAAGAAGAACTGTTTATTACCACCTAAATAGTCTGTATGCGGCTTTTTATGTTCACAACCGTAGCGAAATGGTAGCACTTGCTTGGGAAATGGAACTGGTGACTCCAAAGGATATTCAGTTGTACAACCGGAAAAAGGAAAACAAGCGCGACAAGCAGGTTCCTCAATGGGCGGCAATGAAACGGAAATGCGACAGGTTTTTGGATTATGACTGATCGTTAAATGATTTTTAGAAAAACACAATGGCTTGATGATTTTAACCCCGGCACAAGCCGGGGCAGATTAGCTTATGTTGAAACACTGGCTAAAGATTTACAAGCAGAATTTCCGGGTGTTGCCGGTTACTCGGCGGATAATCTCTGGCGTATGCGTAAATTTTATCTTAATTATGCGGACAAGCCAAAACTTGCACCAATGGTGCAAGAAATAGCCTGGGCGCATAATATTGTTATTATGGAAAAATGCAAGGGTGATTTACCACGCGAATTTTATATGCGTATGACTAAAAAATTTGGGTGGACAAAAAACGTACTCATCCATCAGATTGAAAATCAGAGTTATGAGAAAACTTTAGTAAGTCAAACTAATTTTAATAACACTCTGCCTGCGAAAATTAAAAAACAGGCAAAGCTGGCTGTTAAAGACGAATATACCTTTGATTTTTTGGAACTGTCTGATCAACATAGTGAAAACGAATTGGAACGGGCAATGTTGGCAAAGGTAAACAGATTTCTTATTGAAATGGGTGGCGTGTTTGCTTTTATGGGTAATCAATTTAGGTTAGAGGTAGATGGGGAAGAATATTTTATCGACTTACTCCTATACCACCGTCGTCTTAAATGTATGGTAGCAATTGAATTAAAAATTGGCAAATTTATTCCGGAGTATGTCGGCAAAATGCAATTTTATCTGACAACGCTGGATGCTTTAGTTAAAGAAAAATCTGAAAATCCGTCAATTGGGATTATTCTGTGTAAAGAGAAAAAACGTACCATTGTTGAATATGCATTAAAAGAGAGCAAAAAACCGATTGCTGTAGCCAGTTATCGTATAACGTCTACTCTGCCAAAAGAACTGCGTAAAGAACTACCCAGCCAGAAACAGATACAGTTGCTTTTGACAGAGATAAAGTAGCAAAATTAAATTAAAATTCACGTACAGCACGAACTTTATATGAAACAAGCCCTCTGCCAACATGGTCAGCGCCCAGCAAAGATCGTTTCCGAAATTATGATACATCGTAATGGTCGTATATATTCTAGGGTTCATATAACATATCCATTTGTAAAACTGTATCTTCGGCAATATCGGTATTAGCTATTTTATTCACAATAGACTTATACAACACAGGTGGTATTTGAGCATCTTTTTCCGAATCAGAATAAACTAAATCTCCTACTCCCAAAATATCTTCAAGCATTGAAATTTCGTAAATTATTCTCTTAATATCAAATGGATCCATTGAATGATAATATTCATTCCCTTTAAGCGTTTTATCAAGAGTATAGTGTTTCTCAATAACTCTTGCTCCCAGTGTATAAGCTGTTTTCAAAACATTAAAATTTTCTTCTGGCTTGGTGTGATCAGAATAGCCGATATAAGTATCGGGAAAATATTTTTTAAGAGAGTAAATTTTTGCAATATTTGCATGGTTTTAGGGTATGGGGAATTTAAACGAGGCTTTCAGATTATGCGGGAGGGCAAACCGTATATCACGCCGAAAGTGCAAAAGCTGATTGACCGTTTCGAAGAATGGTCGGACACCAAAAACAAAATAACCAAATGGTAGAAAGAATGCCTGGTTATGCTGTGCTGCGGGCTTATTCCTGACCAGATAGGGGAAACATTGAATATATCCAGAAGAACGGTTTATTACCACCTGAACAGTAATGCCGCTTTTCATGTGCATAGCCGTACCGAGATGGTGGCACTTGCATGGGAAATGGAACTGGTGACTCCAAAGGATATTCAATTTTACAACCGGAAAAATGAACGCAAGCGCGACAGGCCGATCCCTCAATGGGCGACGGTGAAACGGAAATACGTTAGCACACCTTGTTTTGTCTTGGCAAGCCAGACAAACTTTTATCAAATCTATATAAGCAAGATGAGTTTGACCACAAAGTCAACAACTGCGGACATAGGCTTGTTTATTTACGATATTAATGAATCGAAGCATCCTAAACCAGAAACCGCTTTAAATACCGAAGGATATATAGACAAAATATAAAAAGATGCATTATAATTTTACCAGAGAATAATGAGTGGATTTCTGATTGATGTACTTCATCATCCGAAAATGGTTTATTCCTCTGCTCATTAAATGACTCACTTGGTTAGTTTACTTTAAATATGCATTTTCGTAGTCTTTTTGCGAGAAAATGCAAGGTCTGTCCACAAAGTAACCGACTTTGTGGACAGACACTATTTAGGATGAATTCATTATGGGATTTATTGATTTTGACAAAATAAACACGAGAATTATCGCTGTTAATGGGATGTCTTCATCAGGAAAAGGAACATTTGCCGAACGTGTAGCAAGTACGCTTCCCAATGCTTCTGTTCTATTTGGTGACAGCATTGTATGGAATTCTGTTCTCAAACGTCCTCGCTTGCAGAAAGAAATCTGCGATAGAACATTTTGTTCATTTGAAGAATTCATTGAGTATTACCTAAAAAATGAATCTCATGAGTTGCTTTTGAGACTTGAAAACAATCCGTATCTCACAGGTGATTTCGAGTCTGAGGTAGTACGGTTAATCGATGAAAAACAGACATCATTAGGTGAAATGCGTTATATTGTTATTGAATGGACACTGATGAATGTTATTGAAAGTATTTGGAATAAGGCGTTTGCTACAGTAACTTTAAAAACATCGCCCGATGTGCAACGAATGCTTTTTCTGAAACATACACAAAACAGAGGAGATAAACCAGAGGCTTTGGATATTCGAAATAACAAAGCAAGGCCACTGATAAGGGATGGAAAATTTATCATTCAAAATAATGGTGACGATTCTTTCTTTCGTGCGATTGACTATTTTTGCCGTGGTATTCAATGTTAACTTTGAGACATTATACTCAAAAAAACAAAATATGTGATTATACTAGGAGGTTTCCAACATGGAAAAAATTTTTAATGGTCGTGTGGCACTTGTGACAGGTGCTGCGACTGGAATCGGTAAATCTATCGCTCTATTATTTGCTCAAAAAGGCGCAAAAGTTGTAATTTCTACCCGCAAGAATGTAGCGGATGGAGAAGCTGTGGTTGATTCGATTAAAGCTATAGGTGGCGAAGCATCATTTATTCGTTGCGACGTTTCAAAGGAATCCGAAGTTGAAGAATTAATTCAAAAAACCGTTGAATTGTACGGACGGCTTGATTATGCCGCTAATAATGCGGGTGTAGGGCCTGACGGCAAGCGTATCGCAGTTGCCCATATTACTGAATACACAGAAGAATTGTGGGATTCTATAATGGATGTAAATGTTAAGGGCGCATTATTCTGCATGAAACATGAAATTCGCCAAATGAAAAAGCAGAGTTTCGGTGCGATAGTCAACATATCCTCTGTTGCAGCTTTTTCTACAAATTTAGGATTTGCTGCATATGGCGCAAGCAAAGCAGGGTTGTGTAGACTGTCACAAATTGCTGCCGCAGAGTGTGCAACACTTGGTATCCGTATAAATTGTGTATTGCCCGGTCCAACTCAAGATACACTTCTCTTAGAAAATTTAACAGCATCTGACCCCAATATGGCTGATGTGTTTTCGAATATGCTGCCTATGAAGCGTATGGGTTTGCCTTTAGAAATGGCTGAAACAGTTGCGTGGCTTTGCTCAGAAGCCTCTTCGTTTATTACGGGTCATAATGTGCCTGTTGATGGCGGAATGCTCATGCACGTCATCGGATAGTAGTTATGAGGTGAAAAACATTAAAATAGCGATTGAATCCCTACAGTATGGTGGCATTATTGCAAGTTACGAATGCACTGCCACTTGTCCCCATTGTTTATATGCTTGCTCTCCTAAGCGTCGAAATGACTATATTTGCGTTGAGATGGTGCGTCATATATGTTTTGCATTGCGTGAAAAAGGCTGTGATACTATTCACATTGGTGGTGGCGAACCTTTTGTTAATTTAGAGGGTTTAGTTGCCCTTGCTAAAGTGATAATTGATGAGGGTATAAAGATTAAATTTGTTGAAACAAATGCTTTCTGGGTAAATGACTATTCTATTGAAGTTATCGAAATGCTCCAAGAAATAGGCGTTTCTGCATTAAGCATATCTATTGACCCGTTTCATCTTGAGTACATACCGTATGGAAACCCCCTGTTGCTTGCAAGACTTTGTAAAGAGGTTGGAATGAAATATGGTTTGTGGAAAAATAAGTACGTTAAAATATTATCTGCTTTAGACTCTTCCATAACATATACTTACAACGATTTGGAAGATATTTTTAAAAACGTGGATATAGTGGCAGAATACGGTGTAACATACGGTGGACGTGCAATCAGTTTTGAAAAGAGCAAATTTCCGCGATGGGAAGCTGATGAATTGGCAAATAGTCAACCATGTAAATGCCTTTCATCAGGAAACCATTTTCATGTAGACTTGTATGGTCGTTATATTCCTGCATATGAATGTACAGGGATATTTATTCCTTTAAATGAAATTGTTGTCGGATTGCCGTCAAATAAATATCCTGTCTTTGAAGCCCTTTATGAAAATGGCATTATGGGACTGTATCGTTATGCCTTAAGCAAGTGTTTCATTCCTGATCCAACCGGATATTCCTCAACGTGTGCCATGTGTTTCTATATCCGTGGTTGGCTTTCAAGGAATGCACCTTCACCAGAGTTGGATACTAGTTATTATATGGCATCGTTTAACGAAGAACGAAAATGTGAGGAGATTATGTTTGCATGATTATTTCTATAGAAGGTCATGATGGAATTGGAAAAACGACTTTAGCTAAAGCTCTTGCAGAGGAGCTTGGTTTTGAATATGTAAAAACACCCCTGAGCAATTTGTTAGGGCTGACTGAGGAAAACTGTCTATGTGCGTTATCTAATTTGATCGCTTATAACGACAGCTTCTTTACAGCGTGGTTCTTGGCATTGAATGATATGTATGCCTTAAAGAATTATCGAAATAAAAATGTTATTTTTGATAGACATATTTTGTTGAACTGTTATTGGAATTATAATGATTCCACAAAAAAAATCTTCGATATTTCTATTAATTATGGCGGGAAACCAGACTTAGTTATCTTACTCACGGCAAGCAAAGAAACTCGTATTAGTAGACTTAAGATTCGGAATCTGTCTGATAAGGACTTAGATGAAAAAATCATTTCTCATACTGAGAATGAAAAATTAATTCGATTTTTACAAATGTATGATTACAAATACATTATCGTTGATGTGGACAATTTAGATAAAAATGAAGTATTGGCGATTGTTAGGGATACAGTCATAAAACAGTTTTCTAATTTTTAGACAGAGAGGTTATATGAAAGTTGATACAAAACAAAAAGACACCGGTTCATCATCGCTAATGGACGGAGCTATAATCCCGAAGTATGATTTGCGTTTTGAGTTATTAGGAACACTTGATGAGCTTAACTCACATTTAGGATTAATAAGGGCAACAATCCTTTATGCAAAACAAAAAATATACGTGAAAACGATACAATCCTTAATCATAACTGTGTCTGCATATATAGCAGATAATCATAGTCACAAGTATTTAATTAACGACAATGATGTTACTTTACTCAAAGATGAAACTGATGAGTTAAGAAAACTGTGTCCAGAAATCAACTCATTGATTATACCAGGAGAAAACGAACTCGCAGCACGAATTGATATTGCTCGTACGGTTGCTAGACGCGCTGAACGTTTTTTGTCTCAGGTTCATGAGAACTACCCGGTATCGAATATCATTCTCAGATTTATTAACTGTTTGTCCGATTATCTTTTTGTGATGGCGCGATATATCGAACACTCGGATTGACGATTAACTTAAAATAGGATGGAGGAACTAAGAATATATGGTTAAGCAGTTATCACATCATCATAATATTACAGCCTATTTCACTTCGGAAAATGAATTGCTACTCCGGCAAATAAATAATCCTGTAGTTTTATCTGACGTTGCTCATAAAAATTTATATAGAATTATAGGGGAGAAAAAAACAGTAAATATTGCCCCTCAAGATATACAAAAACTACTTGATGGTGTTATTAATTCAACAGAAATAGTTGATTGTGTAACAACATTCATCTTTATTTCAAGCAGAGGTCTTGTTGACGATTCTGAGTGGACATCCTATCATCCATCTGAAGGGATTTCAGTTTTAGCAGAATGGCTTGCTCGTAATGAACCTTCTGCCGCTCCGCTATTTATTGATCCAAACTTAGTCTCTAAAAATGACTTAACCTCAATAATAAGAGACTTTTCCTCCTTAACTAACAACGTCGTATTAGGATTCAGTATGATCCCAGCAAATATTGAAAACGATATTCGATTAATCATGGAGATAAGGCAAGCTGTTCCCGACAGCATGGTTGTTATCGGAGGAATTGGTAGTTCAGCACTAAATTTGTTGCCGACCAGTGATGGCAGAACTGGCATCCAGTATGCACTTCCAATAGACGTTGTATTAGAAAACTCAGGTTTAAAAGAGTTAGCAGAAATATCAAAGAGTTTTACAAAAAAAGACCTAAATCCCAATGGTTTAGAGCCAAGTTTTGAAGAAATTTCAAAATCTCGGATTACCTCAAGGAAGTTTTTCATACCATATGAAACTCCAGATATCATCCATAAAACACCATATAACCAAGCTAATTGTAACACTCACGATACTACAATACAAGTATTAGTAGATAATCGATGTGTGCAAAACTGTTATTTTTGCTCTGCGCCAAAACAGCAGATTTTTCTTAATGTTGAAATGGCACTTGATTACATTGAAGAAAAATCACATGGTGCTAAAATCATTGCTTTTAATGATAATGATTTATCCAGTAATATTACACAAACCATTAACCTATGTAAAGGAATGGTGGATCGTCAAATTAAACAAGCAAAGCACGGCAAATTTAGTGCGCGTGAATTTAGCCCAATACTTATTGACGCACTTGCGGAAGCGAACTTCAATCGTATTGCAGTTGGTGTAGAAAGCTTTGATTGGAATGTTCGTTCGAGCTTAAATAAAAAGAATTTTACTAATGAAAATATAAATCTAATACTTAATTATCTTTTAGAAAAAGGGATAACACCAGAGGTAAATTTGATTATTGCAAGCCCTGAAGAAACAACACACTCTTTGAAGAAGACTATATTACAAGCATTAGAGTGGGCTGATAAGGGTTGTATGCTTTTTACGACAATAGGATTAATTGCTGTGCCTAATTCACCTTCGGTGATGAGTTTGCTACGCCAAAATAATCCTGATGATTTAGAAAAAATTGAGTTTAAGGAATACTACCAAAAGGGTATGTTTACACCAATTCTTCTTCCTAAGTATTGGAAAACGTCAGAAGGAATACGAAACCTACGTGATGGTCTATTAAATGCTCGCGGAGATATATATAAAGAGCTGCATGGTTATTATGGTGTGGAAATGCCTGTTCCAGTTAAGTCGTATATAAACATAGCTCTTCTTGCATCCTTTTTACATATGGAAGGATTTGAATCACAGAGTGCTTTAATGCAAAAAATATATAAATATGCAGAAAAAAAATATAAAATTTTATATGTTAACATATAATATCAATACGGACAGCCACTTGAATTTGTGGCTCTAAAGAACTCTTAAACGGTAAAAAAAATCCCTTCGTACTCATATTTTGCTATTTCTCCAAAATGGACGTCCAAATAATCGGTAGTTTTTTATATTTTTTGATTTTGCAAAATTTTCTAATTTACCAGTATTATCCAGTACAAACTTACAGTTAAATATCTGTGAGATAATTTCAGAATTAATAATTATATCAAATATTTTATGCCAATTATTAACTATAAAACCGTCAAACATATAATGCTCTATCTTTTGAAGATCAAATGTTTCAACATTGAAATACGCTTCTAAATCTTTAGATTCAAACAATGGATCTGTAATGCGTACTTTTACCCCTTTCTCTCGCAATTTTTCGATAATATATGTTAATGGGCTACCGTTTAATACTGCAATATCACTTTTATATGTTGACCCAATTATTCCAATTTGTTTTATATTAAAAGAACATAAATATTCACATATGCTATCCGCATATTGCTTTTCAAAATCAACCACAGCATTTAACAAAGTAAGGTGCTCGTTGTTGTTTCCTGCTAGTATATATTTACTTGACACGGGAATACAGTATCCTCCGATCCCTATTGAAGGGAAATAAGTTTGCATATTCCATTTTGTACCAGCCAGTTCTAAAACTTCTCTTATGTCTATATTCCCATAAGATAAAGATAATTGTTGTGCTAACATAATATCTAAGTGTCTAAAAGCATTTTCTACAGGCTTTACAATTTCTGAAACTTCATAATGAGATGCTTTTTTTATAATTGGAGTTGTGATTTTAAGATATGATTCGACAATATCTGCGGAAGCGTCGGAATCAGCTCCATAAATTCTAATAATATCACTCATATTATGATCCTTTTCAAACCAATCTCTACGTGGTGCAACAGCAAAGCGAATCGTTTTATTTAAATTATTTATAGCATAGTTATGTAGCTCTTTCCCTGTACCAGGTACCAATGTTGATTCTATGACAATTAAAACCTCTGAATCTAGTTGTCTCTTTTCAAAATTGCAAATGCTTTGTATTGTAGAAAAAACATCATCCATTTGTGGCATCCCTTGTCTTTCTGTAGGAACACAAATAAAATGAGCATCTATACTTATTTCTTTACATAGAAATTCATCTGGTGTATATGCCTCAACGGACAGATTTCTTATTGCTTCTATATAAGAGGCCTTAAAATACTCATTAAGCAGAGGAAGATAATCATCAGCATTTCTGATATTATCAACCACTTTTTTACTTATATCAATAGCAAAACATCTATATCCGGCATATGCAAGGCTGCTTAATGTTGTCATGCCAATATACCCTACTCCCCATACTGCTATTGCTTTATTCTGTTTTTTATATGTATGCATTGTATAAATCTCCTTTAGCTTTTTTTTTCTTCTTTCTTTTTTGCCTCTATCTGTATATGGTATATCGGCAATTTTTACATATTCATTCGGAATCTCATGGCTTAATAGGCTTTTTACTAGCCTATCTATAAAATACTTCTTATCAAGAAGTTTATCAGATTGATAAAGAACGACAAGCTTTTCACCCTTAATACAATCAATTCCAAAAACTAATACATCATTAATATCTGGTATCTTCAAGATTTCTTTTTCAACTACATCTACCGATATTTTTATACCATTTGTTACCACAACATTTGAACTTCGACCAACATAATAACATTTACCTTCACAGTCCATTCTTATTATGTCCCCGGTACGAAATGCACTATCTTGTCCCATAGCTTCTTTTTTGATACTTTTTGCTGTCAAGAAACACCGATTAGTTATTGCAATTTCAAATAAATTATTATGTGTAGGAATAAAAGATATATCACTCATTGGGTTTATTTTACCAAGAGAATATCCACATTCTTGAATGTCACCAAGCCTTGTTGCCGGAACAATCATATCACCGGCACCTGTTTCAGTACAGCCATAAACGTTCGCGTATATCAAATCAGGTATCTTCAATGTCAATTTTTTTAAAACATCGGCTCTCATGTAATCTCCACCGACTATTATACTTCTCAATCCGTACAATTGATCGATGCATCCGCTTATGATAGTAGGAACAGTAACCAATGTTGTTATTGAAAATTGTTTTATGGATAAATGTAAATCCTTCAACATTATATTTTGAAATACAATTGTTGCATTATGTTTAAGATGTAATAATATGCTCCATAAAACTTGAATAAAAGATGGAGAGGAGAAAGATAGTAAAATATCATCTTCTCTAATATCAAGAAAATTGTCTATAGCTTCAAATTTATCAAATAAATATTTCATATTTAGACCTACAACTCGAGAATCTTCTGTAGTACCCGATGTTGTAAACCATATATATCCGTTGCTAGTTAAACTTTCAAAATCAAAATCTATACGCTTATAATCAGTTAAAATATCCTTAATCTTAATTTTTTTTGAATTATGTATTCCAGCAAATGATTGAGAAATATCGTCATCGGATAATATACAACGTTCATATATATCAGAACATATTTCATTATGCTCTTTCAAAATATTATCTGTTACTTGAAATTTATCAGGCATGAAGATATCCCTACCAGTATAATAACCAGCCATAATTATTCCAATTTTATAAACTAAAATATCTGTATCCATAAATACAATTTTATAGCCAGTTTTATTGAAAAAGCTAATGAATAATTCAATAATATTCACAAGTCCGGCATATGTTATTTTATCATTTGATTGCTTGATTGCTACTTTCTCAGTTGCCTTAATATATTTTAACAACATTCTTTATTTCGCTCCGTCATACTCTTATTTGCAGAGAGTAAACTTCATATGCTTCTGCAAATAAAACTCCTCTTTGGCTTCCTCGAAATTTTGATACAGTGGTCAGGGTATCTTCATTAAAATAATATCCAGCTCCTTCATTTTTTTGACTTTCGTAAGACATCACAGCTTTGATTTTTTTTTGCAAATGCTCTGTAGATAGTTCAATGTATAAGTTCGGTTGAAAATGATAGCAACTCCTAATGATTTCATAACCAAAACAACTTTTATTTCTGAAAATTCTAAATGCCTCTTCATATAAAGTTTTATGATCTTGATGTATATCATTTTTTGAAGGAAAGAATATCATATCGGGAAAATATTCTGATAAATCAACTAAGAGTAACTCTCTTATTTTTTGCGCTTCGTCACAAAATCGTTGCCCTTTTATATTTGAAACAAAATATTGGTTTTCATTTAAGCCTAAAGTCTCAGCTGCCTTTGTTTTTTCTTCTAAATTCCTTGACAACTGAATTTCTCCGTCTGAATTATAATTCTGACAAGATAATATGTGTATTCTAATTCGATCTTCTATCCTTGATTGGATCAATTTAGAAATTAATCCTCCACAACCATATTCGACATCATCAAGATGACACCCTAAAAATAGATACTTGCTATCATTATTTAATTTCATTATTAACTCTCCTCTATATTATTCATTATAAGATTTTTCGCACTCAATCTCGTAGGCTCATAAGAATCATGAATTTCAATTATTATTCCAAGCCTTCTTAATACATCTCTAACTTTTTCAGAGGTGCTGCTTGAATGGCCAAAAACTTTCTGGTTTTTTAAATCAAAAAATGTAATGTTATCAATAAAAGTATTATTGTGTTGATAACAAATTATGACTTTTATTTTATATTTTTCACTAATAATTTCTCCTTCTTCTTTATTATACTCCTTGAGTAAGGCTATATATTCGCCTAAATAATCATATATACATATATTTTCACTCTTTAATATCTTGATTGTAAATTTTTCAATTTCATTGCTAACAAATTCAAACCCTTCATCTATTGTTAAAGGACTGAATTCTTTCAGAAGCACACATGGGTTGCCTCCAAAAAGTGCATACCCCATAATACTTTTCCCAACAAATGTATTTGCTCCTACAGTAGTACCTTCCCCTACAGTAACGCCGGGTGCTATAATAACTCTTGAGTACAAAGACACATGCTGTTTTATTGTTACCGGTAAAGCAAGCGAGGGATAACCATAAAAAATATTCTGACCGTTACCACTACTGTGTGTAAATATCATACACTCCATACCAATACCGGACTTCCCTTCAATAACCACTGGCTCACAAACATTTATATGAACATTGTTCCCTATATGCACGTTATTACCTATTATTAAATTTCCATTGGGGTTATTCCAACCGCCACCGCCAACATCAATGTTTCGATTTGCCCATAATTCATTACCGACATTAATACTGTTGGCTTTCCATGTGCAATTTTTGCTTAATTTACATCTTTTCCCAAAGATAATCTCTTTATTAGCATATAATGAAGTATTGGAAAAAAACAAACATTGTTCTTGTATGTTTATCGTTTCCGCCACTATTTTTACATTGTCTCCAAAAAAACAATAATCACCTATAACAATTTTATCAGCTTTGAGAGTTACATTTTTACCAAAAAAAACACATTTTCCTATTTTGTACCCTCTAAAAATATATTCTATTTTACGAATAAAACTTAATATATTCTTCATAATAAACTACCTTGATAGTGCATCTCAATATATATTTTTTCGTTAAGTTTTCTAATAGCTTCTTTTGTTGTTTTGAAATATATTAGACGTAATTTGTAATTTATCACAATATTGTTTGATTTAGATATAATATCTGCACTCATAACAATAATATCATATACAATATTTTCGGTATCAATATTGACGATATTATTTATTACATCTATAAAACATGTGGAAATATCAATATCTATGCTTATATCTCTTGTCATATAATCAATATCTGTGTTTAAAATACATATTTTAATATTTTCAATAATATCTGTAGCAAATTCAAATAAGGTAACAATATTTTTACCATTATTCTTAACGATGTAAATTATATTAGCTACCCACAAATCACCAGCCCACAATTCCCAATAATAGTTGTCATCTGAGTGGAAATTGTACAATGTTAGTTTTTGCTTTATATTGAATTGAATCTGTCTAATTATGTTAATAAAACCCGACAAATTACCATCATTCGTTTCTCCAATGCAAATAACATCTCGCGTTTCAAGGTTGCCATTTATATTTTTGTATTTTAGCTGTCCTCTTTCAAATAATTTATGGTTTTTAGCATTCAATTTCTTCATTATACCAATTCTAAGAGTCATTGGGCAATATATTTTATCATTTTTTTGTTTATTCAATATTTTTATTGGTAAATGTTTTTCTTTGCCATTATAGTTATACTCTATATCTTTTTTTGATACGAATGGATTCGAAATAATTTCAGAATAACCAGCGAAAGATAGTCCTGTTATAATGTCATCAACAGCATTAATCATTGTTGCTTTATCAATGTTTTCTGTGTTGCTTTGCGTTGTAAATTGAGAGAAACAAATCCGCATAATATCAAAAACCACATTTTTTGAATTAACTATGTCTTTCCTATATAGAGGTGCCGATATTTCATCATAAGTGATCTTATAATTCAAAGATTGTAATGCTTTATTAATCACTTCCCGTTCAAGGTTAATACCTAATGTATTTACAATTTCTTCGTGTGATAATGGGATTAAATTCATTTCAACGTGATTTATAAAATAATGAGGTTCCATTCCTTCTTTAATTGACATTACAGACATAAGCGAGTCATGTGAGTTTGAATTCCTTATATAGTAATAATATTTATTAAAATCTATATTTGAATACAAATCAATAATTTTTTTTATGTCCTGAGTAGGAAAATAGACAGATAAAAATGTAATCTTATCTTTATTATTGATATTATCATATGAAGACAGTCTGGTTTTAAGAGGCAACCATGGAAAATGATTTTCTCCGGCAAAAATTATAGGTGTTCCCTTAAAAAATTTATTATTATCAATTATTACATCTTCCTCTAATACTTTTATAATAAATTTATCTGTGTGATAAAAAAATATTACAGGATTTCCAAACATAAGCATTTGGAAATTTGCAAAATTCAGAATCTCATTATCAGAAAAAAGCCCATTAGCCTTTAGAGCCTCAATCATTATCCCAGAGACAACAATTGATTCATAGCATAAAGTAACTGCTGCGAACTCGCAACTGTGCGAGTCATATTTTAACCAATCTGAAATTTCAAAAGATGGCAAAGTTAAATTCGGTACAATAGATTTTAGCTCGCGAACAAGACCATAAATTGAATTGCAATCCGGTCTAGAAGTCGGAATTTCAACACTAATTGTTAAACAGAACTGATTTTCTGTTTTATATGCAAAAAAGCCTAATTGCTCAAAGGCAGCATAAATAATATCAAGTGAATCTTTGAAGTTAAAATATTTATACAACAAGTTTTCAGTAATTACCATATATCTACACTCATGAATAAAATTTTCTGCTGTCAGATAATCCGAACAGCTTTAGTGCAAATCTGTCTAGAGACAGACAAAATGAAATTACTTTTTTCCCATTTATTGTCGCTACGCCACCTTCGGCAAATGAGAGCCGCCCTGTATTCCTACATAACGAACAACCTACCCTATTGCAATTATGACATATTAAATATGAAACAATTGCGGGAGATGCATAAGGCGTAAAACTTGGCATATTTATAAATCCGTTTAATGTTCCAAAAAAATGGAAATATATTTTATCAAGAAATAATTTGTAACCAAGCGCACTGATTTCATATAAAGATGTTACACCTTCACATTGATGTGATAAAAGTGTATGCCCGTTATCTTCCTTGCAATTTCTATATACTTTCCCAATAATAGCACTAGCTATTTTTTCCGAATCGTTAATAGTTCTATTCCTTTGTGCTGTTAGATGTCCTCTTAATATGTTTAAATCATCAATATAAAATGTTCTGCTCATATCTCTTGTAGGGTTTTCAACTGCGACAGACACATTGTCAAAAGAATCAATAGTGGTAACAATTTCCGGAAAATCGAAAAAAATAAACCCTTCATTAAGTAAAAGCATTTTTAACTCTCTAGAAACTGCATTAATTGGATGCAACATTCAACGATTCTCCCAATCAAAATAAAATAATTTTTTTCTATATTCCATGAGTTCATTATACATCTTAATTAAATAATCAAGATCAATGTTGTTTTTAAAAAGAATACTTCTATTGCTTAATTCAGAAACATTGCACCTCTCCCAAAAATCCCAACTCGGATTTTGAGGTACTATTTCTTGTTCTAACGCTATTTTCCACCATTCAGTTCCATAAAATGGCGTGGCAATAGTCAGTCCAAGTTTTGTCATAGGGATTTCATGAATCATTTTTACTGTCATGTCAAGCTCTTTCTTAGTTTCATATGGCAAATTTAACATAAAGAGTCCTTGTATTTCAAACCCATCAGCTATAACTTGCTTAGCTCTTTCTATAGTTTCTTGAACTGTTAAACCAGAACTGTGTTTAATCATCTTTAATAAACGATCAGATCCCGTTTCAAAACCGAAACTTATAAACTTAATACCTATCTTTTTAAATAGATCTCGAATTTCAGGTGTATAAAACTCAATCCTTCCAGAAACACCAAATTCTACATTTATATTTTCTGTTTTAATTAATTCGGCAATTTCTTGTAATCTAGTCTTTTTTGCACAAAAATTATCATCAGCTATATATATTAGCTCAACGTTATACAATTCAATTAATTGCTTAATTTCGTTTACAACATGCTTTGCAGAGAAATATCTAGTTTTTTCCCATATTTTAGTTGCGGCACAAAAGGAGCAATCATAAGAGCAACCACGTGAAGTAATAAGATTTAGTCCGCGCCCTATCTTCGTTCCGAAAGAATTATTGTCTTTTAAATAATTTTCCATTTTAAAAAGGTCGCGTGCAGGAAATGGCAATTCATCTATATTTTCTACAAGTTGGCGTGGCATTGTAAAGGAAACATTATCCCTATCTCGTATTGCAATCCCCTTTATATTTGATAGTTCGGAAAATGAAAAGCCTTGGGAAATATATGCTTTAATTAATTCTAAAAAAGTAATTTCCCCTTCTCCAATCACACCTATATCTGCCCATATAGGAAGTTGCTTTTGTAATGTGAAATGAATACCGCCTAAAACGATTATTCCTTTATAATTTTTACGTAATTTTAAACCAAACTTGTATGCCATCGGAAAACACAATGTGATACTACTGATTCCTATTATATCAAAATTATCTGCTTGAAATTCGTTACCTGGGATTTTATCATAGAGTTTGATATCAACTTCTGGCATATTTTCCCTTATAACAGCAGCCAAATATGCAATCCCAAGAGGGGGAAATCCATGATTTTTCTCATTTGCATAAATTAAAGCGATTTTCATAAGTTATGCCTCTTTAATATCCATATATTGCTTCATCAATAACAAACCGTAGATTTGGCAAACTGTTTAAATATGACCAAATTTCATTTATATCTATTTCTCCAATTTTATTTTGAAGACTTAGGTGCTTGCCATATATTTCAGATTGGCGATTTCGCGTTGTATTATATAAATGAATAGCGATTATTTCGTTTTTCATTTCATTAAAAAAACTATATATCCCATTCATTCCATCAACAAGAAAAGTATGCCCTATATCAAGGCACATATTTAAAGATGTTTTACTTGTACGCCATATCAAATCAAATTGTTTCCCAGTATTGCAGTACCTATGAAAAGATAAATTTTCAACTAATATTTTTTCAGAATATTTTTCCAAGCTGTTGGAAAACATATTGAAAATAATTCTTACTTTTTCCTCTTCATCTGGATTCTTTTCAAAAAAAGGTTCAAAAGGAAAATGTATCACCATATAAAGACACTCCGAGTATTTTGTGATATATTGTGTAATGTCACTTAATACTTTTTCGGTGTTTTCGAGAATAGTTTTCCCAACCTTTTCCACTGTATAGTGTGAAGGGTAATGTAATGCAAATACTTTATTGCACTGAATACATCTATTAATCTGTTTGTATAGTTCATACGGTGCTCCACATGGCAGTTCAATAAAATCATAAGTGCCTGAAATTTGAATATTATCAATGTCATTATTTAGGGCAGTGGTGAAAGATTTTCCTATCAGGACATTTTTCGTTATATTATTTAATAAGGGCTCTTCTCGGAAGTGCCTTAATAAGTTTTCCCTAGCGTTCATTTTGGCTAATTTTCCTTTTGTTTTATTTTGAAAAACTTATTATAAAAAACAATTACAATCAACGGAATGGATACAGTTGCAATTGAACCAATCAAGGTAAACAAAAAATTACCTTTTACACTACCATATCCATGAATGGGTGCGCCAATAGCTAAAGCAGATAAAATTGCAATAAAAATCGTTTTTGTGTTTCTCTTCCTTGTTTTAATTGTGTAGTATGTTGCAAATAGAGTGCTTGAGCGAAGCACAGTATAAAACAAGAAAAAATATAACAAGTCAATCCTTGGAATTATTGCAATCGCAAAAGCAATAGCAGAAACGGAAACCATGCTTAACCTAGAAACCAGCAACGATTTTTTGTCGTTTTCCAAATTACTTATTCCAAAATTTAGAAAATCTACATTTATTAAAGTAGCAAAAGAAGACATAGCAGAAGACATGGTTCCAGCAATTACGCATAGCAAGATTATAGCAAAAAAACCAGTTGCCCATAATGGTAATAAATATGTCAGTGTTTCAAAATTTACTATTGATACATCTCCAATGCTCCAAAAACCATTTATTTCACCACTGGCCCCTACAAAACCTAACATCGCCATGGAAATAGGAATAATAGCAAAAATAAGGGCACCTAAAATAAACGCTGTTCTAACTTTTTCCTTCCTCAGTGCATACACCCTATGCCAATATATCTGATCTCCCCAAGGTCCTGCGAGCAATCCAATCGACTGTGTTATCCCATATGTCAATAATATATACAACCCATCTCTGTTAAACAAATTATAATATACACCCGACTGCCCTCCAATACCATCAAAAATATTACCACCTAATTGATAGAATTTGGATAATGCTATCGGAACTATAATAATAATGACGCCAAGAACTAGGATAATTTGTACTACATCAGAAAGAATCGTACCTTTAAGGCCACCAATTATAGTATATAACAATACTATAATTGTTATCGCCAACACACACCAAACATAAGGAATTCCCAGTATAAAACTTACAATCCTGCCACCAGCTATTAGTTGAATTGCAATACACATAGGATTCAAAAGCGCCATTAAACTTTTGTATACGTTTTGTACCGGACGCCCATGTATACCTAACATATAACTGGGTAGAGTGTATCCATTCGGAGCATTATCTCTTAGTTTTTTTGCAAAAAATGAAAATATAATTAATGTCAATATATTTGGAGCAATAAACCAAAAAGCTCCAACAAAACCTTGTTGATAACTTTGTCGCGCAGAAACAAGCACTGCTGGAGCCCACGTCCACGTTGCTGCTATGCTTAGCGCTCCTGTAAATACGCCAACTTTTCTATCAGCAACATTAAAAGCAGAAAAATTTTGATTTTTCCTTGTGAAAACAAAAACTATGCTAATTATTGCTAAACCTATTCCAAACACTAAATATACTATTGTATTCATGATTTTCCTTCAGTAGGCGATCACGGCAATTTCTTCAACTAACTAGACCGCCCATTAATAATATGTCAAAACCCAATACCATCAACTACGAAGTTCTGCTCCAAAAGCCTCTTTCAAACGATTCATAATAACGCTAGCGAAGTTATCTATCTCGCCAGATGTCAATGTCTTTTCGAGTGATCCTATCACCAATCTGAAAGTGATAGATTTTTTCCCGTTTGGAACATGATGCCCCCTATACTCATCTACGAATGATACATCCCTTAACAAACTGTCAGAACTATTTTTGCTTTTAATAACTTCAAGTATCTCCTTCCACTTGACAGATAAATCAAACAATAGCGATATGTCATACTCTGACATCGGATACTCTGGAAGACGAGTAAAGTCATTTGTCCTAGATGGGTATAGTTTCAATGAGTCTATGTCCAGTTCAAATATCATCACTGCGGTGTTTTTGATCCCACAATCAAGAGATACTTTCTTCGATAAGAGTGCCAGATTACCTATACGCTTCGTACAATGGATAATATTGAGCCAAACCACACTATCAGCCCACGAAGGTTTATCAGTTTTCTCAAATGTTAATGGCTCTATATGTACATACCTAGGAAGAGCCTCGATCATACCTTTTGCCTTCCTGAAAAGTAAAACCACATTTTCAGGATCGCAAACATAAGCCCCCGCAACGTTTCTGCGTTGGAGAGGCAGTGATTCGCGTAAATCGTATGGAGTTTCAAAATCCTGATTGAAGAAAACCTGAGCGGATTCAAATATCGCAAATTTATTAAAGAAACGTAGATTATCTGCTACTGCCTTACAAAGATTAGGCAAGAGAGAGGAACGGATATAACGCTCGTTGGGTGATGGAGGTGCGGATAGTGAAAGTATATCGTCGTTATTCTGGAAGATAGCACTGATGTATTCGTCATTAATCCAAGGATATGTAATGATCTCTTGCAGTCCACATCTGAACGCTAGATACTCTCTGAGTTTTCTATCTACATCAATCTCAAGCTGATTTATCGCGCACTCGAATGTCGTTGTTATTGGTGCAGGTTCGAAGTTCTCGTAACCATGAATTCTGGCTATTTCTTCTAGGATGTCATCAGGAATGGAAATGTCACCAGTAGATCGCCATGTCGGAACTATTACATGCATAATATCTCCGTTAAATTTAACTTCGAAGCCGAGGCGTTCAAGTATGCAGACTATATCATTGTTCGGAATACGTTTGCCAAGGCGTTTTTCCAACCAGGCAAGCGAGACAGTTATCTCGTTCTTTTTTATACGATCCGGGTAGTTATCGTGAAAACCTGTTATCAACATATCAGGGAAAAAATTTGCAAACATTTGCATCGAGAGAGAGAGAGTAATATCACATCTTTCTGGGTCTATTCCCTTCTCATATCTGATGGCCGATTCCGTGCGTTCTTCATAGCGTGTTGCAGTACGCCTTATGCTAATGGACTCGAAGTTGGCAATTTCAAGTATCACCTTGTTCGTTTCAGGTAATACGGAGTCCTTTTCTCCGCCTTTTACTCCTGCCAGTGCAACCGGACCTTCTTCATCTGCAATCACCAAATCTTCTTCGGAAAGTGATGGCTCCTTGCCATCTAAAAGTAGTAGTTTCTCTGCATCGCAGGCGCGACGTACAGTTATGTGCCCCTTTATTTTATCTGAATCGAAGGCATGTGTCGGTTGTCCGGTTGCTAACATCACGTAGTTTGTAATGTCAACTATCAAATTCTTTGGACGTACTCCCACTCGCCATAATCGGCTTTGTATACCAAATGGTGATGGCTTTACTGAAAGTCCTTCGATTTTCACACCAATATACCTGGGACAACGCAACGTATCATCTAAGACAATATTAAAATCAGGTGTAAAGGGCGGAACAAACGGAACAAACTCTTTGAGAGGAAGATTATACAAGGCAGAGATTTCCCGGGCGATACCATAATGTCCCCAAAGATCAGGGCGATTAGTCAGTGATTTGTTATCAATTTCCAATATCACATCATCTAAACCAAGGGCTTCTGCAATGGTTGTACCAGCTTGTGCATCGAATTCCGACAGATCAACTATTGTCGCTTCTTCCGTAAATGGGAACAGATCGAACAGGCCTATTTCAGATGATGAGCAAATCATTCCGTAGCTCTCTACACCACGCACTTTTGCGTTTTGGATTTCGACCAAATCACCTGTCCCGTGCCAGCGGACCATTGCTCCTGGGTATGCAACAAGGACTTTCATGCCTTTTTTTAGGTTAATACCACCACATACTATCTCATGCACGTCCCCACCGCCAATATCAGTCTTGCATATCCTTAGTTTGTCCGCGTTGGGATGGGGAAGTATTTCGTTTACAATCCCCACCACCATGTTGTCGAACTTCCGGCTCAATTCAGTGATGCCTTCCACTTCCACAGTAGACATGGTTAGGTCATAAGCGAGGCGAGATAATTCCAAATTCGCAGGTATTTCTGTATAATCCTTTATCCAGTTTAGTGATAATTTCATGTTTTCTCTCCTCTATTTAAACTGGGTCAAAAATCTAAGGTCGGCACTACGGAACAACCTCACGTTGTCCACTCCATAGCGCATCATAACTAAGCGATCCAAGCCGACATTTATGTAAAACCCAGTGAATTCTGCGGGGTCCAACCCCGCAGTGCGAAGTACATTCGGATGCGGTGTGCCCCCTGGCATTATCTCTATCCAACCGACATACTTGCAAACGCTACATCCAATTCCATTGCACACCAAACACCCCATATCGATTTCGAAACCCGGTTCGACGAAGGGAAAAAAACCAACGCGCATCCTGACTGGTACGTCACGACCAAACACTTTCGATAAGATGCTTTTGATCATAATCTTGCCTGCCGCAAATGTAAATTCATGATCAACAATTAACGCTTCATACTGGAAAAACGCTCGTTCATGCCTAGCATCGGTTGATTCATTACGGTATACCCTTCCAGGATAGACAAGGCGGTATGGCGGCTTATGCGTCTGCATATAGCGAACACTGGCTCCGGTTAGATGTGGACGAAGACAGAGCCTATCCCCGCCTCGCCCCTCATCGTACCCTGCTATCCAATAAGTATCCATACTATCACGTGCAGGATGATCGGGAGGGAAGTTTAAGTTATCGAAGGCGTAAAGCTCGCTTGTTATGTCGGACTCCTGAAATATCTCGAATCCCATTGAGCGGAATGTGTCGTCAAGATCGTAGCACATCTGGGTTATTGGATGCATAGCTCCACAGGGCGGTAGTATACCTGGAACGGTAAGGTCGAAATCCGAAGATATTTCGGATATTTTTAGATTGATTTCTTCTCTACGGGATTCAAGCATAACGGTGAAACGCTCTTTTATGTTGTTCGCAGAACGGCCTATCTCAGTACGTAGCGAAACATCAAGACGGGGTATTTCCTTTAGTATGCCTGTAAGAGAACCCTGCTTGCCTAGAAGATATGCTTTTACATCCTGTAGTTCTGCTACAGTTTCAACCTTTGCGATCCTTTGCTCTCCATCGAGGAGTATGGCTTCCAATTTATCTTTCATACATATTTCTCCATTCTGAAAAATGGTTTCCAGTCTATTATTTGATAGGAACAACCATATCTCGACAAGTTAAACAGACTATGATGTGTTTAATAATGTCTTATCCAGTATATCCATTTTTATTTTTGACTTCAAGTGGTCAGTGGTGGGCATAGCAGCGGTTTTATCTCTAAAATTGCACACTTTACCCAGTTACAGGCTTGTTTTTCCATGACAGGCTGTGATTGTCATGGGATAACTCATGAAAAACCAAACCTTAGGAGAAATTATGAAAGAACAAATCGGTGATGAGTGCATTTATCTGCGCATCGCCCAACTGAAAAACGGCAGCATCCAGTTTACGGATTCTACCAACGCCGCCCGGCTTATCAAAGAACACGGGCCGGACATCCGGTACAACAAAGCCTGGAAGAAATGGGTTGTATGGAACGGCGTGTTTTGGGAGACTGACGACAGCGGCGCGTTGGTGCAGGAAAAAGGGCTTGAGACGGTGCGGAAAATCTATGATGAAATCCTTAAAACCGACGACCACCGGGAGCGGATCGAAATCGAGAAATACGCCATGCTGAGCGAAAGCGTCAGGCGGCGTAAAGCGTTTGTGGAGGCAGCCCAATGGGATAGCAAGCTCAACATAACCAGCGACAGCCTTGACCCTAACCCCTGTCTCCTGAACGTCAAAAATGGGACAATTGATGTTCTGACTTCGGAATTCACCGAACACCGGCAGGAAAACATGATTACCAAAGTTGCCAACGTTGAATACAATCCGAAGGCCGACTGCCCGATGTGGAAGCAGTTTGTCCGCGAAATTATGGACCACAAAAGCGAATTGATTAATTTCGTGCAGACGGCGGCGGGGTGGTCTCTGACCGGGGATATTTCGGAGCAGACCATGTTTATCCTGTACGGGAGCGGGGCTAACGGGAAATCAACGTTTTTAAATACCGTCATGTACCTGCTCGGCGATTATGCTATTGCCACGCCCACGGAATCATTTATGAAAAAGAACGGCGACCAGAATACCAACGATATTGCCAGGCTGCGCGGCACCCGGTTTGTAACGACTACCGAAGCGGAGCAGGGACGCAGGCTGTCCGAACCGCTGATTAAAAAGATTACCGGAAACGACCAGATGACGGCACGGTTCTTGTACGGCGAGTTCTTCAACTTCACACCGACTTTCAAGATATGGATGGCGACAAACCATAAACCGGTGATCAAAGGGACTGATTACGGGATATGGCGGCGCATCAAACTGATACCTTTCACTACCCGCATTGAGGAGAGCAAGCAGGACAAAGAACTTGAGGCGAAACTGCGGCAGGAGGCGAGCGGGATTCTCAACTGGCTTTTGGAAGGCGCCGCCCGGTGGCGGAAAGAACGGCTCCAGGCTCCGGCGGTTATACTGAACGCCACCGATGAATACCGGGGGGAAATGGATGTTATCGGAACATTCCTGAAAGAGCGGTGCAGGGAGGATTTTAACTTGACCATACGGATAAGGGAACTGTACAAGGCGTATTCCGACTGGTGCGATGATAACAAGGAACACGCTGTGAGTGAGCGTTTTTTTTCGCTGCGGCTTAAAGAGATGGGGTATGCCCAGGGCAGGACTGCCGAGGCGCGGTATTGGTCGGGGATCGGGCTGCGGGTATAGAGGAATATTATTTCGCTTTTTATATTTATTTTGAAAATGATAAATACTTCGCTTTGGCCGCGGCACGAACGGCAAGATAAATCTTGCCTCATTTTATTCGTCACGGGGGGCTTGTCCGGTGCTGGAACGTTTGGGGTTTTTTCATCTACACCCTGCGGGTGCGGTTGGGAAGCATTTAGTTTTATCGCTTTATAAAATATTTCGGGTAATGTTAAATACCTCGCTTTGACCGCAGCACGGACGGCAAGATAAATCTTGCCTCACTTTGTTGGTCATGGGTGACTTGTCCGGTGCCGGAACGTTTGGGTTTTTTTCATCTACACCCTGCGGGTGCGGTTTCTTGTTCCCCCGTGCGCCCCTTAAACGGTCGGTGAAGAAAACACGATGGGAGTAAAATAAGGCTGCTCTTGTATATCATAAGTATGCTTGAGTAGTCTTATTTGTTATCTATTGTTCAGAGAAAACGCCTCTTTTCGGCAAAAAAATTTTGCCGTCAAGAAAAAAAATACACATGGCAAAAAATGGCAAAATTTCCGGGGGCGCACGCTCCCCCGATCAAAAAAATCCTGCCTACAGCAAAAATAGCTGGAAAAAATTTCATCGAAAACAATGGGTGACAGCCGTTTTTGTCATTGATGACGGTTAAATTCGGCAAAAAGGGGGCTTTTTGGTCATTATTATAATTACGCTTTTTTACTCGCTATTTATCCCTATATATATTTATTATTACTATTTATATATTTTATGACTATAATGTCATAAGAAAATAATATTAATAATATAGGTATTCTATAAGGTGAAAAGAGAAAAATCTTGTAAAATGACATTCGGTTGTCAGGGGGCTAACCGGCTTGGCTGGCCGGTATCAGGCACGGCGCAAGTCCAGCCTGTTTTCGTGTAACGCCTTTCAGGTAAGGCATCGGCTGGTCTTACGCCGTGGCGAAGCTGGATAAAAGCTGCCGGAGGATATGCCCGCCTGCCCGGAGGGGGGGCGGGTATTACGGGGTTGGCTCAGTTATTAGTCATTGCTTCATCAAGGCGGTGGGCTTGCGGATTACGGCCTTGGGGTTAATGCTTTCGCCTTGTTATCAGGCAGCCGCTCCGCTTGCGGTGCGGCGGTTTTAGCGGGTAAATGTTACAGCTGCAGAGTTTGGTCACTGTCGAAGCCGTGGGTTCGGACTTCGAGATGTTGCAGCGGAACGGCGGGTTTTGTTTTGCGAATGATTTTATAACTGACAGTTATTGCCCAATGGCATATAACCTCCAGGTTTGCGACGTTGCCGTAGGCAATGTGGCTTTAGCCCTTGCGCAAACCGTAGGTTATATGCTGTTGGGTCTTTGCGGGTAATTGCTTCATGGCGGATAACTTCAAAACCCGCCGTTCCGCTGCCGGATTACGCTTCGCATGATGTAAGACGGTTAGCCCCACGGTGCTTTTGATTGCGGGTAAATGTAACGGTTTGCGAGGGGTGGGGTGCCGGGGTTTTTACGCTGCTTTTCAGTTTCACTTTTTGTTTTTATGCAGGGGCGGAGGCGGCGTGAGGATTAGCCGCCTTTGCCCCTGTGCCGACCGGCAGGACGCCGGGTGGCTTTTGGAGTTTCCTTTTGTTTTTATTGCAGCGTAAAAAGGGCGGCGTTGATGATTTGGGAAAATTGCAGAGTGGAGCGAAGCGGAATGGAGCAATTTTGTCCTTGTAAATATTCTATCGCAAGCCGAATTCAGAAGTGTTTCTGATGAAATTTGTGGGTGCGAAAAATCTGTGTTTGTGGCATAACATGAATAATGCAGAAATATGACATCATGAATGACATCATATTTTACGCATAACCATGATATGTTATGGGTAAACATGATAAACCGTGAGAAAAGAACTTGACGTAATTCCTTATGTAGTATAGACTTATGAGTACATAAGCATACTACTGAGTAAGCAAGAGAAACCGTAAATCCTTATGTAGTAAGGACTTACGATGAAACTACCCATACAAAGGGTGTTTATAAGGCAAATCTAATTTGCTTGGTACAAAAATGTACAGTAAAACATTTGAATACCGGGCTTTTTGGAGTGTGTGTTATGAACACCTACCCTTTTACCCTTTACAAGCGGTCTAACCGCCCCTTCTATTTTGTGTCTTATAAAGACGCAAACGGCAAGTTTCTAAGCCCTATTTCGACAAAGAAAACTGACCAAAAAGAGGCTATGCAGGTAGCTTTCCAGTGGCTCCGAGACGGTATTCCCAAAAAAAACACGGTTGTTAAGGTTAGTGATTTAACCTTAAAGGAAATGGTGAAAAAACTAAAAGACGGCACGGAAGCTGAAACTTTGCTTGAAGAATTAAGCCGTCAGGGTTTTGTCAAAAGCTATGTGCGGAATGATACGCCGGGGGCTGTGGATTTTGTTTCTTTCTTGACCAACTTTTGGGATTGGGAAACTTCGGCGTATATTCAAGAGAAGCTGCGGAAAAAACATGGTATTCATAAACGCCATTGCAGCCAACAGAAAAGGGCGGTCTCTTTGTATTGGGAACAGTTATTTAAGGGGCGGTTTTTGGGGGATATTACGGCAGTGGATATTGACGGTT
>Ga0099364_10002210_pt1 | contig 31189 bp, 26 predicted proteins | sample TergutTh196P3_FD_73070 | JGI IMG/M metagenome (GOLD analysis project Ga0099364, IMG submission 73070) | Microcerotermes parvus P3 segment gut microbial communities from Pointe-Noire, Republic of the Congo - Th196 P3 | ecosystem: Host-associated > Arthropoda: Insects > Digestive system > Gut ... | reverse complement strand
TGCTGTGGAAATCTGCATACGGGTCCAAAACTTGTGTGCAGACTGTAACCATTGCGAGTTTTTCGGATACCAACTGAACAGTAACCAGTTCTAAAGAAATCGCAGCGGAGGAGCCTCCTTACCGGTACCCGATGATATGATTGTCTATCTCGCGTTCATAATCTAGATATCTCAATCGACGGAACAGCTTACAGCGCTTCTTGTCGTGATGGAAGACAACTATAATATATGGGGGCTGGAACAATCGACTGAAGATGCGACGGCAAGATACGGCAGCGCTGAGTATCGCTTGGAAGACTTGCTGGAGCAGGAAAAACGATTGCTGGATACTTTGAGCACAGAAGAAGACACATCTGAGAGGCTTGATCTGGAGCGCAGGCTTAGCGAAGTCCAGGCACTTATCAGCGAACTGCGCTCATTCCAACTTTCAGTCGACGACTCCGTGATTTACTCAGCGGTTCTTGTTTCTTTGTTCGAAGTCATCTTTCCGGAAGATGACGAGGAGCCTCTTACGTTCAATGAAAGGCTAAGCATCAGTATTTCTGACAGCATAGATGGGTTTTTCGCCTTTTGTCAGGGAGCGCTGCTTGTTCTTATAACTATCTCTCCCGGGGTACTTGTTTTGCTGATTGTCTGCGTAATAGCATACCCGATCATACGTGCAGTCAAAAAACATAGGAAAAAATAGACAAAGGCTTTATGTGGAGCGCCGGAACCGTCCCCGCGCTCCGCTAACCTTCCAAATATTCGCCCGCGAGCTCTGCGGCTTCGTCGAAATCACTGTGCAGCAAGCGTTGTGCTATGACATCCAGCAAATCCCTGACGGAGCGGCCCCATCCCCGCTGCCTTAGCTGCTCCAGAACCGCATCCGCAGCAAGCTGGTCGTATTCCTCACAGGCATCTTTGACAGCCGACAGTTTATCGCGTAAAAACTGCCGCCCCTCTTCCGTGGCCTCACTCTCTGCACCGTCCCCATCCATCTCTCCTGCGGGCGCAAGTTCACCGATCAGCGCGCGCAACGAATCGAGGAACGCCGGAGCCTCCTCACGGATCGCTCGCACATCGTTGCGGCCCCCAATCTTCTCGAGCTTGCTCGCTATGCCGGAAAGCTCGGTTCTGCCGATATTTGCCAAGGCGCTTTTCATACCGTGCGTATGCGTCACAAACGAACGAATATCATCCTGCCCGAGGCTGCCCTGCTTTGCAATGATCTCCGTGAGCGCTGCAAGAGATTTTGAGGCATCGCGGATAAATACCTCGGCAAACCGCGGATCGATGGCTGTCTGCTGCTCGGACCCGGGGGACTGTGTGCGCTTTTCCTCGGCGCGTTTTCTTGCCTCTTCTACTACTTCCGGGGGGTATTTGTCCCGAATCATTTTGTTGAGCACAGCGTTCAGCTGACGCACATCAATCGGCTTTGAAATGAAATCGTCAAAACCATTGTCAAGGAATATGCTCGCCTGCCCTGCAACTGCATTGGCAGTCAGCGCGACGATGTTATGCGCGTATCCCATTTCTCTGATGATTTTCGTTGCTTCCATACCGTCCATGCCGGGCATCATATGATCCATGAATACTATGTCATACACATTGCCTGCCTTGATTTTCTCGATGGCACGAAGCCCGCTGTCTGCCGAGTCGATCTGCAGATCATATGGCGTAAGGAGGCCTTTTGCTACATAAATGTTTGTCTCTACGTCATCCACGATCAAAACGCTGCCATAGGGCATCGGCTCGCGGGTTATCTGCACCCTCTTCATCAACGCCATACTGCTTGTGCGGAACTGATGCAGGCTCTCGGTAAGTTCCCTGCCAAGTATCTCGGGACCTACCCTGCCCTGGGGCAGGCGTACGGTGAATGTGGAGCCTTTGCCCGGCTGGCTTTCTACGGTTATATCGCCGTTCATCATGCGCACCAAGTTACGGGTGATGCTCATGCCCAGACCTGTGCCTTCGGTGGTGCGGTTTGAGCTGAGATTGAACCGCGAATACTCATCGAAAAGCCTGTCAACCTGTTCTTTTGTCATGCCTTGCCCTGAATCGCTGACGCTGAAAACCAGCATGACGTTTTCGTCTGCATGTGCGTTGCCTGCACCATTGTCATCGGCGGAGTGCAGAGCGCTGTACGGTTCCGAGAAAACCGTCAGCCTGACCATGCCTGAGGATGTATATTTGAAAGCATTTGAAAGCAAATTATTGAAAACCTGTTTTACGCGGAGCTCGTCACCATTTAAAACAGCGGGCAGTTTCTCGTCTATGCGGAGTTCGAATTCAATCTGCTTGCTGCCTATGCGCATCATGTTGAGCTGGGCAGTATCGCTTATAAGGCTTGCCGTTTCATAATTTTCATGGCTGAGTTCCAGTTTTCCGGCTTCGATTTTGGACAAGTCGAGGATATCGTTGATAATCCCCAACAGCAAATCACCCGAAGCGTAAATCTTTCCGAAAGCCTCCATGACATTTTGGTTCAGAGCCTCATTTTGCAGCTGGATTTCGGTAATGCCCAAAATAGCGTTCATCGGCGTGCGTATCTCATGGCTCATGGTGCTCAGAAAAGTGCTTTTCGCATTGTTTGCGTTCTCCGCCTCTTCACGCAGTCTCTCCGTTTCGAGCAGGGTGTTTTTAGCCTCCGTTATATCCATAAGAGCCCCTGCGACGCGGACAGCAACGCCGTCTTCCTTGCGGATGGTTTCGCCGGAGGCCCGGTAATAGGCATATTCGCCGTCTTTTTTCATAAGCCGGTATTCGATGTCATAGGGGGTCTCGCCCGTTATGTCGAGCAAATGCTTTTCAAACGCCTTGAGCACACGCGCTTTATCATCGGGATGCAATCGGTCGGCCCAGCTTCCGAGCAGATTTGGAAAATCGGTCTCGTCTGAAAACCCGAGCATGTGCCTGAACTCGTCCGACCACATGAACGCATTATCCGGATTCACCGGGTCGCCCTGTATTACCTCCATGTCCCATAGGCCGATTTTTGTACCTTTGACAACCAAGTTCAGTTTAGTAAGCTGGAGTTCGTTTAGTTCCCTTGAGTGTGTAAGCTCCTGCTCCCTCTGACGCATTTGCTCCATGAGGGCGATCTGACTTTGGGCTATCAGAAACTGTTCGTGCTCCGTCCTAGCGATTTCCGTGGCATGGATGATGCAGTTTGCCGGGATATTGACACCCAAGGCGATCTGCCTTGCCATAGCGCCGCATGTCTCATTGCCGCAGGCTCCGCAGTCGACTTGCTGCTCATCATGGCCATTTTTGCCAAGCGCCTCGAATGCTTTCTCTATGTCGCTCTCGGTCGCCTCCGGCATCGGCGTGAGGATCGCCCGGTATTCCCTCATGAAATGTGAAATGTCAAGCTCGGCGTCATACTTCCTGTGCATCTCATTGAAATGTTCCTTACCCCGTCCTTTCATTGCGGCGCTCCAATTCCGTTCCATCAAGCGATTCATTGCAAACGTGCTGATGGAATGGGTGCAGCCGGAGCCATTGTTGCAGCCTTCCGAGCAGTTCAATACGTCGAGAACACGGGGTAGGGAGTCCTCGGGCGTTTTAGAGTATGCGTCGAGCAGACGGTACACGTTTTCGCCATCCGCCGTGTCAATGCTGAACTCAGTGCCCATGAAAAACCTCAGGTTCTCTTTCAGTCCGCCCGGCCCGGGGAATATCGAGCCCAGCCCGCCGGGCGGGTGGTCAAAATCTGTTTCTTCTTCAGGGAGCTTGATATTGTTCTGTCTAAGATACCTTAGCAGCTTTGAGAATGTTACGTTGTACTGAGCAAGCCCTGTGTCATCGAACTCGACGGCTTTTGCAACACAGGGGGATATGGCGGCGATCCTGTCTGAAATGCCTTCGTACTTATTCATGAATATAGATGCGCAAGCCATCGGGCTTTGTATGGGTGAGAGATTATCCAGCAAATCGTGGAGATAGATTTCGCAGTATTTGACTATTGGCGGGCATGGCTGTGCGATGAGTCGTTTCTGGTTTTTTTCCAGATACCTGATATGCGCCCATGTGCAGATATCCGCACCTAGGCTTACATCGTATATTTTGCCTGCGCCAGCTTGCTTAAGATATGTGAACAGTCTCTTGTAGTGCGGTATGTTGGTTCTGATTGCAGGGGCTACGATCAGCGATATGGGCGTACCTTTTGCCAAATCGCCGAAGAAGCGCACCGCGTCATCTTCGTAATCCCTGGCGTCATGCCTGCATACGTACAGGCATCTGCCGCATCCGATGCATTTTTCATGGTCTATACGTACGGTTGGAGTGCCGCTTTCGTCCTGGCTGACGATATTTGCCATTTCAAGAGGGCATTCCCTGACGCATCTGCTGCATCCCATGCAGCAGTCGTTCTTTGTTTGAATAATTACGCTCATCGCTTCCTCCTGACCCGGTCAAACCGGAATGAACAAGTAACAATTCCCGTGTCCGCTTCGCGGAGCATTGTTATATTATCATATTCATCTTGAAATCGCTACTGCCTCCCTCAACCCATCAAAATCTAAATAATCCTCAATAAATTGTTTGCGCAGCAGGTCGGACGGTATAAACTCATTGTATTTGCCCCTGACCTGCACATTTTCAGGCAATGGCAGGTCGTAGAGATTCAGTTCATTACGTAAAATATCGTCGATGAGCGCTTCCAAGGCTTCCGCCGAGCCGCTGAACATCACTTCGATATAAACACAGGTGATCCAAGGCAGTTTGTTTTTAACCCCCCTGTGCAGCAGCGCATAGTGCAGCGTGAAAAGCTGTCTTGTGCCCACCCACGGGAAAACAGCATATTTTTTGTCCGACAGCGGCGTTACCAGATTTTCCAAAATACCGCTGTTTCGCGCGATATATCTAATTTCATAAAGCCGGTCGCGGCATCGCTCGCTTAGATACGGATAGTCTTCATTTGAAAGAAGGATACTTCGCACCTTTTGCACAAGCACCGTATGTAGCTCCACATCGAAATCCACATCCCAGTCAACGAGCGATATACCGGGGACGCGTTTTACGAAGATGACTTTTGACTTTTCGTTTACTTCCACCGTTTCCCATGCCAGACCCGCCAGCGCGAAACGTATTCCCACGGGGTAAACTTTGTCCACCGTGCCTATTGTGCGGTTTTCGTCTTTGACCAGCAGATAGTCCGTCGAGAGAAAAACCGTGAGGAACTTGTGGCTGTTCACTATTTTTTCGCCTTGTCTGCCTATGATTAATCCGCCGCGCTCGGTGCGTTCCAATTGTTCAGTGCTTATTAGGTGTGACAATAGCAGCTTATAATCGTCTTGGGATATCTGCCTGAAACACCCCAGCGTCAAAATCGTTTGCGCGAGTGCGGCAGGGGATAGCTCCCCGCTGCTTTTCAGGTGGCTCATTGTCTGATGGTAAAGCAGGTTATACGCGTGATTATGCGGGTATATCGGCTCTGTCCAATGATCTTTCGTATATAGCTCGATTATGGCGATTGTGCGTATGAATTCCCAGTTTATGGGTCCGAGAATGTCTGATGAGTTGATGCGGATATTTTCCACAAATGTAAAAAGCAGCTGCGGCACCTGCCCTCGGCGCCCGCAGCGTCCCAGCCTCTGGGCAAAGCTGGAAACATTGAGCGGCGCACCGGCCTGCACAGCCTGATCAAGCGAGCCTATGTCAATGCCAAGTTCCAGAGTCACCGTGGCGCCTGTAACGATTTTTTCATCCTCCGCTTTCATTTCATCTTCTGTTGTTTCGCGTATCAGTCCCGACACGTTGCCGTGATGCACACGGTAGACGTCGGGAGCTTTGTTCTTCAGCGCGATTTCGCGCAGGTTTGCCATAATAAACTCTGTTTCCTCGCGACTGTTTGTGAATATGATGGTTTTTTTATCAAGCGTCATTTTGAAAAGATATTCAAAATGCTCGCGATGTCCGGTATCTCCGTTTTCGCTTACATTGATGACATTTCCGCTGCCATCCCGCTCGACAGTGTCGCGCTCATCGCTATAATTGACAAAGCGCTCGACATGCAACCTTACGCGTTTTTTCCCTTCGTCCGTTATCGGTGCGGCGCACTGACGGTCGGTGCCGGTATTTAACCATGTCTGCGCCATCGTCACATCGCCCAGCGTGGCGGACAGGCCTATGCGCCTGGGGATGATCTCGGTCAGTTTCTGCAGGCGTTCCAAAATGCACAGCAGCTGCACTCCCCTTGCGTCTCGCATGAAATGATGCACCTCATCAATGATCACAAAGCGCAAGTCGGAAAACATCTGAAGGCAAGCGCCGCGCTTGTTAGTCAGCAGGCTCTCAAGCGACTCCGGCGTAATTTGTATAAGGCCTTTGGGGTTTTTGACCAAGTTATCCTTTTTTGTTTGCGATGCGTCGCCATGCCATTTGCATACGGGGATATTCGAATCGAGCAGCAACAGTTCCAGACGCTTGAATTGGTCGTTTATCAGAGCTTTGAGCGGCGAAATATACATCACCCCGACCGATTTTGACGGGTTGTTATATAACTCCGTAAGCACAGGTAAAAAAGCGGCTTCGGTTTTCCCCGAAGCTGTGCCGGAAGAGAGCAGAAGGTTATCGTCGCTGCCAAATATGACTTCGCAAGCCGCAACCTGATTCCCGCGCAGCTCTTCCCACTTGTTTTGATAAATAAAATCCTGAATAAAAGGCGCTAATCTGTTGAAAACATCCATGCGGAGATTTTATCACCATACCAATAGTTCTGTCAATCAATAGTGCCTTTTTCATATTGATAACCATACACAATCATGGTAAAATACGCCCACAACAATGTATGGGGATCGGTTATTATGGATAATGCTTTTTCAGACCAAGAGCAAAAAATTAAAACATATAAAACGGTTTGCGCCAAGCTTGGCCTTGTGATGTGCGCTTACTTTATTTGCAGGATACTGGCGGGGCTTACCATTAGCTATATTTTCGGTGAAAGCTCTGTCGGCTCTGGTTCTGCAATGCAGTATACATTGCAAACAATAGTAATGCTATTGTTTGTTTACGCGCTTCCCATGGTTGTTACCGCGATGCTCTTTAATAGCTTCAATTACTATATAAGAAATCCCGGGACGCTGGAGCATCTTTACAAAAAGCCTAAGCGGCTTGCCCAAAAACTCGGAAATTTCACCGCGATGTATGGCATGGGTCTGAGCGTCAATCTGCTGACAATGCTCATGTTTTTCTTAATCTCGCTTATTTACAACACAGTGGCTGGAGGCATCGAACTTGAAAGGCATTTTGAGCAGATTGCGGTAGGCATCCCGCAAGATTTGCTCAGTGCTTTTATCATGGTTTTCGTGATGGTCATCGTTGCTCCCATTGTAGAAGAGTTCTGGGTCAGGGGAATTATGTACGATGCGCTCAAGCTGTATGGTTACGGGATGGCTATTATAATCAGTTCGCTTTTGTTTGGACTCATGCACAGCAGCCTTCAGATGCTATTCTACACAACGGCGCTCGGACTAGCCTTGGGCTATGTCCGCTATGCAACAGATTCGCTCTTGGTGGTGACGATTTTGCACATGCTTATCAACGCTATAGCTGCAGGGATGATATTTTTGCTGTCATTGACGAATATTACAGGCGGGGAGCACGGTCTCATCAACACGCTCAGCAATATTTATATTTTTGCAGTGCTTGTGTTGGTCGTAATAGGTTTTATCGCGTTCATAAAGAAAATACCAAAATTAAAAAGGTATAGAATAACAAACAACTGGGATGATGTGAGCACAAAAAAGAAACTAGCCCTGTTCTTTGTTTCTATACCTGTTATTATTATGCTGGTAATCGCCTTCGATACACACGCAAATCATTTACTGCTGGTAAAATTTTTAAATACTGTCAGATAATAATTTCATTTCCCGAGTTGTCGATTTTCTTGGCGTTTTGCACGAAGAGGGCTATGAAATAAGCAACTGCCATAATTGCAAGTGCCAATATTATCGAAATAAACAAGTCCGGTATTGATTCTCTTCCATATAATGCTGAAACTGCGGTTTGGCTCATTGTAAATGGGTTGTACACAGGCGCAGCATCTGCGACTGTAAAAAAGCTAGGCAGCAAGTTTGCGGCGACTATGCATACCGCACTGCTCATACCGGCCTTTCCTGTTGCAGTTCCGAGCGCAAGATGCAGGCAAACATAGAACATATTGCGAACGCCTAAAAGCACCCCTGCCGCTAGCAATCTGGAGAAAACAATATCGTTGTTTTCGAATATACTGGAAGAAACCACGCTAGCCGCAAGCACACCCAGCAATGATAGAATAAAAATCGACAGCGGATAGACAATAAATTTGGGTAGGATATAAGCCATACTCCCCAGCCCCGAGTTGCGCGGGATTATTATTGAACGTTTTTTCTGTTCACCGCCGGCATAGCTGTTTATAAGAAGCAAAAACACAAGCAGTCCTGCAAATGACAGGTCGGAAATCTGCGATGAGACTCCGATCATCGCGGACGAGTTGAGTTCCTCGGATATGCCGGATACGTCCATGCCAATTTGTTCATAGGTATCGCTCATAGATTCTACGAGGGCGCTCAAACCCGCAATAATGAGCGGACTTAGAATTGACAGCCCTATGAAGACACAAGCTAATATCAATAGTTTTTTTGATCTGGAAAACGCCAATAATTCTTTATTCAAGCCTGCTTTTACTTGCAAATCCATTTAACAATCATCCTTTCACATAAAATGTGGGTAAAGCCAGCCATTTATCACCCCTATGTAAATTTGCTCTAATGACAATCGCCTAAAGTCGATACCCTCGGGCAGAATGTCATTTTCGGAAAGGGTGGATATCACTTTGTTATACAGTTCCTTATCGCTTACGCCATCTTTTGCGAAAAGTGTCACGTAAGCTTGGTCATAGACCTCGTTCCTCGCCGCAATATCGATACCGCACAGCGCGGCAACAGCTTCGGGATTGTTTTGGCGTAGACGTATATTAATTACACTGCCTTGCTCAAATTTCCTTCTGACCTCGCCGAGTTCGCCTTCAACTACCATATAGCCATCTTTTAGTATACCGATCTTGTTTGCCACGCGCTCAACATCCGGCAGGATATGCGTGCAGAGTATAATAGTCGAGCCGTAGGCAGCCAGCCTCATGATTATATCCATGACCTCAGCCCTGCCCTCCGGGTCCAGTGCTGAGGTCGGTTCATCAAGTATCAATAAATCCGGTTTTGCATAAAGCGCGGCAGCAATGCCTATCCGCTGATTCATGCCTCGGGAGTAGCCTTTGATCAGCCTTTTTGCTCCGCCCGTCATGCCTGTGATTTCCAAAACCTCGGCTGTGCGGGATTTTATGTCGCCCTCATACCGACAGCATGCACCGATATAATCAAGGTATTCAAAACCGTTCATATAACCGTACAGCGCGGGGGTTTCCGGCAGATATCCTATTGTAATGCTTTCGTCTTCAAAGGTAATTTCGCCTTCATCCTTAGCTATTATATTGCAAATTATGTTCATGGTTGTGGTTTTTCCGCAACCATTTGTACCTAATAAGCCATAAACATCGCCTTTGTCTATGCTCATATTCAGATTAGTAAGCACAGGGAGTCTCTTATAACTCTTTTTAAGTCCGTTTATCCTCAGCATAGTTTTTCCCCTTTAGTCTAAAATAACGTTGAACCGGGAGGGATGTGCATAACACCTGCTTGCTGTATTATACAATATCCAACCCTTGTTCGGCAAATAAAAATCAGCGATGCGAATGATTGACAATCCAGAATGCGGCATATATAATCACGATTGCAGCGTTAGGGAGGTACAGGCTTTATGCGGAAGTTGATTATCATTGCTTTTCTGTGCGTTGGGCTTACATGCGTGGTCATATTGCGTGGCCCTATAGTCCCCCTTGTGCCAAGCCCATTGATGGCAGCGTCATCTTTCGAAATGTCACCGGATTTGCTGGAAGATTTGACATATATGCAAAATAATGACACTCCGCAATTGGCTGTATCTTTTTCACATAATGGTTTTTTCTATAGCGAAACGATATATGTATCAATTACAGCAAACAATCCGGACGCAATGATATATTTCACAACGGATGGATCGAATCCGACAGATGCCAGCGAGCATTTTATGCGCCCGCTTGAGCTAATCGCAGATGAATCTGTCAGGTGTACCGTTTTAAAAGCCATTGCGATCGACGAATTCGGTCAAAGTTCCGTTTTGACTCAAAGCTATTATCTAGGCATTTCAATAGATGAGCGTTTTTCAAGTTTTGTGTTCTCTTTGTCAACCGATTTTGATAATCTGTATGGATATGAGCAAGGTATCCTGGTTCGCGGGAAATCCTATGATGATGTCATTGCGGATAACCCCGGCATGGAGTACGAAGAATGGGATGAGCCCGGCAACTTCCAAAAACGCGGACGAGAATGGGAAAGGCCGGTGTTTGTCGAGGCCTTTACTAATAATGGTGAACGCATTATCGCACAGAACGCCGGTATTCGTGTGCATGGCGGGCTTGGGTCCCGGTACTTGCCACAAAAATCCCTCCGGCTCATTGCAAGAAGGGAGTACGAACCGGATTCAGGAACGTTTAGATGTGATTTATTTACCGATTACCTAAGCGCCGATGCTTTTGGAACTCCTATAATGTCATATGATACATTAATCCTTAGGAATGACGGAAATGACTGGCTCTACGGGCGCATCCGAACTCCCTTTGTTTCACAGATTGCAAGGCAGGCCGGCTTTCCCACTGTCTCGCCTCAGGCCGGGGCGGCGGTTTTTATAAACGGTGAATACTATGGCTTCGCTTGGGTAAATATCAGGGCGAATGAGCATTTTTTTGAAAAACTCTATAACGCGCCGCAGAGGTCTTTTGATATCTTTGACGGTGGCAGCACCGGGATTAGATCCACAGATTCGGCAATCACCAGCGCTTTCAGAGAAATGCGAGATTATGCGGAACAGGGATTCACAGATGAAACTATACAATATCTTGAGGACTTTTTTGATATAGACAATTTGCTCTTTTATTACGCACTTCAAATCTATGTCGGTAACCGGGATTGGCCGCATAATAATATGCGCATCTGGAGATACACGGGATCTGCGGATTTTGATAATCTTACTGAAGAACTTGACGGTCGGTGGCGATTTCTGATGTTTGATATTGACATGGCGCTGAACTTTCCGTCTCCTCCGACGCCTCCTGATGTGCAATCGATCCACCGTATATTATTGGACGGTGAGAGGCCGAGTCCAATATTTCACGCTCTCATCCTTCTTCCAGAGTATGCCGAAAAACTTTCAAACTTCATATGCGACATGATTTCAGATCATTTTTCCGCCCAAAATGTACAAAGGGTAGTGCAGGAACTTGACCATCAAAGCCTTCGGGAATTAGAAGCATCATCTTTAGCGTCAAAAAAAGATTTTGATGAGATCCTTGAATCGCGCAATCAGTTGTTGGCGTATTTGCATGAACGTCCGGATTATATTCTATATGAACTGCGTAAGCTTTTCGGCTACACATCCATGTACCGGATAGTATCTGACGGCTCGTGCACAATCAGCACAATGAATGGCAACGAAGGCTCGTATTTTATTGAAAATCGCGTCCCGATCTTCCCCGTTTTAGAAAGGGGACAGGTGTTCGGCCATTGGTTGGTAAATGGCAGCGTCCGATATGATGAAGATCTGCTGCTCTCCGCACAGGATGCGGACGCAGATGGTGTCGTCTATGTAAGCCTTGTCACGCACGAACAACCGCCGCCGCTATTTTTCAAGGATACATTCGATACAGGTGAGCTGTTTGGGTTCAGCATGTATAACCCAACAGGTACTGTCCAAAGCACAGGCGGACTCTATCTAAGCGATAACATATACAACTTGAAAAAATGGCAATTCCCAGCACTTAATATATCTCCCGGAAATACCTGGGAGTTCGTTGGAAGAAACAGTACATCCCCGGAATCACTGCTGAAAATCGGGCTTAATTTTAACCCAAGACACGGCGAAGCGATATTCTTGTCAAACGAAGAGGGTGTCATATTGGATTATGTGATAATGCAGTGATAAAAGCGGTAACCGCAAATCATTGACTTGCCTGCTTGAATTGTGATAACATTTCACCGGTTTTCATATTAGCACAGGGGGACGTATGGATAGCATTAAGAAGCCGTTTCGATTTGAACGAAAGTATCTATTAAGCTCAGACGTTGCTTTTCTATTGAAACAACGAGTATCCTATGTTCTGTCCCCCGATTCTTCAAGCCCCGGCGGGCAGTATCTGGTCAGCAGTCTCTACTTTGACGATCAGTATAATACGTCATTTTATGAAAAGCAAAACGGCGTTTTGAGGCGGGACAAGTTTCGTGCTAGGTATTATAACGGAAACATGGACAAAATACGTTTAGAGCGCAAACATAAGCATGGGGAAATGGTGTATAAAGAAAGCAACATTCTCACACCCGTGCAATATCAAATGATTTGCAGCGGAGAGTATGCCTTTATGAGCCAAAATCCCGGCCCGGTTTTTGAGGCTTTCTACACCGCGCACGTTCTAAGGCACATGCGTCCGGTTATCGTGGTGGACTACACTAGGCAAGCTTACATGCATCCTGCGGGCAATGTTCGCATAACCTTCGATTCCGGCTTGTCAGCAAGCATACCCTCGGCAAGTCATAGTTTCTCTATACTGGCTGAAGAAAAAATAATGATGGAAATAAAATATGAGCACTTCATGCCTTCGTTTATCGAAAGCTTGCTCACAGGCTTCCCATTCACCCAGTTGTCGGTGTCGAAATATGTTATGTCGAAATTGGTATTGCATGGGATGCACAAAAATAGCACAGTTGTGATCAGCGATAGTTGGGGGGCAAATGTTGACGATGATTATTAGAAACATTTCAACTATGGAGGGAAACTACAGAAATGATTGATGAACTGAGAACTCTGATAAACGCTATATCGCAATACGAACATTTGTCTTTCCGGGCGCTCGCTGCTACAATGCTGGTCGCCGTCGGATGTGGATTTCTCATCTACCTGCTGTACAGGTTCTTCTACCGCGGCATCACGTACAGTGAGAATTTTGGCATCCTTATTGTGCTTGTCACCGGAACTACCGCGTTTATCATAGTAACGATCGGTGCAAATCTAGTCTTGTCCCTTGGCATGGTGGGGGCCCTGTCGATAGTCCGTTTCAGGGCTGCGATTAAAGAGCCTCTCGACATAGGCTTTTTATTTTTGGGGATAGCAGCAGGCTTGGCATCAGGCGCAAGGCTCTACCTTGTGGCTATCATTGGAACAGTCGCGCTGGGACTTACGTACATAGTTCTGAGCTTTCTAAGAAAGGAAAAGAGGAATTTCTTGCTCATCTTGCGGTATCAGCCCAATGATGACGAGAATGTTGCTTTAATGCTTAAGTCTCTGCGCTATAGGTTGAAGAATAAAACCTTTTCAAATGATACCGTCGAACTGACCGTCGAAGTAAATGTGAAACGGAACCGGACGGAGTTTATGACACCTTTTACATCCTCCGAGCTTATCAGCAGCGCTGTTTTAGTTGAATACAGCGGCGACTATACATAACAGGCGGGATCATGAGGTGTTTAGCCGGCTGCGCTATTTATCTCCCTCGCTATTTCATTTGGCCAGTCTTGGGGCAGCCTTGGAATGGCTTCGTCAAGCCATATGAGCCTGCTCTCCAACCAGTCGCGAGTGCGGCTGATTTCTTCTTCCCACGAAGTAGTGTATGGTTCGGGGTTGTTAACAATAAGCGTTTCGCCATCGTATAGCTCCGGCCAGCGCTCGGCATTTTGGGCTGCAGGCTCAACCAAATACTCCGCCATGGCATCGAACAAACCGAGTATCTCGCTGTCGGACCATATGCTGCCGCGAAGCTCACGCCATCTGTCGATGAGTCTGAGCGTAAATTGGCTTTCTGAGGCGAGCGGTATTATAACGTACCTGGTTATCGGATAAAAGGTATTGTATAGCGGCGTGAGGTAGTCATCATTTCCCATACTCAAATCAGCATCCCAAAGCGGCCCCATGATAAGCTTCCCGCCAACCGGCCTGTACATAAATGTCGATAATCTCCCCGCATCTTTGTTCTGGGTCAGTTCCGCCACAAGCATGTAATCTATGAACGAGTCAACATCTATGTAATTCCAATAGTCCCACTCATCATCGGGTATTCCCGCGTACTTGCCGGTCTTTGTAAGGAACTCATGATAGAAAATTACTTCATCTTTGAAGCTTGCTTCTTCTCGCGAAGACATGCTGCTGCTGATGGGATGCATCAGCCTATATGCAATGTCCGTCTGTACAGGCAAAACGTTACCGTACTCGCGCTCCCTGTCCCGCTGATATAGATACCCCCCGCCGTTAACGTCGATTCTTTCTGAGCTGCTTAAGGTGAACTGCCCAAGATCAAGCCTTGACTCTTCAACAGTTATATACTCACAAAAAAAGTATACACCCTCATATGTTATCATCCCGGTTTCGCCATCTTGTATAAAAACCTGCACCGGTTTCCCTCTAGGCTGCCAATATAGTACGGTTGCAGCGATTTCATAACAGAACCAGTCCCTAAGAAGGGACTTGTCGGCATATGGCGTGCGCAGCACCCATTCGCTTGATTCACCCAAGCCAAAAAAACTGTAGTCAAGCGGCTTGTAAAAGTTTATATTATCGTACAAATTTATCTTGTAAGACTTTTTTGGAAAAGACAAGGAAGAAAACCCTCGATAATTCGCCGTCACGCTATGGAAGACTTCTGTTGGCGCATCGGTGAGCCGATTTTCCCCTCCAGAATCGAATAGCCACATTACTGTCAACGGCGGGTTTTCCCTGTTATGCAGCTCGGGAATATCGGTTTGCATTACAAGAATGGGTAGATGCGAAGAAAACTCTTGCGCATACAAATCCATCTTTTCATAAGGGAAATCATTTTGAGGAAGCAACGCACTGCCGATGCTGGAATCAAACGAGAATAAACTCACAGCAATAGTTGATGAAATTAATAAAATAGCGAGAATTGCTCTTGATCTTTTGGCTGCACCTTCAAACATAATAATTACCTAAAGACATTCATTGCCTATTATTTATCTCCGCCGCTGATTCATTAACCAGTCTTGGAATATTTTCATCAAGCCATTCCAATCTGCTAACAAGCCACGAGCGTGTGCGGTTGACTTCATCTTCCCATGAAGTGGAAAATGGCTCGGGATTACGAAAGACTTCTGTTTGCCCATCATATATCTCCGGCCAACGCTCTGCATTTTGTGCGGCAGGCGCTGCCAAATATTCAGTCATAGCATCAAATAAGCCAAGTATTTCGCCGTCCGACCATATACCGCTACGCAATTGATTCCACCTTTCAGCGAATCTAATTGAAAATAACTTGTCTTCAACGAGTACTCTAATCATAGTCCTTGTTATCGGATTAAACGAATGAACATATGGCTCGGAATAATCATAATTTCCCATACTCAAATCGCTGTCCCAAATGGGACCCATTACGAGCTTTCCACCGGTCGGGCGATACATAAATGTAGATTGTACCCCCGCATCTATACATCTGATTAGTTCCGCCGCGAGCAAGTAATTAATGAATGAGTCAACATCTATATAGTTCCAATAATCCCAGTCAGCTTCCGAAGCATTTTCAAATTCGCCTGTTTTGGTAAGCAATTCATGGAAGAACGTTATTTCGTTTTTAAAATTTGCTTCCTGTCGCGAGGTCATGTTGCCGCTGCTGGGATGCATAAGTCTATAGTGCGCGACTTGCGACAGCGTGATCGAATTAGTAAAAATGCGCGCCCTGTCTCGTTGAAAAATATATCCGCCGCCGTCAAAATCAATTCTTTCAGAATCACTTAAACTGAATTGCCCAATATCAAGTCTTGCCTCACCTGCGGTTATGTTTTCGCAAAAGAAGTAAACACCTTGATAAGCAATGGCACCGGATTCGCCATCTTGTAAAAATAGTTGTACTGGCTTCCCCCTAGGCTGCCAGTCAAGCACTGTTGCAGCTATTTCATATGAAAACCAATCCCTGAGAAGAGATTTGTCCGCATATGGCGTACGTAACACCCACTCGCTTGCCGAACCCAGCCCAAAAAAACTATGATCTAACGGCTTGTAGAAGTTCCCACTATCATACAGATTTAGTTTGTAGGGCTTTTTGGGGAAACTTCTGGAAGAAAATCCTCGATAATTCGCCGTGGCGCTATAAAAAACTTCCGCAGGTATATCAATAAGCTTATTTTCTCCCCCGCCATCAAAAAGCCATATCACAGATAGGGGCGGGTTCTCTCTATTGTGCAACTCTGAAACATCGGTTTGAATCACAATGATTGGAAGGTGCGACGAAAACTCCTGAGCATACAAATCCATCTTTTCATAAGGGAAATCATTTTGAGGAAGCAACGCACTGCCGACTATTGCATCAAACGAAAAAAAGCATACCGCTATCATTGATAATAATAAAACAAAAACGAGAATAACTCTGATTCTTTTGAAATCATTTTCAATCATAAAAATTCCCCAGCATACCTCGCCGACTCCGAGTTAGTTACCTCATTTCTATAAATCTGACGGAATAAACCCCTTCTAATCGCATAATTCTTTCACAGACATTTTTTACTATGATCTTATCATTCCCCTTTTTATATTTACATTCGTAAAGTATGTCTGAAGTCTCGTTCATGCTCTTGTGCTTTACGTCATACGCTATCGAAAACTCATCGAAAATGCTTTCAATTTCCTCTGTATCGCCGCTTGTCCTGACAGCAACCGTCCCAAAACGCCTGCGCTCGAAAAGGAAATGAATCGCCAACGCTAAGAGCGCAACTATGAAACACCATATCAGAACTATTCTCCTTATTGATAGCCCGCATGTTATCCCCGCTGTAACCGCCCAAAAAACAAATACAAGATTTTTCGTTTCCTTTACGCTGTGACGGAATCTAATAATTGAAAGCGCCCCTAGCATTCCTGCGGCGAGCACTAAATCATTGCTAATACCTATGGCAATCATACACGAGATTGGCGGCAGCATAATCAATGTATACGTGAAGCTGCGGCTCACAGAGACTTTTCTGTAAGTAACATAAAACACGAAAAAAATCCCTATTCCACACAGGGCTGAGATCAAAAGATTTTCAATTATCAAAGCATTGTCCGCTATAATATACGATATGGTTTGTATAACTTCACTCATTTTGCATCACCCTAAAATGTATTTTAACGCCTCTTCATACTTACTGATCGAAAACTCGCTCGGGGCAATATTATAAATAGCTCTTTCCAACCATCCGGGTAAAAAATCTTTGTACTTTATTTCCATAATAGTCTCGCCGTCGTAAAAAATCGGAATCGCTGCAGGCATTGTTTCCCGCAAGCCGTAATTTCCATAAACGGCACTTAAGTCTTTGTCAAACGTTATTCTCAAATCAAGCTCCTTGAGAATAAAAGCTTGCCTTTCGTATTCAATATAAACCGAGTTTCTGTAGCCTTTTATATACAATTCTGAAATAATCGAGTCTGTTCTTTCATTGCCGGTGATTATGTCCGTATATCCTGATATAAGCATATCGGCATCACTCATGCATATTTCACCTGATATTTTTTTATTCAGAGATCCTATTTTTATCTTTTTCTCAAGCCTGTACTCCCCTAAATCACCGTATGTCCTTATCCTGTATTTTTTTCTCTCATAAACGCCGTTTTGTTTCTCAATGTAATCATCATAACTCAAAGTGTCAAAATAGTATGACTTGACAGTATACACCCCGTCTATCCCTGCGTTTATATCACTTTCCATAAATCCGGCGCAGTAGTCTCTGAGCTTAAAATACTCATATTGCGTCAGCGTATATTTTATTTCATTTCGGAATCCATCGTCTTTATAAAAACTATATGAGTTGTCATAATGAATGCGGCGAACAGAGGAAAACATTACGCATCCTCCCTTAGTATAGCGCTGACCGATTCTACGCCTTCTTTCTCCAAAAGGCGCTCACAAAGCTCCTTAACCCCCTTTTTCATTCCAATTTCATAAATGGTTTCAATGACCTCACTATTTTCATCCTTGTTATATTTTGAGGATATGGCAATTGCGGTATAACGTTTTCCGGCAGTTTTTTTAATTTCTTCTTCAACACTGTAGCTATTCAGGCGAGACCTCACTGTGAAAATATAAGTGCGCGACCCTATGCCGAAAAATGAGAAAAGAACGACGGTTGTACCTATGAACAATGTTCCGACAAAGGATAGCGCGTACACGCCAAGCGCCGAAGTCATTCCAACGGCAATAGCATAAAAAATAAACGCTGCATCCCGGGAGTCCTTAACCGCTGCACGGAAGCGTATTACCGAAAGCGCGCCAACCATGCCCAGGCTAAGCGCAAGATTTGACCCAACAAGCATGATTACCAAGCATGTTGATAGAGTTACAATCAATATTGTTTTTGCAAACGCAGCCGTTGGCTTAACATCTTTTGATGAAAATAAATATACTATGTAGATAATTACTGTACATAAAAAAGCAATCAGAAGGTTTGACACCGCCTGTAGCACAGTGAGACTATCCAAGTTGTGAAACAATAGATCAATTAGATCCCGTCTGTTCATATTACTGCCGCTCCCCACAAACAACAAAATATAGGAACATTTGCGCTACCCTCCTGCCCGTCTCCGGTCACTGATAAGTGCCGGAGAAGAAGGCTTGTTTAAGGCAAACCGCGCTCTACTCCCCACTTACAACGTCCACAGGCTCGTCGCGCCCTTTGAGCAACATGGCTGCAATTACTACACCCAGCGAAGTGAATACCAGAGGGTATATGTAAGCAGATGCTGATGCCAGCAAAGTATCTGTCGTCAGTATAGCGTCAGATCTGCCGAAAATTAAAACTATAATACTAGGGATTTCTAAAACAGCAAGATTGCGCAGTATCGCGTAGAGCGCTGCTGTTTGGGACAAAGCGGCAAGATAGGCACTAGCGAGCGAGAATAACACGGTCACTACGATTGCCCTTATGCCGCGCTCACCCCTGAGCAGCAAGTTAAATAAGTATATTAGCAGAGGCGCGGCAATGAAAAGCGGGTAAAACATTCTTCCGGTGATATAAACGCAAGCAACTGCCAGAATAGGCCCTAAGAGCAATCCTATCAAGGCCGCAAGTAATGTAACAGGCAGCAGTGTGTTTGCTTGTACTTTTGGGCTTGTACCCCCCTGTTCAGAGCTCTCTTCGGCTTCGTTGTCTTTAACATTTGCATCGGCTGCCAAGCTGTCATCCACGAGCTCCGTTACACCGGCTTCCGTGTCTTCGGTAATGCACTCGCTTATATCCTCGGACATATCTTCAATCCTGCCGTTTTCAACTGCTTCATTATCAGAAGCAGTGTTCATCTCTTCCTTGTCCACACATTCTCTCCTTTCTCAACTGCGCCGCGTCAGCGCGTCCCCCACTGTATAAATATCACCCGCTCCGGCAGTCAGGATGATATCTCCTTCACGCGCTATAGCTGCGATTTCATCTGCTATCTCCGGAAGAGTTGCACAGCAACGCGCACCGGGTACCGCGTCGGCTAAAACATCAGAAGTAATACCTACATCGTTTTTTTCACGCGCAGCATAAATCTGCGCCAGAAACGTAATGTCCGCTCTTGATAGTTCCGTCACAAAGTCAGAAAACAATGCGCGCGTCCTAGAAAATGTGTGCGGCTGGAACGCCAGGATAACGCGTTCGTATTTAAGCGAAGCTACCGCGTCGAGCGTGGCATGCAGCTCGCTCGGATGATGCGCGTAGTCATCGTACACATCAGCTCCATTTATACTGCCCTTGAACTCAAACCGTCGGCCAACTCCTTTGTAACTATAAAGACCTTCCTCTATCGCCTCCGCTTGTATCCCAATCGAAATAGCGGCAGCAGCAGCAGCTAGGGCATTTTTCAGATTGTGTATGCCTGGGACTTGGAGCGTTACTTTGCAAAACAGCTTGTCGTCGTAAATGACGTCCATTGACGGGTTTCTGCCTTTATGACACACGTTAACTCCTCGCACCCGCGCGTTCTCGCCGAGTCCGAATGTAAACAGCTCGCGCCCGAGCGGAGTCAACGCCTGCATGGTGTTGTCATCATCTCTGTTACATATTATATATCCGTCATCTGGGACGAGCGAAGCAAATTTACGGAAAGAATTTTTTAAATCATCAATATCCTTGAAAAAATCGAGGTGGTCGGCGTCGACGTTCAACACAATCGCTACAGTTGGGCTGAAACAGTGAAATGAGTTATAATATTCGCATGATTCAAGCACGATAACGTCTCCATTGCCGACGCGATAACCGGAATCGAGTATCGGGAGTGTCCCGCCGATCATAATTGTCGGATCAGTATCGGCGGCTAAAAGCATATGGGTGATCATAGACGTTGTCGTCGTCTTACCGTGGGCGCCTGCGACGCATATAGCGTGCCTATACCTTTGCATTATATAGCCCCAAGCTTGCGCACGCTCAAAAACAGGTATTCCTTGCTTGCGCGCAGACTTTATTTCGACGTTATCATCCCGTGCGGCGGCTGTGCGGATTATATAACTTGCCCCATGCACATTTTTGCCGGAGTGCCCAACCGTTACATCAATCCCGACAGCGCGAAGCCTGCCTGTAGCTGAGCTCTCACTGATATCTGAGCCTGTTACATTGACGCCCATCCCAAATAGTATCTCCGCCAGCGGCGACATGGAAACTCCGCCTATACCAACAAAATGACATCGTTGTCCACTCTTAATATGCCGCTCAAGTTCATTGAAATCCATAAAACACCTGCTGTAGTAATCGCTTCAGCGATTGACGCATTTTGAATTACAAAAACGAAAATATTTTGTAATTGCTTAGAACCTTGCGCTCAGACGGCTATATCTGTTCCCGCAATCGCTCAGTGGCGCTTCCATGCGCCAATTCGCGAGCACTCCACCGTCCTTGGCTGCGTTTTGCGTGAACAGATACAGCCATCCTCACCGATTCTGAGCAGTTACAATATTTTTTTAATTACATTGATTACCGATTATACTACCGAATGCCGCATTTTACAATAGCGAATATCAACTGTTTTTCGTTCATAAGTACCTCAAGGCGATATTTGCATCAGATATAGCGCCGCAGCAACTTTGACAGAAGAGCTTCAAACTCGGCCTCTCCGCTCAATTGAGACAGATGCGCCTCTGCTGCCTCTCTTTCATTGCCTCTGAGCATATGCAGCTGCGAAAGAGACCTCAACATCCCCATACGGCGCGCCAGTTGATATCTGCGCCGGTCTTCAATATCTAAATCAAGAAAATCCTCAAACACAGACAGCATCTTCTCTTTATCGGTTTTCATATTCCCATTTACTTCTTCAAATAGATTAATAACGTGGTCGCTGTACAAATGGCCGTCAGCACTGCTCAAATTCTCTATCATCTTTTTCAGCTCCAGCACTTTCTCCAAATCAGTACACTCAATAACACGCCCGGAGCTTATTTCATCAAGCATTTCTGTCCCCTTTTGCGCAACAAAGGTTCTTATCCTGACAAAATCCGGATTCACTTTGTTTATCACATCAGCCGTTTCGATTGCATTATCGTCTGAGAGCTCAATACCGCCGCTGCCCGGCATATAATAAACAGACAACTCAATCCCTGCTGCTTTCACTTTCTGCCCGGCTTCGATTTCCTGCGCTTTCGTGTATCCCTTGTTTATAAGCTCCAGCACTTTATCCGACCCGGATTCGAAGCCGGAATGTATGCGGTCGAGCCCTGCGCTTTTTAACTCCCTTAACTGCTCTGCGGTAAATTTCGCCAATGAGTCAACTCTACCGTATGATGTCACCCTTTTTACCTGTGGGAGCTTTTCTCTGAGATAGGTGAGGATTTCCATGAGTTTATTAAAAGATAGTACAGTAGTATTCGCATCCTGCAAAAACACGGACTCCTCTCCGCAGGACATCCAGCGCATAATGTAAAGATATCTCTCGGCAGTTTCACTAGGAAGCTCGTTAATATCTTCCGGGATACCGTCAAGAATGTTTTGCCTGTACAAAGCAACTTGATCGATATCTGCCTTAATATCTTCGATGGGCCTCGTGCTGAACTTATGCTTTTTGTACAATGTGCAAAACTTACATTTATTCCACGGACAGTTTCGGGTAACTCGCAGCAGAAGGCTGTCCGCTTCACTTGGAGGTCTTATCGGCCCGATTTCAAATTCTCTTGTCATACTTATTTAACCCATTTCTTTTTCTTGGTGCAATACTCATAAATGCGTTGTATAATATCAATATAAACAATATTAGGAGGAATAATATGGATAAGCAGCAAATGGTTGATATGGCTGTCGAAACAGCGAAAGCCGCACAGATTAGGGATGATGTCTGCTCCCGCAGCGTTCTAATAGGACTTTCTTCGATTCTCGATATACCGGACGAGATGATCGACGCTTCGCTGAACCTTTTAGGCGGGACAGGTGCGGCATCAGGTTCTTGCGGAGCTTACTGCGCCGGCCTGCTGGGTGTTGGGCTGAAATTCAATCAGCCGCTTGACGACGAGCTTTCAAACCCGGCGCTTAAAATGGAGGGTATTCAAAAAGCCATCGAGTATCGAAACCGTTTTCTTGCGGCACACGGCACTGTACTATGTCCGCAAATTCACGAAAAACTGTTCGGACGCAGCTACATTTTCACCGACCCAAAACAGGAAGAAGAATTCCTTACCCTAGAGGGACACGAAGTAAAGTGCGCAGAAATAGTTGCGGATGCAGCGCGTATAGCCGCTGAGATGATATTGGAAGCGGAATAAGCTATTACAAGTAACTGCTCAGGAGGTACCCGTGAGAGTGGCTTTTTGAAGCGCTTCTCTATGGCAGTAGGCGGTAGCCACTGCCCATATAATCCATTATTGTCTAGGAAAGCTTCAAAAAGCCACTCTCACGGGTACCTCCTGAGCAGTTACTATTACAATACTTTTGCGAGGAAGCTTTGAAGGCGCTCGCTTTTTGGTGATGAAAACAACTCGTCAGGCGTGTTCTCTTCCACGATTTTGCCCTCGTCCATGAAAATGACGCGCGTTCCGACCTCCCGTGCAAATCCCATCTCATGCGTTACAACAACCATCGTCATCCCATCTCGCGCAAGCTGCTTCATGACATCGAGCACCTCCCCGACCATCTCGGGGTCAAGGGAACTCGTAGGCTCATCAAACAGCATGACATCCGGATCCATACACAGCGCGCGTACGATTGCTATGCGCTGCTTCTGCCCACCGGAAAGCTGGCTTGGATATGCGTCCGCTCTGTCGCTCAGGCCTACGCGATCCAAGAGCGCCAACGCTTTATTCTTTGCTTCTTCCTGCGGTATGCCAAGCAGCTTTCTTGGCGCGATGGTCATGTTTTTCAGCACAGTCATGTTCGGGAAAAGGTTGAAGTGCTGGAACACCATGCCCATTTTCTGACGATGCAAATTTATGTTTACCTTTGGATCTGTGATATCCACACCCTCGAAAGTGACAGTGCCCCCGGTCGGCGTCTCAAGCAGGTTGAGACAACGTAGAAACGTTGATTTCCCGCTGCCGGACGGGCCTATGACAACGACAACCTCTCCGCGATGCACCTCGACGCCTATCCCGTCAAGCGCCTTTATCACCCCGCCCTTAAAGTGCTTTTCCAACCCGTCTGCCTTGATAAGCGTATCATGTATCGCATTTTCTCCGCCGGCGGAAGTAAAAATATCTGATTTTTCATTCATGCTGCCCGTGCTTTCATGGACATCATCGTTCATTGCTTCTCAGCCTCCTCTCAAGTATGCCGATAAGCTTTGTGAAGATCATGACTATCACAAGATAAACGAGCGCGACAGCAATGAGCGGCATAAACGCCGAAAATGTGCGCCCCACTATTATATGACCGGCCTTCGTTATGTCCTGCAAGGCAATATAGCCGACCACCGCAGTCTCCTTGAGTAAAACAATGAACTCGTTTGCAAGTGCGGGAAGAACGTTCTTGAAAGCCTGCGGTATTATTATGTACCACATTGTCTGCACATAATTAAACCCCAGGCTGCGCCCGGCCTCGAACTGGCCGTTGTCGACCGACATGATGCCGCTTCTGAATATTTCGGCAATATATGCGCCGGCGTTGATACCGAACGCGATAATTGCTATCAAAACTGTATTTCTCACGCTAACAAGAATAACCAGCCAAAAAATCAACAATTGTAGCACAACCGGCGTGCCGCGTATGACAGTAAGGTAGATTTTGCATATAATATTGAAAAACCTGAGGATAAAACGACCAAGGAGGCCTCTCATGTTTCCGGCGTTTTTATCGTATGTCGATCGCACTATGGCTACGACTACGCCTATTATAAGTCCGATCAAAAGCGAGAAAAATGTTATCCTCAAAGTTATGCCGAGTCCGTTTAACAGAAATCTCCAACGGTCGCCATCTATGAAGTTCAATATAAACAGTCTTCTTAGTTCCTCAAACCATTCCTGCAATAATATCCCCCCTTGCCGCCGCTGCGGACGGCACACGCGCAACATTCATATGCCGAGCTGCAAAACACAGGGCGCAGAGCTTGCACTCCGCCTACAATGTATACTGACCGCACGCAACGCGCCCCTAACGATATCGCTAATCAGATGTAATGTATTTATCAATGATGCTTTGAACGATTCCATCGGCAATCAGCTCGCGCAGGGCTGCGTCAACAGCATCCCTTAGAGCATCGCTGCTCTTGGCGAAAGCTATTGCGTAATCCTCGACGGCGAACTCTGTTTCAAGTATCCTAAGCCCGGGATTCATTGCCACAAATGCCTTTGCAGGCTCGTTGTCAATGACGACGCAGTCAACCCTGCCTGTGTTGAGCGCCATCACTGCGTCCACGCCTCTGACGTAGCGGTGAATAGTTGCAAGCCCCTCGTCTTCGAGATCCCATGTCGTGTAAAGGTCGCCTGTTGTAGACTCCTGAACGCCTATATCAAATCCACCGACATCAAAAAGATCATCGACGCTAGTGATCGGTGAATCCTCTCTTACGATTATTACCTGTACTCCCGTTGCATAGCTTGTGGAGAAATTCACGCTCTGCATACGTTCTTCCGTGACCGTCATGCCCGCCATGCCCATGTCAGCCCTGCCCGCCGTTACAGCTGCGATGATCGATCCGAACTCCATGTCCTCAATCCTAAGCACGAGACCCAGTTTATCTGCTATGGCTCCGGCGATTTCCGCATCAATGCCGACAATACGGTCGCCATCCCAGAATTCATAAGGCGGGAACTCCGCATTTGTTGCCATTATCAGGACGCCTTCTTCAACGGTGAGCGATTGCTCGGAAGCACCGCCGTTTGTTGATGCATCGGTCTGTGCCGGCGTACTTGCATCAGGCGATGTGCCTGTATTAGCAGGTTCGCTTGAACCTGATTGATTCCCCGCAGAGTCGCCGCAGGCAGCTACAGTCAGCAGCATCGCAAGCGCAAGGGCAGCTATCAGTATTTTTGCCAATCTTTTCATCATTTATCCTCCATATAGCTCTGTGTTTACCGTGAAAATAATCTGCTTTTGCATATTATCATATAATCGCGGAATTGTACACTATACTTTTCGGCGATCGTCTGTTAAAATACAGAAAACGTTACAGGTCACGGGCAATGTCATTAAGATAAAGAATACCGTCATTGCGGGCTTGACCCGCAATCCCCTGCGGGTATGAGCGAAATTACGGGTTCCTGTCTTTAAAAATACCGCATTCCATGGGGGATTCCGTGTCAAGCACGGAATGACGCGGGGGGATTGCCGCTTAACTAAATGACATTGCCCGTGAACTGTACGTAACCACCGCATTCACTCCTGGAAAGCCCAAAAACGGATTGCTTCGATGGAGCGGCTGTGCTATACTGATTTTCGTAAGGTGTTATCATCGGTCTATCGGGAATCAATCAATGATGTGATAAAATACGGAGGTGGATATGACAAAGACACAAGCGCTTGACCTATTGTTTGCAAAAAACGAAGCCGCCCGCGCTCTTGATATGGCGCAGACACTTATTCACTGGGACGCGGCTACTTCCGGCGTCCCGGTAAAGTCTCTTGCCGCGCGAGGCGCCGCTGCGGGTTGGCTGAGCGGAGAGAGCTTTAGACGATTCATCTCGCCTGACACGCTTGAGTGTATTGAAACGCTTGAATCATTGGACAGCGATTTGACTATTATTGAACGCGCAATGGTAAGGGAAGTGGGTCGCAAATACAGAAAAGCTCAAGCTATCCCCCCCGATGAGTTTCAGGCATACAGCGCTCTCATCGCGCAAGCCGAGCCTGTATGGGGAACCGCCAGGGAGAACCGCGATTTTGATATGATACTGCCGTACTATGAGAAAATATTCGACTATCAGCGTCGCTTGTGCGATTGGTATGGATATGAGAAACACCCGTACGACGCTTTGCTTGACGATTACGAGAAGGGCGCTAACGTCGAAATGCTTGATGGCTTTTTCAACTTGCTGAGCGAAAAGATTTCCCCATTGATCAAAGAGATAACCAAAGCGGGTAAACACCCAAAGGAAATAACCGGATCGTTTGATATAGCAAAGCAAAAAGAGCTTTTGCCGTGGCTCACTGGATTTATTGGCTATGATCGTGAGCGCGGCAAGGTAGGTGAAGTCGAGCATCCATTTTGCACTACGATCAATCGTCACGATGTGCGCATAACCACAAAATATCACGAAAACAATTTGATGGCGGCGCTGTATTCCACACTTCATGAATCCGGGCATGCCGTTTATGAGCAGAATATGGACGAGGAGCTTGCGCGATACGGCCTTGATGATTGCGCGTCGATGGGTATGCATGAGAGTCAATCACGGCTGTTTGAGAACATTATATGCAGGAGCCGCACGTTCGCGGTACAGCTTCTACCAAGGTTACAAGGACTGTTTGATTACTTCGCTGATTGGAATGAAGATATGCTGTACAGGGCGGTCAACATCGTACGCCCGTCGCTTATCCGCATAGAAGCTGACGAACTCACATACGGCTTGCATATAATGGTACGTTACGAGCTTGAGAAGAGACTTATGACGGGGGAAATAAAAGCTGCCGAACTGCCGAGGCTTTGGGATGACAAATATGAGGAATTATTGGGCGTGCGCCCAAATAACTTGGCCGAAGGCGTTCTCCAAGATGTCCATTGGAGTATGGGGGCTGTCGGTTACTTCCCATCATATGCCGTAGGAACCGCTTATGGTGCTCAAATGGTCAGCGCAATGAAGAAAAACATTGACATTGACGCATCTGTAAGAAACGAAGACCTGTCGCCCGTAACCGGATGGCTGAAAGAAAACATTCATAAGCACGGTGCGGTCATGTTGCCCGGCGATCTGCTTAAACACGCTACGGGAGAAACGTTTGATCCTGAGTACTATGTCAGCTACCTCAGCGAAAAATTCGCGGACAGTTACAAATAACGAAGTTAATAAAAGCAATTAACTGTAGTAATTGAACTTGTTCTTCTCGTACTCATCTTGAATCCAGCCATTGCGCTGTGCGGTTTCCTCATCACCAACGGGCCCAAGAATACCTCCCGAGAAACAATAAGAACCACCTGGCGCGTACAAGTCCAAAACACGGCGGACCTCCGCGCGTATTTGCTCCTCAGTCGTCTCAGGCCATGAACAAAAACCATTGCTTGAGACGCCTCCGCACAACGTCAGTTTACCTCCGGTTCTTTCTCTAATTCCAATTAAGTCATTTGAATCTTGAACGGGACTCCAGACATTGTACCCCATATCGACGATAAACGGGACGAAAGGCTCGAAACGGCCACAGTTATGATGATGCGCCAGCAGTCCCGCCTCTTTGAACTGGGCGACTTCCTTGCGCCAGACGGGTTCAAAAATATCGAGGAAAACATCTTCCGATACAAAAGGAGCGCGCTCATGCGCGATATCGTCAAGACCGTGGAACATTTCCGGTTTATAATGCTCAAGATAATTCATACCAGTCTCAAGATTGATATCAAGCAGGAACTGCATGAGCTCCTTTACCTCTTCGGGCTCTTCGATACATGCGATGAGACCTTCGTTGAAACCCATAAAGCTCACCAGCGCCTGAAAATAACCCATGGTTATCCCGCCCTCTATAACCAAAAGCGTCTCAGGGTCACGATTGTCCAGATCCTTTTTTGCAAGTTGTGCCCAGTCGATTTCATCAAGAATAGCCGGTCTTTTTATAACGTCGCGCCATTTGCGGATATCATCGAGCATAAACTCACCGGGCTTTGGAATGTTTCCGCCTCCTGCCGTTGCTTCGCTTACGAATGTCACGCCGAATATGTTCTTTATGGTACCGTCATCCATGAGCGTGCCTGCAGGATGAGGTAACGCTGAACACATTTTCGATCCTTGCATAAGTGTTCTGCTGCTAGGTACATACTCCGGTGTTTCGCCGTTTATCGTCCTTAACAGGTTCTCCTTTTCAGATAAATGAGCTGCCATTTTAATGTGTCCCTCCTTTATTTGCATTTTCGTATTTTATAACTTGTTACAGGTCAGACTTACTGGGAAAAGGTGGTATTTATGCGATCCGACAAGCGGAACATGGATGCGGAGCGCGCGAATAGGCGCATGGAAGCGCCTTTGAGCGAAAAGGAGCGCATAAGTACCACCTTTTCCCAGCGACGCACCAAAAGTTTCCACACTCTGTGACCTGTAACTATAACTTAATTGCTCAAACGGAGGCCTTGCCACCTTCATGTAAAGGCGGCAAAACCCCCGTCCCATGTCTCCGCCTACGCTTTCAGCTTCTTCACGGCTTCCGTGAACGCCGGGAGGACTACTTTCAGATCGCCGACTATGCCGTAGTCGGCAATGTCGAATACAGGCGCATCGGGGTCTCTGTTGATCGCGATGATTGTGTCGGAACCTGACATTCCCGCCAGATGCTGAATGGCGCCGGAAATGCCGCAGGCTATGTACAGCTTCGGCCCCACCGTCTTACCGGTCTGACCAACCTGATGCACATGCGATATCCACCCTGCGTCGACAGCAGCGCGTGACGCGCCGACAACGCCGCCGAGCACATCGGCCAGATCTTTAACAAGCTCGAAGTTCTCCGGCTTCCCAAGTCCGCGACCACCAGATACGATAATTTCAGCGTCTTCTAGCTTCACCGCGCCTTCGGCAGCTTCGGTGATTTTTTCAACAATCGAGGTGCGAACGATGTCCGCCGACAGTGCGATGTCTTCTTTTATTATCTCAGCGGTGCGTGCCATATCAGGCTCGCCGCGCTTGAATATACCCGGGCGCACCGTGCCGATCTGCGGGCGGGCTTCCGAACACTCGACGACGCTGAGCATACGTCCGGAATACACTGGGCGAGTCCACTGAACAGCGCCGTTATCGCCGGCTTCAATACCCGTACAGTCAGCCGCGACGCCGGTCTTGAGCTTCGCCGCGAGGCGCGGGGCAAGCTCGCGCCCATTGCTCGTCGCCCCGAACAGGAAAGCCGACGGCTTATATTTTCCCACAAGCTGCTCAAGCGCAAACGCATATCCCTCCAAGGAATAATCCGCATAGCTGTCTCCGCTGACAGTAATGACCTCATCCGCTCCATAGGAAATAGCAGCCTTCGCCGCATCGTCTACGTCATTGCCGATAAGCACCGCGACGACTTTTTCCCCTGCGGCTTCGGCAATTTTCTTACCGGGGCCGATTATCTCAAGCCCGACGTTTTTTGCCTTGCCTCCGAAAACTTCGACATATGCCCAAACATTCTTATATTCGCTCATGCTGCACACCTCCTCAAATGACTCCGGCGTCGCTGAGGAGCGCCGTTAGTTTTTCGGCGGATAGTTCGCCGGTCTCTTCCTCGATTTTAATACCGCCGGTTTTGCGCTGAGGAATAAATGTCTTGACGGTTTTTGCGGGCGACCAGACAGCCGCTGCATCGTCACCGAGATCGGCTGCCGCCAAAACGGGGATCTCCGCGCGGTTTGCCGCCATCTTTGATTTGACCGATGCATAACGTGGGTCATACTCCGTCTTTGTTACGGTCACGACAGCAGGTAAAACGGCGTCTACTATGATGTACCCGTCCTCAGTTTCGCGTGTGGCTCGTACTTTTCCGTCTACCAAAGATACCTCACGGGCATACGTAAGCTGCGGATAGTTGAGATATTCCGCAAGCTGCGGTCCGACCTGCGCCGAGTCGGTGTCGTTTGCCTGACGGCCGAGGAAAACGAGATCAAATGCCGCACCCTCGCGCTTTTCGATCTCCCGGGCGGCGAGCGACAGTATAAACCCTGTCGCAAGCGAATCAATATCCTCAAACGCCGCATCATTGACATGATATGCCTTATCCGCGCCCACGGATAGGCAGCTTTTTAGAACGTCTTTCGCCTTATCCGAACCGATAGTAACGACGACGATTTTCACCGATGCGTCTTCGTCTTTCATTCTGACCGCTGTCTCCAGCGCACAAGCATCAAATGTGCTGAGTATTCTTGGGATGCTGTCAAGGTTAGACGAGTTAGCTCCCGCGTCTACCTTGAGTTCCTCCGTATTAGGAACCTGCTTTACGCATACCAATATGTTCATCCAATAACCTCCTTAGAAAAAAATGTTTAGTCGATCATGAAACTTAAATAAGCTCTTAGAATAATGGGTTTTGAGCTTCGGTTATTACTGATTTTTCTCCGCTTATGCAGATTAATACCGGTTTAACCTTGCCCCCTTCGCGCACGAAGGGGGTGCCGTCCGCAGACGGCGGGGGTTGTTCTCCGCATACCGATGTCTAAGGTCAACCCCCGGCCCTGCGGGGCCACCCCCTTCGTGTGCGAAGGGGGCAGGGGTTTGTCTGACTTTCACAATTGGTTAAAAAATGGCAATTGACTCTACTTGAGCACTACTCCGGCTATGACCATTTGCTGAACCTGAGACGTGCCTTCATAAATTGTCAGGATGCGGACATCACGCCATAGACGCTCAATAGGATACTCTTTGACATACCCGTAACCGCCGTGCAGCTGCAGGGCTTTACCAACCACATCCACAGCCATCTCAGACGCGAAGAGCTTTGCCATTGCCGCGTCTTTCGTAACATCCTCGCCGGTATCCATCTTATACGCGGTGTTATAGACCAGCAGACGCGCGGCGTTGAGGCTTGTCTCCATATCCGCGACCATGAAACGCAGG